>LZQQ01000006.1_pt1 | contig 36414 bp, 42 predicted proteins | sample 768581 | NCBI WGS metagenome assembly LZQQ01 (sample SAMN05207185, study PRJNA324510) | oil field metagenome | isolation source: sample BH-FW-20 from oil reservoir | place: India: Bombay High | collected 2015-11-25 | reverse complement strand
ATCTGCTGCAGGGCCTCGCTGCCGCGTGGGCGATGTGCAGCGTCTCCTGCGCCTGCTGGTTGCGGTCTGCATGGCGGACATCGCCTGCTCGGCGCCCTGCTGGGTGCTGGCGATCATCTGTTCGATCTCGTGGGTCGACTGCTGCGTCCGGTGCGCCAGCGCGCGGACCTCGTCGGCCACTACCGCAAAGCCGCGGCCGGCGTCCCCGGCGCGGGCCGCCTCGATGGCGGCGTTCAGCGCCAGCAGGTTGGTCTGCTCGGCGATGGAGCGGATCACGTCGAGCACGGTGCTGATGTTGCGCACGCTGTCGGCCAGCTGGGTGACCTGTTCGACGGTGCTGCCGGCGTTCTCCGCCACGTGACCGATCGAAGCGATGGTCTCCTCCACCTGCTGGCGCCCGCGCCCGGCGGTCTGGTCGGCCGCGCGCGAGGCTTCCGAGGTGGCGGTGGCATTGCTGGCCACCTCGTCGACGGCCGCGGTCATCTCGTTCACCGCGGTGGCGGCCTGCTCGATCTCGTGGTTCTGCTGCTGCAGCATGCGGCTGGAGTTCTCGGTCACCGCGTTGAGCTCTTCGGCGGCGGAGGCGAGCCGGGTCGAGGAGTCGACGATGCTCTGCAGGGTGCCCCTGAGGCTCTGCTGCATCCGCTGCAGCGCGCCGAGCAGGCGCCCCGGCTCGTCGTTGCCGCTGACGCGGACGGTATGGGACAGGTCGCCGTTGGCGATCGCTTCGGCCGCCTCCACCGCTTCGCCGAGCGGCGCGACGATGCTGCGGGTGAACAGCATGGCGAGCACGACGGTCAGCCCGACGGCCAGCACGATGGAGATCATCACGCCCAGGTTGGCGCGGTCGTACTGCGCCTGCGACTGGGTGGCGACCACCTCGGCGGCGGCGTTGTTGATCTTCACCAGTTCGGCGAGCTGCGCGCCGAGCTGGATCGACAGCTTGTTGTAATCCCCGCCGAGCAGCGTGCGCACGCCCTCGATGTCGCCGGCGTTGGACAGCTCGACCAGGCGCTTGTGGATGCCGACGTAGGCGGACAGGGCCTGCTTGAACTGATTGAACTGGTTCCGTTCGGCGTCGCTGGCGATCACTTTCGAGTAGCCGTCCACCGCCGTGCTCAGTTCCTGCACCAGCTCATCGCCGCGGGCGATGGTGCTGCGCAGCTGGGCTTCTTCACGATCCACCAGGATGCGGAACGAAATGATCCGCAGGCGCAGCATCCGGTCGCTGATCGCGCCCAGCGAAACGAAGCTGGGCAGGGTGTTTTCCATCACCTCGACCGTGGCGCCGCGAATGCCCTTCATCTGGCTCTGCGCGAACAACCCGAGCACGACCACGAGCAAAGCCACGGTAGAAAACCCGAGCACCGCTCGAGGGCCTACTTTCAGGCGTCTTAACAACATCTGGAGTCTCCATCATCCGTTCTTCTGTAGCCCAAAGGCGAACGCCGTCCTGGGATTTGTCCTTTATATCGACGTGGGACGACGTTTCATTAAGGAGGTGGCCCGTAAACGGTGTTTGTATTTTTGGAAGGGACCGTTTAATGCTCGTTAATGCGCAGAGTGGACACTGGGCTGGCTGGCTCGGTCGAAATCCCGCAACCCCGGGTGCAGGCTCTGCCTGCGATGCCGATGTCAGCGCTCCCGGGAGGCCTTGATCCGGTGCTCCCAGCGCTGCTTGGCGAAGCGTCTCATGTTGGGAATGTCGTCGGTCTCGTCCATGATCGGCTTGCCGATGATGGTCTCCATGATGTCCTCGAGGGTCGCCAGCCCGCGCCAGCCGCCGAACTCGTCATAGACGAGGCACATGTGCTGGCGCTCGTGCAGCAGCTGCGTCATCAGGCCTTCGACGCTGGTGGTTTCGGGCACCACCTTGATGGGCTTCATGATCGAGGTCACCGGGGCGTCGTCCTCGCTGGCAGCCAGCGCGTCGTAGCGGAAGATCACGCCCAGCGGGCTTTCGTCGGGGCCTATGACCGGGTAGCGGGAGAACTGGCTGTCGCCGACCTTCGCCTTGAAGGCGCCGATGCTCTCGTCCGGCGAGGCGAAATGGCACACGGTGCGCGGCGTCATGATCTCCCGGACCCGGATTTCATGAAGGTCGAGAATGTTCCTGATGACGCGCTGCTCGTCCTCGTCGAGGGTGTCCAGCTCGCGGCCCAGCACGGTGAGCGCCTTGATTTCCTGGCGGATGTCCGGCTCCGGCTCCTTGCCGCCGAACAGCCGCATGATCATGTCGGAAAGCAGGATGAAGGGCTTGAGCAGCCAGATCATCGCGTTCAGGAATGGCGGCAGGTAGGGGGCGAGCATCGGCCAGTAGCGGGCGCCGATGGTCTTCGGAAGGATTTCCGAGAGGACCAGGATCAGGATCGTCATCACCGCGGACGCGATGCCCAGATAGCCGCTGCCGAAGACGACCGTGACCTGGGCGCCGACGCCCGTCGCGCCCACGGTGTGGGCAACGGTATTGAGCGTCAGGATGGCCGCCAGCGGCTGGTCGACCTTGTCCTTCAGCGCTTTCAGGCGCTTGTAGAGCTTGGGCCTGGCTTCCTTCTGGTGGGCGATGTAGCTGGGCGTCAGGGAGAGGAGTGCGGCTTCGAGAATGGAGCACAGGAATGAAACGAGGATGGACAAGACAGCGAACGCTATCAGAAGGGTCATGAGCCAGGGGATCGTCGCTACGGGACCGTCACTGTACAGCAAGGCCCCGCGCCGACGGCGCGAAGCCGGGTGGGACGCTGCAACATTTCATTTCCTCCGCTGGACGCCGCCGTTCGCTGGAGTCTAGACCGCGGCGGCGAGAAGGCTCCGCCAGGGCAGGCGAGGTATCAGACGAGCGGGGAGCCCAGGGGCGGGTGCTGTTTTCCGTGCCTGATCATCCAGCGGATCATGCTCGTCAGCGACACCTGGTGATGATTCACCGCACCCCAGAGACAGCGATCGTCGCCGTACAGCTCGACATAGCGGCTGAGTATCAGCTGGCGGTGGTCGGCGGAGAGCCGCAACTCGATCTCCCGGCAATGCAGCGTCGCGTCGTCGAGCGCCCTCAGCCGGTGGTGCAACAGCAGCTTGTCGTCAGCGATTCGCATCGTCCCCTCCGTATTCGCAATCCAGGGCCTTGCCCATCTTGCCTTCCACCACGAACTGGGCGCGGCGCTCCGCCACCGTGTCGCGCAGCGCCGCGTAGTAGTCCGGCTCCTGGCGCAGGGTGTCGGTCATCGGCAGGGTCTCGGCGCGGCCATCGACGACGCCGCAGACGGTATTGACGGTGCCCAGGGTGTCGAGGGTGTCGCTGTTGCCGCCGAAGGGGTCGACGGCGAAGCCCAGCACCCGGCCCGTCGCGTCACGCAGGCTGGAGGTGCCGAACAGCGGCAGCTCGACGGTCGGACCGCTGGCGATGTTCCAGACGCCGAAGGTCTGGCCGAAGTCGGCCTTGTGGCGCTCCATCCCGAAGCGGCCCGACACGTCGATCAGGCCCACCACGCCCAGCGTGGTGTTGGTCAGGAAGCGCCCGGCCGTCGTCAGCGAGCGCCTGGGGTTGCCTTGCAGCAGGTCGTTGATGAACACCTTGGGCTCGCCGAAGTTGGCCACGAAGTTGTGCACGCCGCTCTGGACGAACTGCGGAAGATGGCGATATCCACGCGCGACCGGGCTCAGTACGTAATCGTCCAGCGTCCGGTTGAAGGCGAAGATGCCGCGGTTGACCGGCTCGGCAGGGTCGCTGACCGTGTAGGGAAGGTCCTCGCAGCCGGCCGGCAGCGTGGGCGGTGTACTGGCACAGCCGCTGGCGAGTACGGCGAACAGGGCGATGGCCGCAGGACGAGGAATGGATGACGCGGAATGGACGATTGGCATGGCGGGCTACCTGGCAAGAACTGGCCGTGATCCTGCCCGCGCTTTTTTGCCCCAACATGTCCGGTGTATTGCCCGGCGGTCGCTTTATTGCCCGATTGAAATATATGACGCGCGCGCCGGATGGTCTTAGATAGTCGCTCCCGATTTCCTTCCGGTAGCCACTTCCGTGATCCGTTTATTGCTGGTTGATGATGACCTCGAAGTGCTCGCGCTGCTGAAGCGATTCCTCGAGCAACACGGTTATTGCGTGGACGTGGCAACGGACGGGCCCACGCTGTGGCAGGCCGTCGAGCGCCAGCTGCCGGACCTCATCATCCTGGACGTCATGCTGCCCGGGGAGAGCGGCTTGGTGCTCTGCCAGCGGCTGCGCGCCGAACACGCCGTGGCGATCATCATGCTGACGGCGATGAGCGAGCTCAGCGATCGTGTGGTGGGGCTGGAAGTGGGCGCCGACGACTACCTGACCAAGCCCTTCGATGCGCGGGAGCTGCTCGCCCGGGTGCGCGCGGTGCTGCGGCGCACGGGAGAGGCCAGGCGTGTCCTGAACGAGAGGCCGCGGCCGATCCTGGAGTTCGCCGACTGGCAGCTGGATGTCACGCGGCGCGAATTGCGCTCGCCGGAGAAGGTCATGATCCCGCTCTCCGCCGGGGAATTCGAGCTGCTGCTGGTGTTCGCCGAGCACCCGCGCCGGGTGCTGACCCGCCAGCAACTGCTCGACCTGACGCGGGGCGAGGCCTACGACGCCTTCGATCGCAGCATCGACGTCCAGGTCAGCCGCCTGCGCCGCAAGCTCGACACCGACCCGACCCGCGTGCCGATGATCCGCACCGTGCGCAACAGCGGATACCTCTTCACCCCCAGCGTGATGGTCAGGCAATGAGCCTGGCGCGCCGGCTCCAGGCGAGCGTGCGCATCCCGCGCGACACCGTGGCCCGGTGGATCGCGCTGACCACCCTGGCGGCGATGCTCACCGCGCTCTTGCTGAACGGGCTGTTCACCCTGCTAGCCGGCGTCTGGGCACGGCCGCCACTGATGGAAAGCGGCCTGATGGAGCGGCTCGCTACCGTCGCGCGGGTCATCGAGTCGGTGGCGCCCGGGCAGCGGCCCGCGATCGCCGACGCGGCCAGCGACGCCTCGTTCAATGTCGAATGGATGCAGCAGCACGACGAGGCCCGGGTGCCTCCTCTCGACGAGCCCGGCTTCAAGGTCGGCTCGGCTCACCTGCGGCGCTGCTGCAGCGGCCGGATGCGAAGATCGAGCGTACGAACCGAAGCGACTGGCCGCGGCACCAGGCGGCAAGCGCTATGCCCTGCTGATCGAACTGAGCGACGGCTCCTGGGCCGCCTTCTCGGTGCCTAGCCGCAGCTGGGGCCTGGATGCGGTGCCGCGCAACCTGATCGTCCTCACGCTGGTCGTGCTCTCGACCATCGCCGTCGCGCTGGTCGCGACCCGGCACCTGGCCGGGCCGCTGGAGCGCTTCGCTCAGGGCGCCCGGCGCTTCGGCGTCGACTTCAGGGCGCCGCCGATCCCGGTCGAAGGCCCGCAGGAAATCCGCCAGGCCATCACCGCCTTCAACGCCATGCAGGCCCAGCTGCAGCACTTCATCCACGACCGCACGCAGATGCTGGCGGCCATTTCCCACGACCTGCGGGCACCCCTGACCCGCATGCGCCTGCGCGGCGAATTCATCGACGACGAGGAGCAGCAGTCCAAGCTGTTCAAGGACGTCGACGAGATGCAGGCCATGGTCAACTCCGCGCTGGAGTTCTTCCGCGACGAGGCCATGCTCGAGCAGGCGACCGCCTTCGACCTGGCCGAGCTGCTGCACACCATCGTCGACGACTTCAAGGACGTGGGCACGGACGTGACACTGGCCGCGCCCCGGCGCTTCGTCTACGTCGGCCGCCCCATCGGCATCAAGCGGATGGTGATCAACCTCGTGGAGAACGCCATCAAGTACGGGCGCGAGCCCTGCATCGAACTGCGCGGCAGAAGGCGCTGCGTGGAAATCCGCGTGCTGGACCGCGGCCCAGGCATCGCGCCGGAACACCAACAGGCGGTGTTCAAGCCGTTCTACCGCGTCGAGGGCTCACGCAACAAAAGCACCGGCGGCGTCGGCCTCGGCCTGTCGGCGGCACACGCCATCGTGCTCGAGCACGGCGGCAAGCTGGAACTGCGCAACCGGCAAGGGGGCGGGCTGGCGGTGAGGGTTGTCTTGCCGTTGGCGTAGGGGATGGTCCCGACTCGCTGCGCTTGCCTGCCTGGGCGTCGTTCCGGCTCGGAAGCGGACCGCAATCCACATCGACCTTATTTATGTCCTAACAGCGCTGCGATTGCCGGTGGCAGGCCGGCGTGATCCTTGCCCGGTGGGCGCGCGAAGCTGCCCTGACGCGCAACGCCAGGCTTCAACCGTGTGAGCAGTTCAGCCTGGCATACCCCGCAGGATACTCCGTCCACGACCGGTACCGGCAATTGATCCGCCAGGCTACGGGCCAGGCCTGCCAGGGGCGCGCCCGCCAGGATCAGCACGTCCGCGCCGTCCTCCGAGACGGCCTTCTGGCTAAGTTCGAGCAGGCGGGCGGCGTGGTCGACCTGGACGGTGCCGGGATCGCGCAGGGGATCGTTCAGGTGGCGAATGCATGCCAGGCGCGACAAGAGCCCGTACTGGTCGACGCATTCGCGGTACCAAGCGGTGATGCGGTGCGAGATGGCAATGATGCCGATGCGCTGACCAAGCTGGGCCGCGGTCATCAGGGCCGCCTCGGTCATGCCGACGACGGGTACGTCCAGCGCCTCCTTTAGTGCCGACAGGCCGGGATCGCCGAAGGCCGCGACGAGCAGGGCATCGTATTCTCCAAGCCGCTCACCGGCGATGGTGGCTACGGCGTGCGCGCCTAGCAGGGCTTCGAAGCGCGTCTCGATGTAGGCCACGCCAGATGCGGCCGTAGCCATCGTGATCGCCGTGTCGGGGGCGGCTACGCGCCGAGCTTCCGCCTCGATCAGATCGGTGACGCTCTGGGAAATGTTCGGATTGATGATCAACAGTTTCATGCCTGCTCCAGCGTGTCGGCCATCTGGGGAACGCCGGGGGGCACCATCTCCAGGGCCAGTGTGTCCTCGACGAACGCTCCCAGGCGGAGCACGTCGTCGTCGTGAAAGCGTGGCCCTACGATCTGCAACCCCAGCGGCAACCCCTGCGCGCCAAGCCCACAGGGGACCGAAAGGGCCGGAACGCCCGCCTGATTGAACAGCGGGGTGAAGACCGCATGGCCGCGAGGGCCAGCCGGCTGGCCGCCAATGGTCGAAGGCCCCAGCACATCCAGCGACCAGGGCTCGACCGGGACGGTCGGGCACAACAGCAGGTCCACCGTTTCGAACAGGGTCGCCGTGTTGCGGACGATGGCGTCCCGCAGCGCGGCCAGTTCAACCATCCGGGTCGCGGGCACCGCGAAGCCCGCTTCGATCTGCTCGGCGATGGCCGGATCGAAGCAGCCCGGATCGGCGCGGTAAGCCTCGCCGAAATGCGCGGCGAGTTCCGCGTGCTGCGCTGCCAGCAGGGGCGCGGGGGACAACCCCTGTGGCCAGCTTGGTGTGACTGGCTGTACCTGCAAGCCGGCTGATTGCAATCGCTTCAGTGTCTGCTCGAACAGCGCGGCAACATCCGCATCGACGGCATGGCCCAGCCCAAGGTCCAGGCTGCAGCCGATGCGCAAGGTGTCAAGTGGGCGGTGCGCCACCGTCGGCATGGGCGTGGAGAAACGGTCCGCCGAATGCTCGCCTGTGAGTACGTCGAGCATCAGGGCGACGTCGGTGACGCGTCGCCCCAGCTGGGCGATCACGTTCAGCTCGCGCCCGACGACGGGAAAGCCCCAGGGATCCGCAATTCGGCCCGCGCTCGGTTTGAAGCCCACGACACCGCAGTGTGCGGCAGGCCGACGCGAGGAGCCTCCGGCGTCGGTGGCCAGGGCCAGCATGCCCAATCCGGCGGCCACCGCTGCGGCGGCGCCACCGGACGAGCCGCCAGGCGTGCGGGTCAGGTCCCAGGATTGCAGGTCGCGCCATATACACGGTTGTCGGTCACTCCCTTGCAGGCGAATTCCGAACAGTTGCTCACGCCGACCAGCAAGGCGCCCGCCTGCCGTAGGCGGGCCACCGCCCAGCTATCACGAGCCGCCCGGTGGTTGCGGTAGAGCCGAGAGCCACAGGTGCTGATCTGCCCTTGCAGCCAAAGATTGTCCTTGATGGTGACCGGAACGCCGGCCAGCGGCAGGTCTTCACCCGCGGCGCAGCGTGTGTCGATGAGCGCTGCCTGGCGACGTACGTCTATGGCATCCACTTGCACAAGTGCGTTAAGTAATGGATTCAACGCAGCGATCCGCGCCAGTTGGCGCTCAGCAATGGCGACGGCGCGAGTGTCGCCGGAGCGTACCCGCGCCGCCAGTGTCGATGCGCTTGCCGGCGTGCTCATCGGCTCAACCGAAGATCGCTTCGAGGTCCACTTCGGTGTCCTCGGGCAGCGAAAGGTCCAACGTGGCCTCGATGTGATCGAGATGTCCTACCATCAGCGCAATGGCTTTCTCGACATTGCCTTCTTCCATCGCCGCGATGATGTCGGTGTGCTCATGGTTCGGGCAGGCCGGGACGTTGGGCGAGTCGTAGAGCAGGATGATCAGGCAGGTCAAGGATGACAGCTCACGCATCAGCTTGATCAGCGGCGGGCTGGCGACCATTTCGGCGATCAGCAGGTGGAACTCACCGGACAGCCGGATCACCGCGCGTTTGTCACCGCGTTCCCGGGCGGCGCGCTCTTCGGCGACATGCGCGTGCAGCTTCTGGAAGTTCTCGGGATCACCCTTGTCCACCAGCTGCGAATCAAGGCCGGCTCCATGATTCGGCGCGCCTGGAAGATATGCCGGGCCTCTTCCACCGATGGGCTGGCAACAAAGGCGCCGCGGTTCGGAATGGTGGTCACCACCCCTTCATGGGCCAACCGGGACAGCACCTCGCGGATGCGCGTCCGGTTCACCTGGAACACGCCGGCGAGTTTCTCCTCGACCAGCTTGGTACCGGGAATCAGGCGATGCTCCATCACGGCAGTCAGGATCCGCTCGTATATGGCGTCCAGTTTGTCGTTCGTCCCCAATATCTGCCCGGTGCTGCGAGCCCGGCGGGGGCGTGAAGGTTCTTTTGCGGTCAACACGTCGATTCCTTGCACCTGCTTTTCGCCCTGTCACGTTGGCGTCGGAGATTGTCACAAAAAACTCCACAATTGTGCAAATGCGCACCAGCGACGAACATTTTCCGCGAAGTCGCACCTTCACCGTGCACGGGCACCGGCGCTTCCGGCTCAGACGCGCGCGCCGAACGCCTCCAGTCAGCGCAATCGGCGCTGCCTCGATGAAACGCAGCACCCTTGGCACAGGCGCTACGGCAGGTCGCGATTGATCCATGCCAGCTCCGCCCGGAAATTTCCACAACAGTGGCATAGCGGTTGCAAGTGTTTTGCCACAACGGACATCATTTTTGTGACAATTACGGAGCCTCGACATGCGACCCATCCGCTCGTCCTATGCTGTACTCAAGCGCGCTACCGGCATCCTGCTGGCGCCTCTGATGCTTGCCGCCGCCCTGACCCCGACGCTCGGCCAGGCCCAGGAAGCCGAACCGATCAAGCTCGGTTACGCCAAGTGCGCCCACTGCACGCCGCTGTCGCTCACCCCGCAGAACGCCACAGGGGTGAAGCTCGAAGCCATTTCTTTCAATACCGGCAACGACGTGCTCACGGCTCTGCTTTCCAAAAGCATCGATGTAGCGCAGGTCACCTATCTGCACTACGCCACTGCCCTGGACAAGGGCTTCGACGTCGTAGGTATCTCTGGCCAGATCAATGGCGGATCCCAGATCCTCGTTGGCAACGACCTGCCCGTTGAGGCGGGGGACTGGGAAGGCCTGAAGAAGCTGATCGCGCAATACAAGGACGAAGGCAAGCCCTTCCGCGTCGCGGCTTCCCGCGGCAACGCGCAGGACATTCACATGCGCGGCGCCTTCCTGACCCATGGCATTGATATCAACAAGGATGTGCGCTTCATCAACATCCCCAACCCGTCCGACCATGTGCAGGCGCTGCGCCGTGGCGAAGTCGAACTGATCACCTCCGTCGATCCGTTCGCCACCCAGATTCGCGAAGTGAAGGCAGCCAAGTTCTTCGACTTTCCCTATGACCAGGCCGCTGGAAAGCTCACCAACCTGATCGTCACCCGCTCGGACGTCATCGAAGACAACCCGAAAGGCGTCGAGGAGGCCGTGCGCGCCATCGTAAAGGTCAACGAGATGATGGCCGACGACAAACCGCTCTTCGTCGACACCATCCAGAAGGTTACCGGTCTTGACAATGCCATCGCCACCGGCGCGGTCGACAACCTGTATCCCGATTACAAGATGTACCGCGAATCCGCCGTGGCCATCGCCCAGATGATGCGCGACCTGAAGTACATCAACACGGACGTCACCGAGGCGGTCGAGAAGAACCTCGACTACAGCTTCCTGGAAAAAGTGACCGGCAAGTCCAAGACCGACCTCGGCTATTGATTCAGGACCCGTGATGTCTTCTTCACTCTCGCAACGCCTCTATAAAAGGATCGAGCGCTTCATCGTGCCGGTCCTGCTCCTCGCCGGCTGGGAGACCTTCTCCCGCTCCGGCATCCTGCCGCCCGCCCTGTTGCCGGCGCCGTCCCAGGTTATGCTGGCCTGGGCGGACTGGATCTTCACCACCGACGGCAACACCCAGAGCTACTCCGGCCGCTGGCTGTCCGATATCGCAGCGAGTTCCGGTCGCGTGTTCGCCGGGTTTCTGATCGCAACCGTACTGGGCGTCGGCATCGGAATGTCCATCGGCTGGTCGCGCCAAGTCGAAGCGCTGATCGAGCCGACCCTGCAGACGCTGCGACCGATTCCACCGGTGTCCTGGATTCCACTGGCGATCATCTGGTTCGGCATCGCCGACAAGCCCGCCATCTTCCTGGTGTTCATGGGCTCGTTCTTCCCGGTATTGCTCAGCACCATCCATGGCGTGAAGACCTGCGATCGCAACCTGCTGCGCGCCGGTGCCATGACCGGTGGCACGCCGGCCAAGCTGTTGCGCCACATCGTGTTCCCCGCCGCCTTGCCAAGCATCTTCTCCGGCCTGCGTATCGCCATCGGCTCGGCCTGGATGCTCACCGTGACGGCCGAAATGGTCGCGGTGAAAAGTGGCGTCGGCTACGTGCTGTGGGATTCGTACTACTTCCTGCGCTACGACATCGTCATCGCCTCGATGGTCAGCATCGGCCTGCTCGGTTTCCTCAGCGACTACGCCATCAAGTACATCGCCGGACGCGTCCTGCTTGGCAGCGCGGCTCCACCCTGCAAGCGAAGGAAGGTTGAGACCATGGCTCTGATTACCATCGACAACGTATCCCGCGTGTTCGAGGACAGCCAGCGCAAGCAGGTCGTCACCGCGTTGGATAACGTCAGCATTCAGGTGAAGCGCAACGAGTTCCTCTGCCTGCTCGGTCCGAGCGGCTGCGGCAAGTCCACCCTGCTCAACATGATCGCCGGCTTCGACAAGCCGTCGTCCGGTACCGTCACCGTTGGCGGTCAGGTCATCACCGAGCCGGGCGCCGACCGCGGCGTCGTGTTCCAGCAGGCCAACCTGATGCCGTGGCTGCCCGTCTGGGAAAACGTCGCGTTCCACCTGAAGATGCGCGGCGCCAGCAAGGCCGAGCGGCGCGAAAAGGCCCAGCGCTACATCGAGATGGTCGGCCTGAAAGGCTTCGAGAATCACTTTCCGAGCGAGCTTTCCGGGGGCATGAACCAGCGCGTCGGTATCGCCCGGGCGCTGCTGATGAACCCGGAAGTGATCCTGATGGACGAGCCGTTCGGCGCGCTGGACGAGCAGACCAAGATGGACATGCACGGCGAGCTGATCCGCATCTGGCGCGAAAGCCAGAGCACCATCGTGTTCGTCACCCATGGCATCGATGAGTCGCTGGCGCTGGGCACCCACGTCGCCGTGATGTCGCTCGTCCGGGGCCGAATCCGCGAGCTATTGCCCATCGAGCTGGAGCGGCCACGCGACCCGACCAGCGCCGCGTTCAACGACTACAAACGCCACATCCTCTCGTTGCTGCGTCCGGAAACGGTGAAGGAATCGGCCTGAGATGACCACGCTGATCACCGGAAGCAGTGGCTTCGTTGGCCTTGCGCTCGCCGAGCACCTGCTCGCGACGGGCGAGACGGTAATCGGTTTCGATCGCTCACCGCCGGCCGAAGCCGCCAGCCGCGCGCTCGCAGCGCTACCCGGTCGGTTCGTGTCGTCCATCGGTGACGTGCGGGATGTCAATGCACTGCGCGCCGTGATGAGCGAATACCGCCCACAGCGCCTCGTCACATTGGCCGCGATCACTGCCGGCGAAGCACGCGAGCGCCACGCCGCGCAGACGATCTTCGAGGTCAACGTCGGCGGTGTGCTTGCCGCTATCAACGCGGCCGCCGATACGGGTGTCGAACGTGTACTGCATGCCAGCTCCGGGTCCGTTTACGGACACAGCGGGCGTTCGCCGGCGGCGCTGCGCGAAGACGACACCCCGCTGTTGCCGGAAGGTCTCTACGGCATGTCCAAGCGCGCCGCCGAAGAGGCCGCCATGCGCCTCGCGGCCATCCGTGGCCTGCCACTGGTGATTGGCCGCCTGGGCACCTGCTTCGGCCCATGGGAAGCGGATACCGGCGTACGGGACACCCTGAGCGCGCCACTCCAGGTTCTGGTATGCGTCCGAGACGGCGAAACGGCGATCCTGCCCCGTGCTGGCCGGCGCGACTGGCTGTACGTGCGCGATGTGGCGGATGCCATGGCCACGCTGCTGGGCCAACCAAGCTGGGCCTATCCGCTCTACAACCTGGCGGCCGGATTCGAATGGAGCCTGGCCGACTGGTGCGCCTGCATCGCGGCTCGCTACCCGGACTTCAGCTGGCGCCTGGCCGAATCGGGCGAACGGTCCAACATCGACTATTTCGCCGACTACGACCGCGCCTCCATGGACATCCGGCGGCTCCTTGGCGACAGCACCTTCCGACCCCGCTTCGGGCTGACCGAAGCGGAAGCGGACTACCACCACTGGATCAGGGAGCACGGCACCGATCTATCCGGCGCCAGAGCACACCATGACTGAGCACATCCCGTTTCCCTCCGCCCGTTTCGACATGAGCGGCAAGGTCTGCATCGTCACCGGCGCAGCCTCAGGTATTGGCCGGGCCATCGCCCGCCAGCTGGCGGCCAACGGTGCCAACGTGGTGATCGCCGATGTGACGACCGAAGTCATCGAAGGTGGCGAGCCGACCGTCGATCTGATCGCACGCGATGGCAACAGGGCCACCTTCATCCGCACCGATGTCGCCGATACCGCGCAGGTCGATGCGCTCGTGGCGCAGACGGTGGCACGTTTCGGTCGCCTGGACGTGCTGGTCAACAACGCCTGCATCCGCCATGCACGGCCGCTGCTGGAGCTCGACGAAGCCGACTGGCAGCGCCTGCTGGACGTCAACCTGACCGGTGTCTACCGCTGCTGCCGCGCCGCCGTGCGGCAAATGGTGGGGCAGCCGCCCGTCAACGAGGTGCGCGGACGGCTGATCAACCTGTCGTCCCAGCACGGCCTGATCGCCGCGCCCGGCGATCTCGGCTATGGCACCACCAAGGCGGCGATCGACTACATGACCCGGCAGATCGCCATCGACTACGCGGCCGACCTCGTGGTCTGCAACGCCGTGGCGCCGGGCAAGATCCAGACCGGCGCGGGCGGCCGTGCCGTGGACCCGGGTGTGCTTGCTCGCGCGTCCAGCCGCACCCCCTGGCCTCGCCTGGGGCGCCCTGAAGATATCGCCCAGGCCGTGTTGTTTCTGGCCAGCGACCACTCAACCTTCATGACCGGCACCACCCTGATGGTGGACGGCGGATGGATGGCTGCCTGATGACCCACGACACGCTCGACCTGCTCATCACCAATGCGACATTGCTGCTGGACGGCGGTGTGGCGCGTAGCACTAATCTGGGCATCCGTGGCAGGCAGATCGCCTTCATCGGCGACCAATGCCCGGCAGCGGCTCGTACGCTGGCCTTGCCCGGCCGGGTAGTCACTCCCGGCTTCGTCAACACCCACTACCACGCGGGTCTCAACTTCGTCCGAGGTGTGGCGCCGGATTGCGGTTTTGCGCCGTCCTACACGCCGGGCCTGCCTCAGGCGTCCTGGCTGAACGAGGAAGAAGCACTCGCCCTGTCGCGCCTCGGTGCGCTGGAAGCGCTGCGCGCCGGCTGCACCACGCTGGTGGACAGTTTCGTCCACGCCGAGGCGACCGTCGCCGGCATGGCAGAGACCGGTGTGCGCCTGTTCGCCAGCCAGCGCCTGGCGGATGTCGATTTCGCCTCGGTGCTGGAAGGCGACCGTCGCTTCGATCGCGCCCGTGGCGAGCGGCAATTGGAGCGCGCCGCCGCGTTCGTCGAACGCTGGGCCGGGCAGGCCGATGGCCGTATCCAGGCACACCTGACCGCCCACGCACCGGATACCTGTTCGGTCGAATTCCTGCGCGAGATTGCCGCCCTCGCCGAGCGGCACGATCTGCCCATCAGCACCCATCTTGCACAGAGTCAGGATGAGGTGGATTGGGTCCGCGCACGGCACGACCGTTCTCCCGTCGAGCTGCTGGACGAGCTGGGCCTGCTGAACGAACGCCTGCTGGCTGGCCACTGCATACACGTCGACGAGGCCGATATCGCGCGGCTCGGCCGCAGCGGCGCACACGTGTGCATATCCCGGTGGGCAATGCGATGTCCGGGCGGATCGCGCCGACCCGCCGCCTGGTCGATGCCGGCGCGCCGATCTGCCTCGCCACCGACACCATGCACGGCGACATGATCGAGGTGATGCGCTGGACCCTGGCCGTCGGCCGTCTGCAAGCCGCTTCGTCGCGGACGACTGGCAGCCTCGCGACGTGTTCGCCATGGGCACCGGCAACGGCGCCACCGCCCTGGGCTGGGCGGATCGCCTTGGCCAGATCGCCGTGGGCATGCTCGCCGACCTCGCCATACTCGATTTCCGCCACCTGCACCTCACGCCCTGCATCGACCCGCTGGGCAGCCTGATCCACAACGCCACCGCCGCCGACGTGGAAAGCGTCCTGGTCAACGGAGAGTTGGTCATCGATCAGGGCCGCGCCACCCATGTCGACGAGGCTGAAATACGCGCCGAGGCGACCGCGTCTGCCAGGCCCTGTGGCAGCGCTGCCCGAATCCGCTGCGCCCCTATCCGTCCGTTGCTGGAACTCCCCGATGAGCCAACGCATCCGCCTAGGCATCCTCACGCCCTCTTCAAATACCTCGCTCGAGCCGCTGACGCAGTCGCTGGTCTCGGGCCTGCCGGAAGTCAGCGTGCATTTCGCGCGGTTTTCCGTCACCCAGATCGCCCTCAGCCCCGACGCGCTCGGGCAGTTCCAGCAGACACGCATCCTGGACGCCGCGAAGTTGCTCGCCGACGCCCATGTCGACGCGATCGGCTGGAGTGGCACCTCCGCCGGCTGGCTGGGATTCGATCAGGATGAAGCGCTCTGTGCGGCCATCACCGAGGCCACCGGCGTGCCGGCCTGCACCTCCGTGCTGGCGCTGAACAAGGCGCTGAAAAGCTTCGGCATCCGCCGGCTGGGCCTCGTCTCGCCGTACCTGACCGATGTGCAGGACAGGATCACCGCCAATTACGCCGCATCGGCGTCGATGCCAGCACCGAGAGCCACTTGCAGATCCAGGAAAACTTCGCCTTCGCCCTGGTCGACGAAGCCACGCTGGATCGCCAGGTCGCGGACGTGGTCGCCGCCGGCGCCGAGGTAGTCGCCACCTTTTGTACCAACCTATATGCCGCCCACCGGGTCGCCTATTGGGAAGCCGAACACGGCGTCCCGGTGTTCGACACCGTGACCACCGTGGTCTGGGACATGCTGCGCCGCACCGGCGTGGATACCCGTCGCATCACCGGCTGGGGCCGGCTACTTCAGGAAGCCTGACATGCAACCATTCGATACCGTCATCCGTAACGCCCGCGTGGTCACTGCCGCGGACACCTTCTCCAGCGACATCGGCATCCGTGACGGGCGCATCGCCGCGCTGGGCCTCGACCTGCCGGCCGGCGCCCGGGAAATCGATGCGCAAGGTCGCCACGTCACGCCCGGCGGCATCGACAGCCACGTGCATCTCGACCAGCCCACCGGCGATGGCTCGATCATGGCCGACGACTTTCTCAGCGGCACCGTTTCGGCAGCCTGTGGCGGCACCACCACGGTCATCCCCTTCGCCTGCCAGGAAAAGGGCAAGAGCCTGCGCGCCGCCCGTGGAGGACTATCACCGCCGTGCGGGCGAGAAACCGGTGATCGACTATGCCTTCCACCTGATCGTCACCGACCCGACGCCGGAGGTCCTCCGCGACGAACTGCCGGCGCTGATCGCCGAGGGCTATACCTCGTTCAAGATCTACATGACCTACGACGCGCTGAAGCTCAGCGACCGCGAGATCCTCGACACCCTGTCGGTCGCTCGCCGCGAGGGTGCGATGGTCATGCTGCATGCCGAAACGCCGACTGCATCGCCTGGCTCACCGAGCGTCTGCTCGCCGCCGGGCACACCGCGCCGCGCTACCACGCCACGTCGCGACCGATGCTGGTTGAGCGCGAAGCGACCCACCGCGCCATCGCCCTGGCCGAGCTGGTGGACGTGCCGATCCTGATCGTCCACGTCTCCGGCCGCGAAGCCGTCGAGCAGATTCGCTGGGCGCAGAGCAACGGTCTCAAGGTGTACGCCGAGACCTGCCCGCAGTACCTGTTCCTCACTGCCGACTCGCTGGGCTGCGACGACAGCTTCGAGGGCGCCAAGTGCATCTGCAGCCCGCCGCCGCGGGACAAGGCCAACCAGCAGGTCATCTGGGACGGGCTGGAGAACGGCTCGTTCGAGGTGTTCTCCTCGGACCACGCGCCCTTCCGCTACGACGGCCCGGACGGCAAGAAAGCGCACGGCGAGCAGGTATCCTTCGACAAGGTTGCCAACGGCATTCCCGGCGTCGAGACGCGCATGTCCCTGCTCTGGTCCGAAGGCGTTCGTACCGGCCGCATAACGCCGCAGAGCTTCGTCGCCCTGACATCGACCAATGCCGCCAAACTCTATGGCCTGTACCCGCGCAAGGGCAGCATCGCCATCGGCTCGGACGCGGACCTGGTGATCTGGGACGAAGGCCGTACCTTCCACCTGGACAACGACCGCCTGCACCACAACGTGGACTACACCCCTTACGCGGGCATGCATCTGAGCGCCTGGCCAGCGATGACGCTGTCCCGTGGTGACGTCGTATGGGACGGCCAACAGCCACGCGGCGACGCGGGCCGTGGGCAGTTCCTGCCCTGCGCCCGACCCGACCCGGCCAAGCCGCGCCGTCGTCAGAGCGAGATCCCGATGTGAGCGAGGCCCACATCGACGCCGTTGCGAGGCGCTTGATCACCGCGTGGCGCACAGGCCAGCGCCAGCCGCTCGCCGAGCTGTCCTTGCCCGACGCCGCCGCGGCGTACGCCGTGCAACGGCAGGTCAGCGAAGCGCTGGGTTGGTTCGCTGGCACCCGCCCGACCGCCTGGAAACTCGGCGGCGCACCGGGCGGTCTGATCAGCGCGGCCGCGGTACCAGCTGCTGCGATACACCGCTCTGACTGGCGGGTACCGCCCGCTTACGTGACAGCGCTCGGTATCGAGGGCGAGCTGGTGATCCGTCTCGGGCGTGATCTTTCCGGCACGTCTGATCTAGCCGAAATCCGCGCCGCGATCGATGCCTGGATGCCGGCGATCGAACTTTGCGACACCCGTCTGGAGGACGGTGCCAGCGCCGACCCGCTGCTTCGGCTTGCCGACCAGCAGCTCAACCGCGCCCTTATTCTGGGCGAGCCCGTACAACTGACGGAGCCGCTGAATGGCCACGTCAAACGGCGATGCTGCGGGTCGATGGCCAGGAACTGCTCAGGTCCACCGGCTCGCATCCTTTCGTCGACCCCCTGTCTTCCTTGCCGTGGCTGGCGCGACACGCCGCAGCACAAGGCACGCCCCTGCGCGCTGGCGACCTGATCGCCACAGGCAGTTGGACCGGTATCCACTGGACTACTACGGGCCAGGCAATCACGTTCAGCCTGGGCGCCTTTGGCGCGGTTACGCTGAATGTCTGAGCTTTGCTCTATGGTTGGGGCTGTCGGGACTCGGTCTGGCGCAGCCTTTCTGGAGCGGCACCAGCCGTTCAGCCGCGGTGATGCCAGCGGCGGCAGGATGGCCACTCCATGGCCGATGACGTAGGCCACTTGCCTGCCCCAAAGTTGTCGAAGCGATGCGGAGGCCACCGCCGCAGTCGAGCGGCCCCACCGACCGGAGCGCTGGCAATAGCGAGTGCGGAAGCGGGAAAAGGCACTCGGATCCCTCCGGAGCCACCCTCATCGCGCCCGGAGGCCACCCGCATCTACCTGCACCAAGCCTTTGTCGCTACAGTGCCTGCTCCCCCATAGAGAAAAACAAGAATGCAACAGGACAATACCCAACCCCTGACTGCCCCCGACACGCTTTCCGAGCGCGACCAGCGCGCGAACGTCTGGCGGCTGACCACTGCCCAGGCGCTGGCCGGCGCGAATACGGTGGTCGTCTATGCGACCGCGGCGATCATCGGCAACACGCTCGCCCCGGCGCCGGTGCTGGCGACCCTGCCGATCTCCATCTTCGTGGTCGGCATGGCGGCCTGCATCCTGCCGGCCGGTGCCATCGCCCGGCGTCACGGCCGCCGGGCCGCGTTCTGGCCGGGACGTCTGCGGGTGTGCTCACCGGGCTGCTGGCCATGTTCGCCGTCATCCTGGGCGATTTCTGGCTCTTCTGCCTGGCGACCTTCTTCGGCGGCAGCTATGCGGCCGTGGTGTTGTCGTTCCGTTTCGCAGCAGCCGACGGCGTCGCGCCGGAGAAGCGTGCGCGGGCGCTGTCGTTCGTGATGGCCGGAGGCGTGGCCGCCGGGATCATCGGGCCTCAACTGGTGACCTGGACCATGGATCTCTGGCGGCCTTATCCCTTCGCCATGACCTTCCTGATGCAGGCACTGGTCGCCGTCATCTCGGCGCTGGTCCTGCTGGGCGTCCGCCTACCGAAGCGACGGCCGCGGAGATCGCCGGCGGCCGGCCGCTTGCGATCATCCTCTCGCAGCCGCGCTTCATCGCCGCCGCGACCTGCGGCGCAGTCACCTACATGCTGATGAACTTCCTGATGACCGCGGCGCCCTTGGCGATGCATCTGCACGGTCACTCGCAGGAGTCGTCCAACCTCGGGGTGCAATGGCACGTGATCGCCATGTACGCACCCAGCTTCTTCACGGGCCGGCTGATCACCCGTTTCGGGGCGGGGCGCGTGGCCATCGTCGGGCTGCTGCTGACCGGCCTGTCCGCTGCGGTGGGGCTCGGCGGGGTCGACGTCGCCCACTTCTGGCTGGCGCTGATCCTACTCGGGCTGGGCTGGAACTTCGGTTTCCTCGGCGCCTCCGCCCTGGTCCTGGAGTGCCATCGGCCGGAAGAGAAGACGCGTGTGCAGTCGCTCAACGACTTCATCGTCTTCGGCATGATGGCGCTCGGCTCCTTCACCTCCGGCGGCCTACTGAGCGCGTATGGCTGGAACACGGTCCTGTGGATTTCCTTCGCGCCGCTGGCCGTCGCCTTCGCGGCGCTGGCGTTGGCGAGGAAGCATCATCAGTCGGCAGCGGCTGATGAACTGGCGAGCCTGACGACGCAGCAGCGGCAGTAAGCCGATGCCACACGACTTGCGCCGGTGACGTCGGACGCCGCCTGAACAGCCGAAAGCGGCCGATGCAATTCCGTCTGCATCGGCCGCTTTCTCTGTCTATGCCGTCAATTTAGATCCCGCAGACCTGTCCACCTTCATTCAGGTCCTTGCAACCCTCTGCCGTCTGCGCACCTTCGGCGTTGCTGTCCTGCGGTTTTGCATCCGCCTGACCGCCATCGGTTCCGGTTCTCACCAGGTTCACTCCGTCGCCGTTCATGAACAGGTTCCCGCTGATTTGTCTGGTCACCGGCGATGATTCGTTGATATCGAATAGCCGAACTCCTGCTGAACTCGGTGTGGCAGACAGCGGGGTGGCTATCCGATGCCGTATCGGGGCAGGCGTACGGGACAGCGGCAGGGATGGCCGGGTCCGAGATCATTGTCCAGACGGGTGCCAATGGAGTAACTGCGGGTTCCGTCTACACAGGCGGCTCTGGCGGGCTGCCTAGCGGGGTAACTACCTCCGCACCATGCCGCGTCAAAGTCTGGAAGCTCAAAGGAGCCATCGCATGAGCGTATTCGCAGAGGTGGGCGCCAGCCCGCAGCAAGTCGGCGGAACCTGTCCCGATGGCTGGATCGTCATGCACGGTGAGCGCCCGACGCCCGAGCATATAGCGCAGGCAGACGGCAGCTGGGCAGTTAGCCGGGCGGCTAAGTTGCTAGCCAACAACAATGCTTACAACACGGCCACCGCCGCGCTCACGGCCGACTACCCGCAGCTCGAAAAGGACACCTGGCCGACGCAGGATGCCGAGAGCAAGGCGTGGGTGGCCGACCCCGCCGGCGCCTCAACGCCGTGGATTGATCGCGCCGCGGCCGAGCGCGGCATCGGTCGCGAGGAGTATCTGCGCCGCACGCTGATCAAGGCGGAGCAGTTCAAAGTGCTGAGTGCCTACCTCACTGGGCGGCGCCAGAAGTACGAGGACGCTATCAAGGCCGGGGGCGACCCGGTGCTTGACTACGCCCTGACGCCCGAGCTGCTGGCCGAGCTCCAGCAGATCGCCGATACCATCATGGCCACGCCGGCCGGAGACCTTGGGAGTGCACTCGCATGACCGTTCAACTCGCGCTGTTCAAGGGCAAAGGCCAACTCGGGAACTGGTTCATTCGGCTCTGGACCGGCAGCCAGTATTCGCACTGCGAGCTGGTGGTCGACGGCTGGTGTTACTCGTCCTCGGTGATGGACAAGGGTGTGCGCCGCAAGCGGGTGGGCCCTAGCGACGATCAAATCAGCCTGAGCCCCGAGAAATGGGACCTGGTCGATCTGCCCTGGGCGGACGCCGACCGGGTGCTCGCGTACTTCGCGCAGACGGACAGCGCGCGCTACGGCTGGCCCTCGCTCATCACCTCGCAGTTGTTCAACCTCAACCGTCCGGTGAAAGGGGCACAGTTCTGTTCTGAATGGTGTGCCGCGGCCATGGAACTGCCGGCGCCCGCCAGCCTCAGCCCACGCACCCTCGGCGAGTGGTGCCAGTACCTCCACCGATGGCATCGCAGCCTGGCAACCGAAGCCCCGCACCTCGCGGGGCTTTCTGCATCTGGAGCCGCGTAAATGGCGTTTCGCACCGATATCCAGCTATTGGAGCCCGGCAGCCTCGTACAGCTCTTCACGGTCGACTGCACGGCATTTGGCGGCGACATCCTGCGGTTCCACGGTCACAGCATCGCGCATACGCCCGAGGAGCTGGAGGCCTACAAGAATCCGATCTATGCCGGCTCATTGGTCTGGTTCGCCGGTGACGAGAGCCTGTTGGTAGGTCGGGGTGCCGATACCGACGAACCACTGGCAAAGTCGATCATCTGGCAGGGCGAGGAGTACCGCGCCTGGCCCTGCCAGATCGAGGGCATCGAGTCCAACAGCACAGGCTCGCCCGCCAGCCCGACGTTATCGGTCGGCAACATCGACGGCTCGATCTCCGCGGCGTGCCTGTTCTTCGACGATTTCCTGCAAGCCAAGGTGACCATCCACCAGGCGCTGACCCAGTACCTGGACGGCGCAAACTTCGTCGGCGGCAACCCGGAGGCCGACCCGACGCAGGAAGCGATCGACATCTGGTACATCGACCGCAAGACCCTCGAGACCAACGAGATCGTGCAGTGGGAGCTGTCCAGTCCGGGCGACGTGTCCGGCCAGACCATCCCGGCTCGCATCATCACAGGCCTGTGTGAGTGGTGCATGCGTGGCCGGTACCGCGGGCCGGAGTGCGGCTACACCGGCAGCGCCCGGTTTACCGAAGACGACGAGCCGACGGACGATCCTGAGCTTGATCGGTGCGGCGGACTGGTGCGGTCCTGCAAGCTGCGGTTCGGCGAGACCAACGAGCTCCCGTTCGGGGGTTTCCCTGGAGCCTCCCTGCTGAGGTCGGCATGATGAGAAAGCGCATTCTTGAGGCCGCCAAGGCGCACGCCGCGGAGTGCTACCCGCACGAGTCATGCGGCCTGGTGCTGCAGATCGGTCGCCGGCAGGAGTACCACCCGTGCACCAACGTCGCCAGCGACCCGTCCGAGGAGTTCCGGATTTCGCCGGAGGAGTACGCCGAGGCGGAAGACCGGGGCGAGATCATCGGCGTGGTGCATAGCCACCCGGACGCAACGAGTCGGCCGTCGGTGCACGACGTAGCCATGTGCAACTCGGGCATGGTGCCGTGGCACATCATCAGCTGGCCCGAAGGGGACGTGCGGACCATCGTGCCCGAGGAAGCGCCGCTGATCGGTCGGCCCTTTGCCCATGGCACCGACCACGACTGCTACGGCCTTATCCGCGCTTGGTACAAGCAGGAACGCGGCATTGAGCTGCCCCGGTTCGAGCATGACCGCTACTGGTGGGAGCTCGGTGAGGACCTTTACCTGCAGCACTACTGCGACGCCGGATTCGCGCAGGTAGAGGATGGCACGCTCGAGGTGGGCGACGTCATCCTGATGCAGGTGCAGGCCAAGACGGTGAACCACGGGGCCGTCTACCTGGCGAGGGCCTGATCCTCCACCACCTGTTCGGGCAGCTATCGAAGAAGGACGTCTATGGCGGCTACTGGGCAGAGCGCACGCGGCTGGTGGTGAGGTATCGGGGCTAGTGGACTGCCCGATGTGTGATTGGCCGCACGTATGTAGCACCTGGTCGCGCTGCCGCATAGCGGATGCGTTTGACACAATGGATGCACATGCTGGCATAATCCCATCGTCAGCTAGAAATCGTCAGCCCGGAAGGCAAAGCCTCTCGGGCTTTTTGACGACCTGGTAACGCCGCGATGGCGCTAATCTCATGGAGGGAGCAGATGACTAAAGCCACTTTCACAAAGGCTCGCCTGGTGCTTTCTGGGGCGCTTCTTGGCGTAGCTGCGGCAAATGCTTTCTTCGGGGTCGAGCATCTTGGCGAGGTGCTTGGCGGAGTGGCCGGGGCTGGCGTAGCGCTTGCTGCCATGAAGTTTTCCGCGATCATCTAGTGATTGAGCTATACGGCTACCGCCTGGGCGCAGAGGGGATCACATTCCTTGTTGCCCTTCTTTGTGCGGTAGTTCGATTCCTCCAAAATTGCTGGCATCGATCGAAAACAACGTCGAAAGACCTTGTATTTTCCGTACTGAATGGCGCATCGATCTTTCCGTTCTGCCTGATGATAGGCGGTCTGTTCTCCCAGGCATGGCTGGACTTGGCTGTTTCATCGAAGCTATCTATGGCGATCGCCGGCTTTGTCGGGCTCCTCTTTGTGATGGGGGAGGTTATTTCCCCAGAGAGCTTAAGATTAGCCGTCGTGCGAAAGACAGCGCCAGCCGCAAACGACGAAGATATCGCGCTGTTGACCGTAGTAGATGACATGCAGAGGGCCATGTCGGACGCTGAAAAGGCAGCGGTCAAACAGGCAAAAGTCTCCAAGCGTCTTCCCAAAGAAATTGATGGCAAGCTGCTGAAAACATGCAGACGGGAGCTTGCAAGAGACCTGCGCCACAGCGAAAGAGTCGCTGCCCGCAAAAGGCTACTTGATTCGATCTAGGCCCCTCCCCGCGAGGGCTTTCTGTTTTCGCCCCCTCTGCACATCTGCCGTTTTGCTTCTACGCTACGGAGGCGGCACTCCGCCGCTGACGCAAGGAGCGAAGCATGAAGCGACCCATATGGATCTTGTGCCTGGTATCGCTTGGTGGCTGTGGCAGCCAGCCAGTCACGAAACCGAGCGAGGTAACGCTCGTTGAGGCAATGAAGCAGGTTGGAACAGGTCTGGCTGAGATGCGCAAGGCTCAAGGTGACCTGCGTACAGGGCTGATCGCGGAATCGGTTGATGTTACGTTTGCAATAGCGGCCGGTAGTGAGCAGGGCAGTGCGCTGAAGATTGATCTTGCGGCCCCCGTGGTGCACGAAGGGGCGACCTTGGGCGGAGAGATCACGGGCAAGAGCACATCCAGCCGAGCGAACACGATCACTATAAAATTCAAAAATCTGCTTACAGTCCCAAAGGACACGGTCGCTACGCTGTGGTGAATTCGAATCTAGAGGCACAAGCTGCGCCTACGTCGGTGCAATCAGCGCCGAACAAGGAAGGGACAAAGTGTTCTCCTGGGTCCGTCAGCTGGGGTCCGGGCGGTATCGATATCTTTTCTATGCTTGGAGCGCCGGAGTGCTAGCAGCAACAGCCCCTCCTAAGAGGGGCTTTCTGTTTCTGGGTGGTGGGTTTTGGTGATGGCGTTTTGATATATTCCGCGCGCCAACAACACAACGCGGAATGGACTCATGAAGCACCTTGCATTGGCGGCGGCTGCCGTCGCTATCACCGGATGCGCGAGCATCGTCAGCGAATCCAATTACCCAGTTTCGGTCCAGTCGTCTCCGGCCGGCGCGAGCTACGAGATCACCAATGAGGACGGCGTCGTAGTCACCTCAGGCGTGACGCCTGGCCAAGTGACCCTGAAGGCTGGCGCCGGGTTCTTCGATGGCGAACTCTACCGAGTGGCCTACAAGAAGGATGGCTATCAAGACCAAGGCGCTGTGCTGAACAGCGAGTTGGATGGTTGGTATTGGGGCAACATACTGTTCGGAGGGTTGCTGGGAATGCTCGTGGTCGATCCGGCGACTGGCGCAATGTTCAAGCTGCCAGGGTCTGTCCATGGAAGTCTGCAGCCGGTTTCGGTGCCGATGGCGGCGCGCCATGCCGCAACTCCGATGGAAGCCGTCGCCGCCGAGTAAGCTGTGTAAGCCCCTCGGCTGAGGGGCTTCTGCTTTCTGGGGGCCGCTCAGGCTGCCGCGGGCTTTGTTACCCTCTCCCTTCCACTGGGAATGGAGCGACCTATGAATAGGGTGATGATGAAACATTGGATGTTTGTGGGCTTGGCGGCGCTGGTCCTGTCGGGTTGCTCGACGGCGCCTGTAGGCGAGCAGAGCGCGAAGCCCATTCCGGCAGAACGGGTATATGCGCCGGATCTCCTGCGCGGATCAGCTACTGGCGACGCCGAGGTAGTGTTTCTACGTGACGCTGGCTTTCTGGGTTCAGGCTGCAGTCATGACGTATATGTGAATAACAGGAAGGCGTTTTCCATCCGGCAAGGAGAGGGCGTAACCCTGTCGCTCCCGGCCGGCGCTTATTTCTTCCGCTTGGAGACTGGCGGCGGGCTATGCCCGAACGTGGCCACGTCGCAGGACGCTGACTTGAAGCCAGGCGCCAAGCTTGGATATCGAATATTGCTCCCGTCAGATGGGAGTCTGCGACTGACGCGAATTCAGTAGCGCACACCAAGACAAGCCGCCTTCGGGCGGCTTTTTGTTGCCCGGAGGAAAGCATGTCGGCATCCGTCATTGAATACACCCCGCTCCGCACCATCCGCCTTTATGGCGAACTGGGGCGCCTGTTCGGCCGAGTCCATCGGCTGGCTGTGCAGACGCCTGCCGAGGCAATGCGCGCGCTATCCGTGCTTATCCCGGGCTTTGAGCAATACATGCTGCGAAGCAAGGAGCGCGGTCTCGAGTTCGCCGTCCTTATTGGCAAGCAGAACATCGGAGAGTCCGAGCTCCATTTTCCTGGGAAGGGAGACATACGGGTTGCGCCGATACTGACCGGGCGGAAGCGGGGCGGGATTATCCAAACGATAATTGGCGTAGTTCTGATCATGGCGGGTACCTATTTCGGCCAGGCATGGGCAGTCCAAATGGGTGCAGCCATGGTCGCCGGCGGCGTCATCCAAATGCTCAGCCCCCAAGCCAAGGGCCTAAAGGCAGGGAGGACCCCGGCAACCAGCCGAGCTATGCGTTCGGAGGGCCGGTGAATACGACTGCCATGGGTAATCCGGTCGGCATCCTCGCAGGGAGACGCCGGATTGGTGGGGCCGTCATTTCCGCCGGGATTTACGCCGAAGATATCGCCTGATCGACAGCCTCACCTGTAGACCTTCGAACCGCCGCTGGCGGTTTTTTTATGCCCAAAGGAAACCCATGAGCGCAGCAATCGACCTCCGCGGCCGCAAGGGCGGCGAAGAGAAGCCAAAGACCCCCTACGAGGCAACCGACAATCTGCGCTCTGTGGCCAAGGCCAAGATGTTGCTGGCGCTGGGCGAGGGCGAGTTTCAGGGCGGCCTGACCGGGCGAGACATATATCTCGACGGCACGCCCCTGCTCGACAGCAATGGCAACGAGAACTTCCCGGGCGTTCGCTGGGAATTCCGGCCAGGCAGCCAGCACCAGTCCTACATCCAGGGCATGCCGAGCGTCGAGAATGAGATCTCGCAGTCGATCGAGCTCCGCCAGAATGCCCCCTACATCCGCGCCGTCTCGAACACCCAGCTGTCTGCAGTGCGCCTGCGTTTCCGCTGGCCGGCTCTGCAGCAGCAGAAGGACAATGGTGATGTCGTCGGCTACCGCATCGAGTACGCCATCGACGTGCAGACCGACGGAGGCGCCTACCAGACAGTCCTCAACTCCGCGGTAGACGGCAAGACGACCTCTGCTACGAGCGCTCACACCGGATCGACCTGCCTTCGGCAACCAGCGGCTGGCAGGTCCGCGTGCGTCGCATCACGCCCAATCAGGACAACAACCGCATCGCCGACACGATGCAGATCGTCGCTTTCACAGAGGTGATCGACAGCAAGCTGCGCTACCCGAACACGGCGCTGCTGTACGTCGAATTCGATGCATCGCAGTTCACCAACATCCCGACAGTGGCCTGCGAGCCCTACGGCCGCATCTGGCAGGTGCCGAGCAACTACGATCCGGAAACCCGCACCTATACCGGCACCTGGGATGGCACGTTCAAGTCGGCGTGGACGGACAACCCAGCCTGGATCGCCTACGGCATCATCTTGAGCGACCGCTTCGGCCTGGGTCGGCGCATCGACGCGACGATGGTCGACAAGTGGGAGCTCTACCGGATCGCGCAATACTGCGACCAATTGGTCCCCGACGGCAAGGGCGGTCAGGAGCCGCGCTACACCTGCAACATCTACATCCAGTCGAAGGTCGAGGCCTGGACTGTGCTGCGCGACCTGGCCGCCATCTACCGGGGCATGACCTACTGGGCGCAGGGCCAGATGGTGTCGGTCGCCGACATGCCGCGTGACGTCGACTTCATCTACACGCGCGCCAACGTGGTGGACGGCCGCTTCAGCTACGGCTCCAGCAGCGAGCGCACGCGCTACACCCGCGCCCTGGTGAGCTACGACAACCCGGCCAACGGCTACGAGGCGGACGTCACCGCGGTGCATGACCTGGCGCTGCAGCGGCGCTATGGCGACAACGTGTTGGAGCTGGCGGCCATTGGCTGCACCCGTGAGTCCGAGGCCCAACGCCGCGGCAAGTGGGCGCTGCTGACCAACAGCAAGGACCGGGCCGTAGAGTTCCAGGTCGGCCTGGACGGCAACATCCCGCTGCTGGCTACATCATCGGCACGCGACCCGCTTCTCGCAGGCCGGGCGATCGGCGGACGCATCTCGCTGGTGTCGGCCGGCAGATCACGTTGGACCGCGAGTCGGCGGCCAAACCGGGCGACCGCCTCATCATCAATCTGCCGAGCGGCAAGGCCGAGGGGCGCACCGTCCAGTCTGTGAGCGGGCGTCTCGTCACCGTGACCACGGACTACAGCGAGACGCCTCGCGCTCAGCTGCAGTGGTCCATCGACGCTGACGACCTGGCCATCCAGCAGTTCAGGGTGACCTCGATCCGTCGTGACGAGCAGCACCTGTTCACGATCACGGCCACTCAGCACGACCCGAGCAAGTTCGCCGCCATCGACACTGGCGCCAGGCTTGAAGACCGGCCAATTACCGTCATCCCGCCGAGCGTGCAGGCGCCACCGACCAACGTCGCTATCGCCTCAACCACGGCCATCGACCAAGGCCTGGCCGTCACCACGATGACCATCAGCTGGACGGCGGCCGAGAACGCCGTCGCCTACGAGGTGGAGTGGCAACGCGACAACGGCGACTGGATCAAGCTGCCCCGCACGGGCGGTACCAGTATCGACGTAGTGGGTATCTATGCGGGCAGCTATCTGGCCCGCGTGCGCGCGGTGAACGTGGTGGAGGTCGCCTCTGTGGCTGCCAGCTCTGTGCTGACGTACCTCGCCGGCAAGGAGGGGGCGCCGCCGGCGTTGGCCTTCCTGCAGGCTGACAGCCAGCTATTCGGCATCGGTCTGCGCTGGGGCTTCCCAGAGGGGGCGGGCGACACCCAGCGGACGGAGATCCAGTTCAACTCGGTTCCGCAGGAAGAGACCGCCCAGCACCTCGGCGACTACGCTACCCGCAGGCCACGCACAGCCTCACCAACCTCTCGGCCGGCGCGTCGATGTGGTTCCGGGGCCGGCTGCATGACCGCAGCGGCAACATCGGCCCCTGGTCGGACTGGGTGCTGGGTCAGGCCAGCAGCGATGCCGGCCCGATCCTTGAGTACCTGTCGGGCCAGATCAGCGAGACCCAGCTGTCGCAGTCTCTGCTCGAGGAGATCGAGGGCGGTGGTGACGCCATGGTCGTGGTGCAGGAGCTCATCAACGAGCTCGCGGCGATGTACACGATCAAGACGCAGCTCACCGTGGACGGCAAGCCCTACATGGCCGGCATTGGCGTCGGCGTCGAGAACAACGACGGGATCATTACCAGCCAGGTCCTGATTGCCGCCAGCCGGTTCGCAGTTGTCGACCCGAACACCGGCGAGACGGTTTATCCGTTCGTGATCCAGGACGGCCAGGTCTTCATCAACGAGGCGTTCATCGGTTCGGCGACGATCCAGAACGCGCTCATTGGGGCGACGCTCGAGTCGGTCGCCCAGGATGGCCAGGGCAACCCGCTCATTAGCCTGAACTTCCAGACGGGAGTATTTACCTTCAACGGGATCGGAGAGGGGTACAAGGTGCAGGTAAAGAATACCGGAATGTATGTCACAGATACGTCGACTAATGTCGTCGTAGTTGAGCTTGGTAAGTTGTCATGACGGTAGGCCTTCGCGTTCGCGACCCCGCGACCGGCGTCGTACAGGTTGAGGTCACCGATAGAGTAACTAAAGTACTCGGTACTCTCGAAACCGGGACGGCTGCCGGTTCAATTACGGTTCCGGAGTTCGCTAATGGCACGCCTTGGGTCATCGCGCTTGACTATCTTGCTGGCAATGCCGTGGTTGATAACTTGGCCATGACTCCAACTATCAACGGGCTCACGCTTTCGTGGGCGGTAACCGGGCAGATGTTCCCGTCTCGGCCGCCGCGCGCGATGGTGTTGGTTTATGGGATTTACTAATGGGCACCGGACTCAAGATCAGAAACTCTGGCGTTGTCCAGATCGACAGCAGCTATTTCAATATGGCCTTGCAAAGCAAGGGCACGCTGAACTGCTCCGCGGCACGAAATAGCCTGTTCTGGTACGGAACACTGGACGTGGTGTCCGCGTCCGGGTTGCCGCCTCTCGCTATCCGATCGACGACTCGCCCGCATTTCGTATTCTGCTCGCGGTTGAGCACGACCACGTTCCGCTACTTCGTTTACGTCTACGGTGGATCGGCGACCGTCAGTTACTGGGTCTTCCAGCCGCCCGTTTACGAGCAAGGGGCGGGCGGCGCAGGACTTTTATTGCGCAATGGGGCAACCGGGAATGTCACGTTCGACTCCCGCAAGAAGTATATGAATATCTTGCAGCAGTATTCGGGTACGCTGGATTACTTTGCGGGGCAGGTTATAGACCTTCCCTTTTCGCATAGCAACATAGCGGTAATTCAAGGTGCGCGACCTGAGCAAGTAAACTGGGACTTGGTGGGCACCGATCCGGGTGGCGGGGAAGAGTGGCTATATTTGTCCGCCTATGGCACGTTTCAGAATCTCTCCAGCACGATCAGGATTCGATATTCGACGTGGTTCGAAGGGCAATTTAGCAGCCAGCAGGGGCCTGCAATTTCTGCCCCAGACCTTAGGCTTATTGTCATCGACACGTCTCGCCTGTAGCGGTGGTGCCCAGCCCCCTAACTCCGCCACCGAAACCGCTCCGGCGTCTCCCGCACAAAGCCGCGGCCCTCACACTCGGCGCAATCCTCGCGCTGGCCGAACCGGTCTTCGCAGACAGGGCAGGGCATAAAGACCGACACACTCGCCCGCTGGACCAAGGACGCATGCCGCTTGGTGTCGCCCTGTTCGGCGGCGTGCTGGATCGCGTCGAGCGCAGCCCTATAGACGTCCGGATCATCGATCGCGTGCCTGTCGCGGCCGATGATGCGCGCGGTCTCGACGAGCTCGTATTCCTTGCCCGACGTGGCCAGGTAGCGCTTGCCGTCGATACGCCCGATTACCTCGCGCGTGCTGCGTGTGACGGCCTCCAGGCCCGCATCCGTGTGCGTGATCCAGGCATCGTACTCGGCCGGCCAGTATGTGTCCCTCTCGCCCCAATAGAGGCGCACGCTGCGGAGGGTGCCGACCCGCTGATCGCCATGCATCAGGTCGTAGTAGCCGCCGCGCTGGAAATACCTGTACAGCAGGATCTGCTCTTCGACCTCATGGTAATAGGCCGCATCGGCGAGCTCGCCCAAGTCGAAGCGCTCGAGCGGATCGATAATGCCGGCTGCCAGCAGCTGGTCGGCGAGCTCATGCAAATTCGAACGGTACAGGTCGGGCAAATCGCGGCGCTCTTTGGTGTCGTCGAGCATCCTGTGCCAGCGCTGGAGGCTCAGCTCTAGCCGCGGCGGGCTGTGTATGTCTCGGCCCATGCTTACCTCAACACTGGATGCATGAACAGTATCTGGGCGAGTAGGCGGGCGTCTAGCGGGAGCGACGGAGTGCCAGCTACGGCGCCGCAGGCAGGTGTAACGAATGAAGGTGTAGGCGTGCCCAGGACGGGCGGGGAGGGGATAGCAAAAAAGGTTGCTGAAAAGTTGCTGAAACCGGCCGTCACGGACCGTCATTTACAGCTACTTTCAGCAACCTTTTCCGCTAGAGGCCCCGTATTTCGGGGCTTGTTTGGTGGAGCCGGGGGGATTTGAATCCCAAACTTCAATATCCCGGCCAAATCAAGGCTTCAGCGCATTATGCAGGAAACCTTGATTTGTTGGATTGCTCACAGTGAGCGCGAGTATATGAACCTTTCGAGCCTTGTCAAGCATCGCATTCACCTATCTGTGAGAGTGGCTTTGCGTGCGTTGGCGAGTAGAGCTGCCCGCAGTCGGTTGGGTTTAGGCTGCGTTGAAGCCAAACGCTCCTGAGTTTGAAGTTACCGATGATCTAGGGAGGCGTCTTGGGTTTCTAAGGTGTTCCCGTTGGCACCCGATCATAATCACCTCAACTCAATTTACGGTCTTATCTTGACTGCGGTTCGAGGTTCATGGAGCAGGATTGCCTGGTGTGATTCCAGGTTTCAATCGCGAGGTGCGAAATGGATGGGGCTGACATCGCTCGCTCAAGGCGCGGTTGCCAATACCTTACGAGCGAACGTAACCAATTCAGGGCAGTCACCGTTGGTGCTGTTTCGGTCAACAAAAAAGCCTCGGATGCCTACTGCCGTTGGCCCATCTCGGTCGCAACGTTGGGAGTCACCGATCATCCACGATGCGGTCGGGGACGCCCCAAGCTGATCGCAAATCCAACTGTAGATGGTGGGTTCGGGCTTCATTACGCCTAAATCACAGCTAAATGCATATGCGTCTAGCATGGGGTAGCAACGCAGGACGGCTTGCCGGTACGGGAAAGCCAAATTCGAGCAAACACCGATTCGAATGCCTTGCTCTTGGAGCAGTTTCACCGCTTCGAGCCCGTCAGGATATGCCTCAACGGCTGCGATCTCATCTGCCAGGACAGTTTCCAGAGTGCTCAATAGTTCAGGGCTTGCAGTGATCCCCAAATGCGCTGCGGCTTGCGTCAACGTTATCGCAGATTTCATCAGGAAAGACGCGTCGTCCGGGCGGGGGCGCCGCCCATGCGCCTTTCCGATCTTCATCAACTGTCGGTACGGATGCGACCCATTTTGAATCTTTGTCAGTGTCCCGAAAGCATCAAAAATGACGGCTTGTATGGTCATTAGACATCCCGTTACGACAGGGTATCGAAGGCTGGCGCATTCAACCGACGTGCTTGATTGGCCCCGAATACTTCGCTATAGCATGATTATTGGTCACTAGGATGAAGCCTTCCGAAGCTGCTTGTCCAATGAGCATCCGATCAAATGGGCGCTGTGAAGGAGAGGCGAGGCCGCAGCCGTAATGGCGTGTCGGCTGGTCATGGACAGCTCCTTGTAGTCGCCGTCCAGAAGAGACCTTCTTAGTACTCCTGAATTGAACTGAAAGCTGGCTTTGCCCATCGCGTTTTGGCCGATTTCCCAGATGCTAGCGGCGCTGATGAACAGCTCATTGGCGCGATCCTCGATCATCTCCACAGCCCCGAGTTAGCTAACCTACTTAGTCTTTCCCCTCGTTGGAGGGGCAGCTGTCATGGTCAATTGCAGGCTGTAAATAATTGCGGTTTTTCCGTGACGCTGCGGTTATATGGAATTATGGCTCAGCCATAATTATTGCTGAGCCATAATTTCCATCATTTTGTGGCCCCGCCGTACCGCTCGACGCGTGACGCGCTTCGTGCGTGCACTAGATAGGTAGCTAGGTGTTGGTGAGCAGATCTCAGCGTACGCCGACTTTCTCGAACCTGCCCCTCGCTACAAATTACTCAGATCATCCGCTTTCGTTTGCAATTAAGCAGTCGCGAGGAGCCGCGGTACCCTTCCGCGTCACAGACGCGCCTCGCTTGTGGTGATTACCAACGGTGCGAAATTTCAAAATTCGAAAAGACGACTCCGAGCCGGTTGGATCAGCCTCGCATCGTCCGTGGAGATATGTCTTGATCTCAAATAGTCATTGACCGCGCCCAGGGTAAGTCCGATAAGGATTATCTTCTTGCTCTTCTGGTGCGTGAATTTTGGCAATCCTTGTCAATATATACGTATTACAATATCGATGGTCAGTGGTTGGCGTTTTCTTTTCTAAAAGTGCTTGACGAGCAGTGGTTGGAGCTGGATTATTTTATTGCATTGGTTTCAGGTTGCTGTTTTTTGTCCAATACTGAGCGTAGTGGGGCGTGCCATAGGCTTGCATCGATGAATAAATTACTTAGTTTAATATGAAGGTTGATGGGGTTGTGCTGCTCGCCTTTTAGGGTCAGGCCATATATTAATAGTCAGAACTGACGCTCATTGGGAAATAAGCTTTTCATACTTGGTAGGTTTGTCAGGGTAGGGATGTTTTGCCCGGATTCTGCCTCTAAACATCTATTGCTCAGATAGAGAGATGGTATGGACGATTTAAAGAAAGTATCTCATTTGTTATACGCCCCGGGTGAGGTAATGCCTGGTATCGAGATGTCGTTAGCAGAGGCGTGCGCGCGTGGTTCAGCGGCTGCGTTGCATGACGAGGTGCCTTTCTGTGTTGTGCGTGACTGGATCTGGATCGATCTCATCGTGCCTGACGCGATACGAGAAACATTACAGGCGTCCGGGCAACAGCCCGCGATGGTGTATGCCGGCCGCGTGTTGTACGACAGTGCCAACCGTTTCCAAGAGGGTGACTGGGTGCGTACAACACAACTGATTGAGTTTGCCGATGGGTGCATTTTCAGAACGCGCAATACGCGATATGTGCTTGCTGGCCCAGGGGCTCGCAAAAGCGCCGAGCTCACTACTGTGTTGAAGATTTTTTGATGCGTAGTCAGATATTGGCGGGCATGGACGTACCAGACAACCGACACCCCGATGTGCCTTGCGACGTCTGTGGTACCTCCATGCGAGTGCCTGGGTACGGCGAACAGTTCGGTGTGCTGCAAGCGCACTGGGGATACGGCGCGCGACATGACGGTGAGCGTTATCGCGTACGGATGTGTGAAACCTGCTTCTTCATGACCTTGGCGTACCTGCGACAGGAGCGACGCATACATCATTTGTTTGGCGACGCCCCGCAGCATGAAGACTATAAGTTTGGGCGTATTGGTCGAGACGATTATTGGTTGGACAGCTAGCCGTTAGTGGGGGGGCAACGAGTTTTGATCCGAATTTGGGTGCTGACGTGATGAGTTCAACTAAACAAAGTATCGACCAAACACGCGATGTATCTGACGCGTTGTCGCGAGCAATGGATATGTCTTTTGGTAGGGAAGTTACGGCGTATCTCACGGACGCTTATTTAATCGCAGGCTGTTGTATCGGCGTGGTTCATCGTCACGTGCGGGCGGATGTGTATGGAAGGTTCCAGGACGGTCACCGGGTTCGGACCTCCGATGTACTGAAAGCTCATGAGCATGGTGGGTTTTGGGCGCTGTTTACCGCCACGGGCAGCTTGTACGTTATTGTGACTTTCAAAGAAGACGGCGGGCGCCTGTCACTGGATTGGCTGTTGGCACAGAGGGCAAAAGGCATACACGCAACCCCAGTAACGATTCAGTGATCCGTTTCTCGTGTCACTACTATAAAACTGAGCCCACGGTCCGTGCTGATGCTCGTAGGTTTATATCCTCTGAGGAAAAGAAGGGCGGGGTGTCATGCAGGTAAAGCGTTGGGGGCAGCTTGATGCGCTTCGTCAACAACTTGGAGAAAGTCGCTGGTTACTTTGCGTGGATCTGGAAGCGACTTGCGATGACTACCCTGCCGGCCTAAACGAGGCGGCCCGGAACGCTCACGTATTGGAGGTCCAGCGCGACGAGATGGAGACGATCGAAATTGGCATCGCGCTGTTGGATGTTCAGTCGGAGTACAGGGTTGTCGATCATTTCGGACAGTTTGTCCGGCCGCTACTTCGCCCCACGCTAACTGAGTTTTGCACGGGGCTGACCGGCATATCTCAATCTGACATCGATACTGCAAAGCGTTTCGCGGAGGTACAAGATCAGCTTGGTGACTGGCTGAGGCCGCGAAATACAGAAGGCTGGCGCTGGTGCTCTTGGGGCGATTACGACCGAAACCAGCTGAAGGAGGACGCTTTCAGAGCAGGGGTAGATGTATTGCTGGATCCGGCGCGTCATATCAATCTAAAGAAGTGCTTTTGGAAGATTTTCGCTTGCCGTGCGCTAGGGCTGAAGTGTGCAGTGGAAAGCATAGGCCTTTCCTGGGAGGGTGAGCATCACAGGGCCATCGACGATGCGCGTAATCTGGCACGGTTAGCGCAGTTACTGCTCAGCGCGAGGCAGCCGACATAGTAGGGCGGACGGCGCTGAGCCTGCTCATCAATTCAACCCCGTGGCCGCCCGGCTCGCATCGAGCCGCCATCTCACCAGTGCATACGGAACACATCTGGATAACATCATAAAGAGATTCAACACGTAGCTTGGCGCGAGGTATTGGCTGATGCACCCGAATTGCCGATACTGCTAAATGGCCAGCATGCTTGTATAGGGAGTCGAAGCGATGGCAGGGAAGCGTAAGCACAGCAGCAAGTCTGGTGTATCTGGAGCGATGGTTCTGTGTGCCCTAGTGATTGGGGGGCTTGCTTCCGTTCCCAAGGGTGTTTGGGTTTTCTTGGGCGGAGCACTCATTGTCGGCATAGGCGGGTGGCTAGTAATAAAGGCCTTCAGCAAACCGTCAGTCATGTCTTCGGCGACAACTATGCGGCCACCCCAAGGGGGAGCTCGTTCAAGTTCCTCGGACCTCGGCATAAGCACCGGCCTGACGTTTTCATTGGATGAGGTCTCGCCACTAAGTGAGCCCTCTGCTCCTGCGCAAGTCTCGGCGTCGCCCCGGCAGGTTTCGGCAAAGCGAGACGTCTCTGGCTTTTTTACCGTAACTTTGGAGGCCACTGAGCGGCCTTCCCACCGAATTCCGAGCGCGCCGGCGAACCTGAATAGTGCCAACGTGCGGTGGCTTTCTGCTGGCGAAACCATCGAAGTGGCGGGCGAAAATATCCCAATTGGTCTGATCTACGTCGGCGAAGATAAAAACAGGCGCAATGGACCTTCGGAACCGTCACTGATCAACCCGAAACTGAAGGTCGCACGGGGCATCGTCGATATATCTGAGCGTCTCACCTCTTACTGGCCCAGTTACGACAGCATCTCTCCTGAGTGTTGCCGCTGACCGAAAACTGACCCAGTAGAGACTGTTCTGCCGACTGAAAACTGACCCAGGTGCTCAACTGCTTCTGCTCAATTTTTGAGCAGGAGAACACAGGGTGATCAGTATGGAAATGATGGGCAAAATCCGCCGGATGTATTTCCGCGACAAGCTGTCGCTGCATGAG
>LZQQ01000005.1_pt1 | contig 38484 bp, 51 predicted proteins | sample 768581 | NCBI WGS metagenome assembly LZQQ01 (sample SAMN05207185, study PRJNA324510) | oil field metagenome | isolation source: sample BH-FW-20 from oil reservoir | place: India: Bombay High | collected 2015-11-25 | reverse complement strand
GCCGGATCCCGGTCGCAGGCAGAGCCTGCTCCTACAGATTCAGGTCGCGGCCACGGGCAGCGCCGGTGCGCTTTTCCCTTCTCCCCGCGGGAGAAGGTGGCCCGCAGGGCCGGATGAGGGGAGAGGAAACCTGCGACACGCCGGATCCCGGTCGCAGGCAGAGCCTGCTCCTACCAGCACAGTCGCGGGCCGGGGTATTCCAGGCACGCGGAGCTACAGGCTATGCCACCCCCTACCCGCCAGGTCCAAAGAAAAAGGGGCGGATGATCCGCCCCCTCGTCCTTTTGCCTGTTCGCCTTTTAGATCTCGGCGTCCGCGAGGAAGAACCAGGTATCGAGCACCGAATCCGGGTTCAGCGACACGCTCTCGATCCCCTGCTCCATCAGCCACTTGGCCAGGTCCGGGTGATCGGACGGGCCCTGGCCGCAGATGCCGATGTACTTGCCGGCTTTGTTGCAGGCCTGGATGGCGTTGGACAGCAGCTTCTTGACCGCCGGGTTACGCTCGTCGAACAGATGGGCGATGATGCCCGAGTCGCGATCGAGGCCGAGCGCCAGCTGGGTCATGTCGTTGGAACCGATCGAGAAGCCGTCGAAGAACTCGAGGAACTCGTCGGCCAGCAGGGCGTTGGACGCAGCTCGCACATCATGATGACGCGCAGGCCGTTCTCGCCGCGCTTGAGCCCGTAGTTGGCGAGCAGGTCGACCACCTGCGAGGCCTCGCCGAGGGTGCGCACGAACGGCACCATCAGCTCGACGTTGGTCAGCCCCATCTCGTCCCGCACCTTCTTCATCGCCCGGCATTCGAGCTCGAAGCAGTCGCGGAAGGAATCGCTGATGTAGCGCGAAGCGCCGCGGAAGCCCAGCATCGGGTTCTCTTCCTCGGGCTCGTAGAGCTTGCCGCCGATCAGGTTGGCGTACTCGTTGGACTTGAAGTCCGACAGACGCACGATCACCTTCTTCGGCCAGAAGGCCGCCGCCAGGGTGCTCACGCCTTCGACCAGCTTTTCCACGTAGAAGCCGACCGGGTCGCTGTAGCCGGCGATGCGCTTTTCCACGCTCGCCTTCACGTCGGCGGGCAGGCCGTCGAAGTTCAGCAGCGCCTTGGGGTGCACGCCGATCATGCGGTTGATGATGAACTCCAGGCGCGCCAGGCCCACGCCTTCGTTCGGCAGCTGGGCGAAGTCGAACGCGCGGTCCGGGTTGCCGACGTTCATCATGATCTTGAACGGCAGCTCCGGCATGGCGTCGATGGAATTCTGGCGGATGTCGAAGCCGAGTTCGCCTTCGAAGATCAGGCCGGTGTCGCCTTCGGCACAGGACACGGTCACGCGCTGGCCGTCCTTCAGCAGGTCGGTGGCATTGCCGCAGCCGACCACCGCCGGGATGCCCAGCTCACGGGCGATGATCGCCGCGTGGCAGGTACGCCCGCCACGGTTGGTAACGATGGCGCTGGCACGCTTCATCACCGGCTCCCAGTCCGGATCGGTCATGTCGGAGACGAGCACGTCGCCCGGCTGGACCTTGTCCATCTCGGACACGTCGTGGATGACCTTGACCGGGCCGGCGCCGATGCGCTGGCCGATGGCACGGCCTTCCACCAGGACCTTGCCCTTTTCCTTCAGCAGGTAACGCTCCATCACGGTGGCGCTGGCGCGGCTCTTCACCGTCTCCGGGCGTGCCTGGACGATGTACAGCTTGCCGTCGTCGCCGTCCTTCGCCCACTCGATGTCCATCGGGCGGCCGTAGTGCTTCTCGATGATCAGCGCCTGCCTGGCGAGGTTGGTCACCTCTTCGTCGGTGAGCGCGAAGCGGGCGCGGTCGGCCTTGTCCACCTCGACGGTCTTGACCGACTTGCCGGCCCTGGCCTCGTCGCCATAGATCATCTTGATCGCCTTGCTGCCCAGGTTGCGGCGCAGGATGGCGGGCCGCCCGGCTTCCAGGGTCGGCTTGTGCACGTAGAACTCGTCGGGGTTCACCGCGCCCTGCACCACGGTCTCGCCGAGGCCGTAGGCGCCGGTGATGAACACCACGTCGCGGAAGCCCGATTCGGTGTCGAGGGTGAACATCACGCCAGCGGTGCCGGTTTCCGAGCGGACCATGCGCTGCACGCCGGCGGACAGGGCGACCAGCTTGTGATCGAAGCCCTGGTGCACGCGATAGGCGATGGCGCGGTCGTTGAACAGCGAGGCGAACACTTCCTTCACCGCGCGGATGACGTTGTCGACGCCGCGGATGTTGAGGAAAGTCTCCTGCTGGCCGGCGAAGGACGCATCCGGCAGGTCCTCGGCGGTGGCCGAGGAACGCACCGCGACGGCCATCTGCTCGTTTCCGGCGGACATCTCGGCGAAGGCGCTGCGGATGTCGCTGTCGAGCTGCGCGGGGAATTCGGCGTCCATCACCCACTGGCGAATCTGCGCGCCGGCCTTGGCCAGCGCGTTGACGTCGTCCACGTCGAGGCTGTCGAGCAGGGCATGGATGCGATCGTTGATCCCGCTCTGATCGAGAAAATCGCGATAAGCCTGCGCCGTCGTGGCAAAACCACCGGGGACCGAGACACCAGCGCCTGCCAGGTTGCTGATCATCTCGCCGAGGGATGCGTTCTTGCCCCCACACGCTCCACATCATGGACGCCGAGCTTATCGAGGGAAACTACGTACTCTACCAAGGTGAACCCTCCGTTTCTGACCTCTCCACACGTCCAACCTTCTGTTCTACATAGGGTTTTGATGTATGAAGAACGCTTCTGAGCGTCATAAAATGGGTCGGGATGTTAGACCATCGTTAGTAAACTGTCACAAGCTGAGATGTCGAATCACAGCATGGGTGTATCGCCGCAGTGGAATCTACTACCTGCGCCTCAGGCCGTCAGGTGTCTCCAAGCAGTCGTTCACGTTGTCCTTGAGAACTCGGAACAGGGAAACCGCAATGCGCCATAGTCGTCGAATCGAGTCCACGCTTAGGACTTTTCATCTTGACCGCCCTGATGACACATGGGACGAGCTTGTGGTTCCCATGAAGGAACTCGCTGAGTCTACCTTGTGGGAGCTGATTGATCTCGAAGATCGCACGGCTAAGTCCCTGGAGTACGGGGAGATGCTCGAAGACCTTAAGCATGTCGCTGGGCACCACCCGATGACTGCGCCCAGGTTCGGGTCCTTGAGGTCGGGGTGGAACTCCTAAAGGCGGCCCAGGAGAGGCTCGATAAGGGCAACCCTAAGCCGCTGGCGGACCTCATTGAGACGCTCACGAAGCAGAGCGAAGAGGTGAAGCCTAAGGCACCGAAGGAGCCCGCTAAGCCTGTCGAACCGCTTGCAAAGGCGGAGGTGCTCCACTTCAGCACACTGGCGGCCCTCTTCATGGCCGAGCAGTCTGAGAGACTCCAGCCGGGGTCCATCAGGGACTTCAACAGCTCGATCAAGGTCATCACTGCCGCCTTGACCAATGAGGAAGGCGAGGAGCTGAACCTGAAGGCCCACACGAGGGAGGACATGGTTCAGTTTAGGGCCAGGATGATGCCTGGGAGGAAGCCCCTGACGGTCAACAAGTTGCTCACCCGGTTCTCCACGATCCTGACCTGGGCGGTGAACAGTGGGTACTTGGAGAAGACCTACAACAAGGGTCTCAAGCTCAGTAAGGGCACCGAGAGCGGCCGTAAGGCGTTCACAGTGGAACAGACGCAGAAGCTCATGGATGCCATGGCTGAACTGCCTGAAAGCTCGTGGAAGCGCTGGGCGATGTCCCTTGGGGTCATCACTGGGGCTCGCATCGGGGAGGTCTTCCAGTTGACCAAGGCGGATGTCAGGAAGATCGGTAACACAGTGGTGGTTGATATAAACGACAACGGGGGGAAGAGCTTGAAGAACAAGCACTCGAACCGCTTGGTGCCACTGGTGGATGGCGCCTATGGGTTCGATCTGGAAGCCTTCCTCAGGTACGTCGAGACGTGTGAGGACAAGCTATTTGATAGGGTCAGTCATAACTTCACGAGAGTTCTGAATGAGACCTTGAGGGATATTCTGGGAGTAGAATCGGGGGAGGGACAAACGTATCACTCGCTGAGGCACTCGCTGGCTTCCTTGATGAAGCAGCACAGCATTCCCGTGGGTGTCGCTCAGGACATCCTCGGGCACAGCTCGCAGACGATCACCTTCGATCTGTACGGGGCGGATCGAAGGGTCGCCATTGAGAAACTCGAAGCAGCCCTCAGGGAGACCTTTGGGTTGAGTAGAGCTGAATAATCACTTCCACAAGGTCACTGACCACAGCCACCAAGAAGTAAACAAGCGGCAGTCTCCAGGCTTGATCCGATGGTGTTGCCTTGAGCAATACCCAGAGCAACAAGAAGTGCAGCGAGAAATCGGTAGGTGGCACGGGTGGTAGCGATGGTCTTGAGGACGAAAAGCACCTTGGCTTTGGTCATCGCACCGCCCTCCTATGGGCCTGGGGAACAGAGCGGGCACCCGGAGAACCCTGATGCCCTGCATAGAAGCCCGATGGAGGGCCTTAGGTGGCCCTCAGGGAGTCTAAAAGTTTCCACCCTTAGATAAGTCTTCTACTTATAGTGAGGGGTTTTAATGAGTGCTTGACACGTCCCTGTGTCATCTGTAGGCGCCCTACCCGATGAACAGGTAGTTCTCGCCCATGCCCCCATCGTCTTCCCACTGGATCGTCACGTCGCCGCCCTCCATGGCGAACGAGCGGAGGTCCTCGAAGCCCGTCAAGGCGTTCTCCATGTGCTCTTCGAGGAAGTCCTTCAGCATGTCCTCGGCGCCTTGCACGGAGTCCTTCTCCATGCTCTCGACGAAGAACTGAACGCCAATCGCAAGGGCATCCAAGCGGTCGTCGTGGGCCAGTGAGCCGCGCTCTCGGGTCAACCGGGTGAGCTGGTACATGCCGCAATAGCGAACGTCGAAGGTGCCGTCTGAGTTACAGGCCGAGCGGTAGTCCTCCTCGATCACGGATTCCATGACGACGAGCTTATGGGACCCCATCACGGGCTCCAGAACGTCCGCTATGCGCTGCTCCTTCTGACCCTTGGACTTCACCTCAGTGATGAGACAGCGATGCACCTTGGCCATCACGGGGCTGAACAGCTTGAGGTACATGCCATCACCGAAGTTGCCCTCGATGACCACCTCGTTGACCTTCCACTTCTTGCCGATCTTCGCCAGGGCCTCAAGGGTCTTGTCCTCGTAGCCGCCCCGGAAGCCGCCCCACTCCATCAGGAAGATGTAGCCGTTGAGCTGGTAGAGCACGGCGTAGCCGGTCTCGTCCTTACCGCGTCCCGAGGGGTCGATCACGAGGATTTTCCCTTGGTACTCAGCGAACGAGGTGTTGGCCTCTTGGTAGCGGTGGTAACGGTCGCCCTTCAGGCCCACGTTCGGCAGGTTGCCCAGCTCGTTGGCGCCGTTGGGGAGCCACTGGAAGCTCAGCGGTGCCTTGTCGGTCGCCAGGGCTGCCACGATGAGGTCGCGCAGCTTCAGCGGGTACTTCTGGGCATCCGAGAGGTTCGGGTTGAGCATGAACTGGAGGCTGAAGCCGCCCTTGCCGTAAGACAATTCGCGCTCACGGAGGTCCTCGTCGTCGAAGCGCACGGGGTCCGTAGGCTTCCAGAAGTTCTTCTCCGGGTCCTCCATCAGCTCCTTGTAGAGCATCGGAGCGAGGCGCTGGCCGTAGTTCTCAAGGTCCTTCCAGTCCTGGGGATACCGAGCGGGCCAGATGGTGGTCACATAGCCACGGTTCTCCAGCTCGCGGTACAAGGTCATCTCGGTCTGAGGGGTGCCCAGGTAGATGATCGTCCCGCCCGGCTTCAGGATCGCGTCGAACTCCTTCACCAGCTCGCCCAGGCGGTCTCGCGCCAGTTGGGTGGCCGAGTTGTTCGGCACCTCCACGTCGTCCGCAATGAGGATGTCCGCACGGCTACCCGTGAGCTGGCCGGTGATACCGACCGACTTCACCGAGGGCGAGTGGTCAGGCGCGGCGGGGCCCACGTCGAAGCTGATGGTTGAGTCCCGTTGCCCAGGCCGAGGCTTCAGCTCATGGAGGAACGGAAGGAGGTCGATGATCCGCTTGATGAACACGGAGTTCGCATCGGCGCGTTCCTTGCTGGCGGACACAATCATGAATTTGAGCTGAGGGTTGTTCCACAGCATCCACACCACGAAGGCGCAGGTGATGAACGACTTGCCGATCCCCCGGAACGCCTGAAGGATGAACCGTCGGGTGTTCCCCGCGCTCAGCTTCCGGGCCATGTCGATCTGACACTTGGTCGGCTTCGGGAGCCCCAGGGCCATCCAGAGCACGAACAGGAACGCCACGAAGTCGGCCTTCATGCGCTGTAGGTTCTGCTGGTCTTTGGTGAGGGCTGGCTGGGGAGCCTGAGGTGGAGCTGGAGGGGGTGTTGCGGGGGCTTCGGGTGGAGCTGGCGGTGTTGCCTTTCGTCGTCGCTTCGGTGGCGCCGGTGGCCCCACGAAGTCAGGGTCGATCTTTTTGCGAGGCATCCGGTCCTCCTTGCAGCGTCCTAACGGTGGCCTGAAGCGCCTTCACTTGGGCGTCGGCTCGCTGGGCTTGTCCGATAAGAAATCGAGAAGCGTCTGGGTGTAGTTCGGCTCGACCATCAGGCTCGGGTCCACCCTGACCTGTGACTGAGGCGACCGTGGCGTCTGCGAGCTGGACGCGCAGCCGGACGTTGCGGCTACGAAGATCAGCAAGAGCCCGATCAGCATCGCCTTGAATCTTGTGGGCCTGGGCCTGCCATGCGCCGGAGATTTCATCGAGTGCTCCTTGAAGAGCTTCACGCTCCTTGTCGAGTTGAATGAGGTGTTCGTTTTGTTGCGTGAGGGCTTCCTTGACGGCCATGTGGTCACGAGTGGAGTACCCGTGGAGCCACACGAGGGCCAGAATCAAAAAAGCCCCCACGGCTTTCGCTATGAGGGCTTGGAAATTCATAAGGGTCAGTGCCTTATCTGTTCGTCATCGGTGAGTGGGGGCACTTCCTCCAGGGCAGCCGCGAGTTCACCCAGCAGGCCCGTGTCGGGTTGGAGCTTCTGGATGGCGAACTTGTGGCGCTCAAGGTACTTGCCGATGGCGTTGTAGAGCTGAGGGGTTCGACGCTCCGGGTCTCTGAGGTCAGCCAGGAGGTTTCGACCAGTTTCCGTGTCGATGGCCTCCAGCAGTTGTTCGAGCACTGTCTGGCTCATGGTGTCACTCCTTGTTGGTGGGCTTCTCCTTGAGGGCCTTGTAGACCGCGATGAAGGTCATGGCGAGGGAGTAGATGATGGCCGAGACGTAGAACCATTCGTTCAGCGTCAGGCCCAGAATGAGGCGACTCACGGCATCCGTGGCAGCCGCCCCAGCAACGGGTGCCGCTTGGACCACCCCGTTGTTGAAGTCGATGGAAATCATGCCACCGCCCCCTTTACCTTCCAGACTTTGACACGACAGGGCAGGGTTGTGACATCGCCTGCATTAAGTCGACCGAACGAATTGCCCATGTCAATTGAGTGGCTTGACAAGAGGTAGCTTCTTGCCGTTTGTACTACTATAGAGCCGTCGTTGTTTTGAGATGCAAGGACACCGTAGGAAGCGCCTGAGCCTGCCCATATCCATCCTGTCTGCCCCCACATTCCATTAGATAACACTTCCGCTATACATATAACTCTGTGGCCAGGAAACGGGTTGTTTAGAACATAGCGCGTATTAGGAGTTACGTTCGCTGGACTCGCCGCACTCCCCCCGTTCGGGTAAATGATGGTAAAGCCCACCTCTGCGTCAAAACGATCAGAGAGTTCCTTAACCTTAGCGGCGACAAGCGTGTCTACTTGGTTCTTCAAGTACGCCTCTACATATTCAAAACCTGACTCATCCACCTTCTGCCGTAAGAAGCGCATGGCATTGCCAGTGGCACTCGGTATGTTTGCTCCTGCCACAGAGTTAGCAGCCTGTACGCAGTATCCCTTGCAGCCTCCGCACCAGAGCGAGCCTCCTGGGACAACGTGACGTTATTCCCAATTGTCCCCGCAGCGGCAACCGATTGATCCCGAGCTGTCTCCGAGGCGGTCTTGGCGGCTACCGAAGCGTCCCGAGCGGCTTCCGATGCCGTCTTAGCGGTCACTGAGACATCCCGAGCGGCTTCCGCAGCGACCCTTGCGTTCACGGCGGCTGTGCGGTTCCCGAGGGTACTTGTTGCCCAGTCTTGCTCCTGCCGGAGAGTGACCGCGTGCCCAGGCTCGGTGGCGTCCGCCAGATTCACGATGCGCCGACCCCTTGCGTCGAGGTCCCCGTTGTTGTCGGTCCCGATGGTGTCCACCACCATGTTCCGGGCTTCTTCCGCGATGTGCATCGTCTGAATCTGTGCGATGTTCAATTCGTAGGCCCGAAGGATAGAGCCGTCTGCGAAGTCCACGAGGCGGTCGGTCGAACTGGTGTTCCGTCGAATCTCGATGAACTCGTAGTTGTCAGCAGGCCCCCACGCCTTGGTGGTCTGAATGCTGGTTTTGCTGGTGAACCGATACTCGGACGTGATGACCAGCTCCCGCCGAGCCTGGCCCACCAGAGTGATGGTCACGAAGCGCCGCGCGAGGTACTCGAAGGGAACCCCGAAGTCTCTAACGGTCCCATCCAGCGGGTATGTGTAAACGGTGGTGACCGCCATATAACCTCCTGTTAATGGATAAAAGAAAAGGGACCCAGATTGCTCCGTGGTCCCTTGTAGTGAGGGGTTTTGAGTGGTTACCGGGAGCGGTCCACCCCGTTGGCCTCAGCGAGGCGCAACATCAGGTTTTGCGTAACGGGGTCGTTGGTGACGAAGTGCTTGAGGCCGTTCCATAGGCCAGTGCGGTAGCCTGAAGGTCAGTTCCGCGTTCGCCCTTGGCCAGCCCCATTGCCGAGTCCACGACTTGGTAGCCATTGGCAACTACCTGGGCCGCTGGGACCTGCTCCATGGCCCTTGAGGTGAAGTCCTGCCAGCCGTCCGACTGCCCAGGGCTGAACTTCACGGGGCGATCCTCCGGTGCCTCTTTCGGGCCCCTTGGGAGGATCGAGGTGCGGGCCATGGCGGCCGGGTCGTACCCGAAGGGTGCCGCGATGTAGCCGGCGATCCCCAGGGCGCCCCAAGGTGTGAGCTTCGGGTCAGGGCCGCGTAGACGAGTGATTCACCACTGAGTGCCTTGTCGAGGTAAGCCTTGCGCTCCCTCTCGGGCAGTCCCAGGGCCTTGAGGCGCTGCTGGGCCGCATAGAACCCAGTGGCCAGCCCCACGGACACGAGGACCTTCATGGTCTGGTCGAGGGCCTGCCCGTTCCTTGTGGCTTCCATCCAGACCCGCACCACGCGAGCGTTGAGGCTGCGCATGACGAACATCTTGAACTGAAGGGCTGCCGACCAGTAGGCGCTGTACTGCTGGCTCGCCTGGGTCGACATCTTGTGCGGCCGAAGAATCGTCTCGTCGCTACGGCATCGCCAAGGCGCCACAGGTCCATTGCCCTCGGGTCGGTGGCGAGTGCCTCCGGGTCCTTGAGGCTCCACTTGCCCTTCTTGGTGCGCTTGAAGTGTGCCTTGATGAGGTCCTCGATGCCTGCCATCTGCTCGGGCGTGATGCTGGCCGAACGTAGGCGTTCCGGGGTGAACAAGCGGCTCTTCGTCCCGTTGAGGACGTTATCCGCGAGGTCCACGAGGACACCCTGGCGACCCGCGTCCATGATGTAGTTGCCGGTCTCCCTCAGGAGCCACGTAAAGGGCGAGCGTACAGACGCCTCCCCGGTGGCCCACTTGATCGACCCAGCGACCTGCCCGGTGATGCTCCCATGGCGTTCCCTGAGGCGGTCCACGATGTCCATCCGGGTGGGCCGAATGAGGTCGTCCAGCTCCTTGCCGAAGACCGTCCCGTGGAGAATCTTGATGTCCTGGGCGGATAGCTTGGTGCCGGCCGTGGTGATGTGCTTCAGGTACGGGACACCATGGGCGAGCATCTTCAGGTGCCCCTTGACCACCAGACTGGCGGCCTCGGTGAAGTTCTGGACGCCCATGAAGGCGTTCTTCGTCATAAAGCCCACGTCCATGAGGGAGCGCACCATCGTCTCCATGGCACTCTCGGGTTCCTCCCTACGGGACCGCCCGGTGAAGAGCTTCAGGGCATCCATCAACGCCTTGGCCTCCACGGTGTCGTTCCCTGGGAGGGCCTTCTGGCGCATCTTGACGGCCATCGACTTCAGCTCTGCCGTGGACTTCCCTGTGCCGCCCATGAGGGCCACGTCCCCGTTGACCCTTCGGTCGTACTGGGGGACCACCCGGAGGATGCCGAACTCGCGGAGGTCGTCCACGCTGAACATGGAGCCGTCCGGTAGGTCGATCTTCACGTCCGAATCGAACAGGTTCCGCGCTTCGAGGTAGTCGTTGTTCTCGACGCCCACCCCGTCCCTCAGGTGCTCCTCAAGGATCGAGCTGCGATTGAACTGGTCGGTGTGGGAGATACCGTAGGCTTTGCGCTTGGCGTACTCCTCGACCGCCTCCCTGATCTGCTCCGGGGTTGCCTTCTCGGTGACACCCTGCTCCTTGAGCTTCTCTTCGACCAGCTTGTCCACCCGCTGTCGCACCGTGGGGCGCTTGGCGTAGCTGGCCAGCCAGGACCGAACGATGGCTTCCTGTAGCTCATCAGCCCCGCCGAGCTTCTGGATCATCATGTGCTTGGCGGCGGTGTTGTAGCGCATCGGATAGTAGGACCCAGCGTGCCGGGTCTCTTCGAGCAGGCTCCGGGCGTTCATGTTGCCGAACTGGCCGGGGTTCTCGATGTAGTCCCACTTGCGGCCCATGTGTTCCTTCAGGGCCTCCACCAGCTTACGCTCGGATGCCGTGAGGGTCGCCTTGCGCTCCCCGTGTGCGGCGGCCTCCAGGTCCTCGACCACGCGGCGGCTGATGGCCTCCAGCTTGGCCTCCCCCGACATCTTGCGGTGATGCCAGTAGGGTTCCTTGAGGGCCTCGTCGAACAGCTCCTTGAAGCGGTTGTGCGCTACGTTGTCCTGTGACCGGAGGCGCTCGGCGATGTCCGAGGCGGTCGCCCCGAACTTCCCACCGGACCCGTCCTGATAGCCGGTAGGCGACCTGAAGAGGTCGTTGGCGATCCCACGGAGTTCCGTGTTCTTCGAGCGCCCCAGGAGGTAGCCGATCTCCGAGAGCGACCCGGTGTAGACCCCTCGGTTCGCCCGTACAGGCTCCTCGGCGTTGACCTCCCGGAAATCCTTGAGGGTCTTGGGGTTCAACGGCGAGCCGCCGCTGATGATCGTCCCGTCCGTGAGCCTTGCAGCTCCCTTATCGAACGGAACGTCCATGTAGGGCACAGCCCCGTCCTCGTGGATCGTGTCGTCCTCTCGATAGGGCATCCGAGTCGGGTCTTCATTGGAGCCACTCAGGCGTGCCTTCTCGCGGTTCTCCAGGCGGGTGAGGCCCCCGGCGAAGGACTGGATGTCCGCCTCGTCGAGGAACTCAGGGTTGGTGCCGGAAGTTCCGCCTTCGATGTCCCAGGAGTTCCGCACAGGGCGGGCCCCGAGGAGACCGTTGAGGGCGCCCCCGAAGGCTGCCCCTCCGGCGATGGCCATCCCGATGTCCGCTTCGCGCCCGGAGGCTTTCGCTGAGGTTTCCTCGGAGAGGCCACCCAGGGCTCCACCCACAGCGGCCCCACCCAGGAGGCGACCGGCGAGATTGGCCCCACCAGAACGGGCAGGGTTCACGAGGTCCAGGGGTCGCCGATCATGGCAGACGCCCCGCCCGTGAGCTGAGCCCCGAGGCCCGTCTGGGACATCCCCCGGATCATCTTCTCGTTCTCCAGGGCCAGCTTCAGGTTGCTGTCGAAGTTGGATCGGTAGCCCCGGAGCACCACGTCGTAGAACTGAGGGTCCAGGCCCGAGGCTTTCAGCTTCTCGTAGTCCTCATCGGCCCAGTCGCTCAGGCGGTCGCCTTGGAGCGGGTCGTTGAAGACATCACGGACCATCGAGAGGGTCTCCGAGAAGTCGGCCTCGTCGTTCATCATTGCGGCCCGGACTGCCACCCCGAGGGGCGACGTTGCGAGGCTCGCCTTGACGGCATCCCCGGTGCCCTCGAAGAACCCGGTGACATCCCGGTCCTCGGTGCGTCCGGTGGTCTCGTAGAGTTCCTCGGCGAACGTCGGTGCCTTGGGCGCCACCTCGTCCCCCTCGACGAACATCGAGGAGCCCCGGAAGGGAGTAACCCCAGGCTCCACGGAGGGCTTCTGCTCGACCCCAGCGGGTGCCTCAAACCCGCTTGCTGGCTTTACGAATTCGGTCAGCTCGTTGGTCTTGCCTACCTTGGCGACATCCGAGAGCTTGGCCATGTAGTTCCGGCCTTCCTCGGAGATTGACCCGAAGTCGCCCCGGTCGTAGGCGTCGAGCTGGGAGCGGCCACGCCGACCGGCCCCTTGGTTGTACGCCAGGAGGGCCTTCAGTTCGTCCCCTCCGGCGAGCTTGAGGTTGTCCTTCATGTGCCGGGCGGCCGCGTCGATGGACTTGGCGGGGTCGAAGAAGTCCTCGTCGGTGACCAGACCGTAGACCCGGCCGGTGGCCTTGGTGAACTGCCCGATACCGCGAGGCCCCGTAGGGCTCACGGCGGTCGGGTTGAAGGACGATTCGAGGAAGAGCTGTTTGTGGAGAAGGTCGTAGTTGACCCCGTAGGTGTCAGCCGCCTCCTTGATGAGGGTGTCGAACGGACCACCCTCGGCCTTGATCTTGTCGTAGCCGTTCATGTGAATTGCTCCTTGTGTGTGCGTTGGGGAGGATCAGCGGTCCTCGAACCCCAGCGCGCCCTCAAGGGTCCCGGTGGATGGGGTCAAGCCGCCGAACGGTGCCGCCTTGCGGCGCTTCTGTTCGTTCTTGTACGTGTCGATCTTGTCGGTGGCCTTCCGGTCGAGGTCCTTGAGAACCTGGGCGGCCTCAGCCTCGCGGCGGACCTTCCACGACTGACGGAGCATCTCCGGGGTGACCAGCAGGTTCCCCAGCGAGCCCATGGCGTCGTTGATACGGAGCCTTGCGGGGTCTCGGTGACCGTGATGTCGCCCTGGGAAATCCACGGCTTGGCCTTGGCGATGGCGCGGATCGACTCGTGGAGTAGCTCCTGGCCCTTCCGCCAGCTCGTGGCATCCTCGGGGTCAACCATGAGGGTCCGCTTCTGGACGGCGCCGATGGTGAACTTCTGGCCATCGGCCCGCTCCGTCTCGAACTGGACTACGGACTTGGAGAGCCACTCGTTGACGGTCGCCTTGGCCGCCCCCTCGTCCCCGGTGCGGAACAGCTCGGAGTCGAACAGGGTCCGGGCGGCGGTGCGGAGGTTGGTCGGCAGGTACGGCACAGCGGAATCCGTCCCGTTGAACAGGGTGGCCCACTTCTGCTCCTGGGCGATCTGCTCCTCGCGGGTCAGCCCTTGGCCTTCCGGTCGGCGTCCACCATGACCTCGATGTCGATCCCAGCGCGTTCCATCAGCGACACCCGCTCGGCCAGGGCGGCTTGCTCCGGGTAGAGCGCAGCGATGGTCGCCGGGTCGGACTGGTAGATGCGCTGGAACTCGCGGATGCGGGAGGTCGTCTGGTCGGTGACCTCGGCCATCTGGGACACCACGAGGCCGTTGTACTGGTTCACCGCGTCCGTCGTGAGGGTCTGGAAGTGCTTGCGGAACGGGCCGTCCGTGTAGTCCGCCCGGAGGTACTGGAGCTTGAGCTGGTCCTTCTGCTCCTGGGGGATGCCCATGCGGTCGATGTCGCCCATCTTCTTGATTGCGAAGTTGGCGGCGTCCTCCTCCTTGAAGTCGCCCGTTTGGGTCTGGTCGGTCTCGTAGGTCCGGTAGTCGGTCGAGACGTTCTCCCCGGCGATGCGCTGCTCGTATTTCGCCTCGAACATGGCCAGCTTGTTGTCGGCCTTGATCTGCTTGTCGATCTGCTCGGCGCGCTTCTGCGAGTCGCTTCCAATCATCGCGATCAGCCGGCCACGGGCGGAATTGATCTGCTCGCTCTGCGTTGTGACCATATCCGTGGGCTGGCGCTTGAAGAGTTCCGTCTGGAGTGCTGCGAGCTGCTGGAGTCCGACATGCGGGTCAGACTGGGCGAGCGCATTCTGGAGCCCAAAGGTGAATTCCTGCTGGAGGTGCCGGTTGCGCTTAAAGGCGGCCTCGCCGGCCTTGACCTTGTAGTTCTCCAGGACCTCAGGACCCACGATGTCCCTGATCTTCATCGGGCGGCCATACAGGACCACCTCCTGATCCCCGACCGACTCCATGAAGACATCCGCCCCAGGCTGCGCAGCGTTGTCCGCGATGGCCTTCGAGAGCGAGCTGATCGCCATGGACTCCGTGGGGATGGCCCCAGAGGCGAGACTGGCGGTGATGTAGTTGGCGAACTGGGTGGAGGCCCCTGGGGACCTCAGGAAGCCTCGTCGGAGAACAGCGAGCCCAGGTCCGAGGTGGTCTCCATCTGGGCAATCGCCTGGGTCTGCTCGGAGAGCTTCTGGGCGTGGGTGTCGTAAATGGCCGCCTCGCGTTCGAGGATGTCCGCGTTGAAGCCACGCTGGTAAGCCTGATCGTTGTGGTCGATCCCAGAGGCTTCCGCATAGGCCCTCGCCTTGTCTTCCAGGCGCGTCTTGCGGTACTCGACGAGGGACTGGCGATCCTTGAACTCGCCCATGGCGATCTTGTTCCTGATCTCCGTCTCGACCTCATAGGCCGCGTTGCGACCTGACTTGAACCGGAGTGCCTCCATGGCGTCCGGGTCATCCTGATACAGGAGGGTCCCGTTGGCGATGGCTTCACGGCGCTGCTCGGGGGTGAGCTTGCGGATGATCTCGTTGGAGCGCTCGTCGGCCTGGGACTTCTGGACCTCCTTGTAGCTGCCGTACATGTCAGCCGCCGCGTTCCCGAAGGTGCGGAAGCTTTGCCCAGGGAGTCATCCACGGGCTTCGCCTGAAAGCTGGCTGCGCGATACCCAAGGCGGCCGGTCTCGCGGAGCCTCTCGACCCCGGAGCGTTCCTGCCCCTCGACCGCATCACTGATGAAGTTCCTTGCCATTACTTGGTCCCCTTTGCTGGCTGGCTGCCCTTGAGTGACTCACCGGCCGCGTACCCACTGACCCCAGCGGAGGCCACGTCGAGCGCGTTGGCGAGCTTGGAGGTCTTGTGGACGGGAGCCATGGATTTCATGGAGGACTTGGTGTTCTCCACGTTGCCCACTTGGTTGGCGAAGATGGTCTGGTAGTCGCGCTGGTAGTTGTCGAGCACGCCCATTTTCTCGCGGCTCGTCTCGGCTGCTGTGACCCGCTTGATGCGGTCCATCGAGTTGCCGGCGAGGTTCGATTCGCCAATAGCCGCCGCGACCATCCCCCGGTTCCGAAGGGACTTCAGGTTGATCTCGGTCATCTGCTGCTGAGCTTGGTCGTACTTGTCTTTGGCTTGGAGCGAGAGGTCGGCGTTGGCGATGTTCATCTGCTTGACCATCTCGATCTGAGACTTACGCCGGGCGTCCTCGGCCTGCCCTTCGGCCTTGGCCTTGTCGTGGGCGCCCATGGCTGCTCCTGCCACAGCCACTACGGCCATGGCGATAGATACGGGTTCACACATGGGTGGACCTCCTAAAAATAGAACTGCCGGAACTCGTGCCCGTTGTGGACCAAAGGTCGCTCATCGAAGACGGCGCCCAGGGCCCGGAGGAGCTTGAGGTGCTTGTGGTTGCCCGGAGACACCACGTTGGTGAAGTGGAACAAGTCGTGTGGCCTTTCCTTCACGGCGTCCCGTTTGATCCGGCACAGGTGCTGGACCAGCAGGTGGAACATTCGGAACTTGCCGCGTGGCCCGAGGCGCTCGGCCTTGGTCGTGTGGACGAACCAGATGAAGCTCTCGTAGTGGCCGCCCACGGCGAGGACATTGCCCCGCTCATCGCTGATAGCCATGGTCGTTGGGTCGTCCGAAGAGGCCGTCAGGACATCCACCGGATCGCGGCCGGGCTCGATCAGGTCCATCTCCTCACGGTCGCTTTGGGCGAGGCTCAGCGCGGCCATGAACAGATGCAGGTAGTTAGCTTTGTGGAGTCGCATTGATTCCCTCCATAGAAAACAGAAAGGGCCCCGAAGGGCCCTTGTGGTTACAGTCCAGAGGATCGCCGGAGGTAGTTGCCCTCCCAGCCGCACCCGATGATGTTCACGGGGACGGGCGCCGAGCTGAACAGGAAGACATCCTGTCGCCGCGCATCGCCGGCCACTGGGAACTTGAACTGCCCGGTGCCCTTGTTGAGCTGCCCGGTCTGAATGGTGCTCCCGAGGTTCCCGCCCGCCATGGTGTACGTGTAGGTCTGCGACCCGTTGTCCACCACCACGTCGAACGCTCCGGAATCCTCGTAGTTGACCCATGCCCGACGAAGCTGCAACCGACCGATGTCCTCGGTGGTCGTGGAGCCGTCGTCAGCGGACTGCTTGATGAGCAGCTTCGAGAAGCCATACACCCAGTCGAACTTGCGCCCGACGATGTACTTGCGGGACCGCTGGTCACCGTCAAGGAACAGGTCACCGTCCCCTGTCCAGCCACCTTCGGGGCACGCGTGGAGCCTGAAGTCCCCATCCTCGCCAAGCGTGTAGAAGTCTCCGCGTGTCGGGGTGAACCCATAGGCGTCCTTCAGCTTGATCGTGGTCAGGTAGGTGTTGTCATCGAAGAGATACGGCTGAATCTGGAACTTCTGGTCCATGTAGGCCCGGTAAGGCTCATGTGAGAAGTCCACCGTGTCCTTCGTGAACTCGACGCGCTCCAGGGTGATGCCCCCTCCCCGCCTCAGGATCAGCCACATGAATGACCCAATGCAGGTGGCGGCCAGTACCTCCTCCCCGTCCCCCATGTCCCAATGCGACCACGACTGCTGGACAAGCTGTTCCTCCATGTAGAGGAACTTGTAGACGAACACGGCCTGCCGAGCGTTGTCACTGAGGACCGTCACGAAGTTCTCGGTGCCAGACCCATGGATGGCGAACACGGTGTTGGGAACGTAGTTCGGAACGTGGGCCGAGATGTCCTCAGCCGACTTCACGTCGCTCACGTCCTGAACCGCGTAGTACCGCTTGAGCGAGCTGTAGGAGGCCCGAGGGCTCACGAAGTAGACCCCACGGCCGATCCCGAAGGGGCGCGCGTTGTCGCTCACGTCGAACTCTGTGGTGAGGTCGAGCTGGATGTTCTTCGAGGACATGATGCCGCTCGCGGTGAGGACGAACTGGGCCTGGTCGCTCCAGAGAAGGAGCTGCTCCGAGAACGGCACCGCGTACTTCAGGATCGACACCCGGTTGTGACTGATCGCCACGTCGATAGGGTCGTCATCCGAGAGGGAGGCCACCGAGGCCGGGAAGAAGTCGAAGTATTTCGAAGTCCGGCTCATCACCACGTTCTCCCCCGAGAGGAACCCGAGGCGGTTCCTGAAGAAGAACACGTCGTTGACCTTGGCCTCCACGAAGGACGGCATGGGGTTCGTGTTGTCGTCTCCAGCGCTTCGATTGCCCCATACGAGCGGCCTGAAGTCGAACTGGCCGTCCGCTGCCCGGATCAGGGCGTGCGGCATGGTGGATGCATCCAGGCCCTCGATGATCCCCGGCTTGACCGTCTCCCGCCATACCTGTGCGGCACCGTCGTAGCGGACCCAGTAGTTGTCCCCGGTGGCGGTGGTCTCCCCCGTGATCTCCACGAGGTATCCATCCACACACTGGGCGGGCAGCTTGGAGAACGACTGGACCTGATAGCCGAACCCGTTGAGGAGCTGGTTGGCGTATCCGTCTTCGGTCTTGATGGTGGCGATGTCGGCCGTGCAGGTCACCATGATCCACCCAGGGCCGGAGGTGGCCGTGAAACCCGCCTTGGCGTTGATCTGAGTGGCCATCTGGCCGGCGATCCACTGGGCGTCCGTCTGGGTCACATGGGGCGCCTGGGAGCCGTCCGGCATGACCAGTCGGGCAAGCTCCGTCCCGTTGATGGTGATGACCAGAGTCCGGCCGTACTGACCGCCACGGACGTTGATGATCGCGCGGCGCTTGAGGCTCTGGTATCCCGTGTGGGTCAAGGTGGACCCCATCTGGATCGTCTTGGTCCGGTTCACGATGAACGTGTAGTCGGCCACGGTGACCATCCTCAGGTCTTCCCGAGGGTTCGCACAGTCGGCATAGCCGTTGTATCCCCGGACCGTGTAGGTGTTCCCCAGGAGGTCCCGAACGTAGACCCCTTGGCCGTCGAAGATGACGAAGTACTGCTCCACGGCATCCCGATTGATGAGGTGGATTGCAGGCTTGCCGGCCCACTGGTTTTCCGGTCCGAGGTACTTGACGAAAGTGGTCGGCGGGCGCTTCTGGAGGCCCTCGGTCTCGGAGGACCACCCATTGATCTGGACGGCCCCCTGATTGGGGAACCGGAGGATGTCAGGCTGCTGGCTGATCCCACCCTTGAGGTTCTTGATGGATTGCGAAACGAGACCCATGAGCCCTCCTTAGCGGGTGAGTCGGCCGCCCGTCCAGGCATCCCCGTCGAGCATGTTGAATTTTCCGTCGTCCAGCTCGTATTCCTGTACGGCCTGCCACGCATCGTTCTCCTCTTCCTGAAGGGTCGCCTCGATCTCAGCGGCCCCGAAGAACCGGATGTTGAAGCGCCGGGAAGCCTTGGCGACGATGTAGGTGCGGAACGGAACGGGCATCTCCTCGTAGGAGCGGAGACGGATCAGGTTGACCTCCACGGGTGATTCGAAGGTGTCGGTGCGAGCCGTGCGGTCGTACAGGAAGCCTCCCCGGTTGGTGTAGGTGTTGGTGCCGCTGGGGGACTTCACCGCGAGGTAGTCGGGGAGGTAGTTGATCTGCTTGGTGAACACGTCCGGGGTGAGCTGTACGCCCTCCTCGATGTTGAACGTCCAGCCCTTCGACTGAATCTCGGTGTTCACCTTGTTGAGGATGCGGCGGGCATTCGCTACGTCCGCGTTGGAGTCACCCTCAAGGGTGTTCACCGGAGACTCCCCAATGGCCGCGAGCATGTCGTTGACCGCTGCCAGCTCGTCGGAGGTCTCAAGGTTTGCCTCAAAGCTGCGCATTGGGTTCTCCTTGTGTTAAACGAAAAAACCCCTCAGGCCCCGGAAAGGGACCCAAGGGGTTCGGAAGGTGAAGCGTTAGGCAGCCGGGGTGAACACCAGGGCGCCAGCGGCTTCCGGGCGCAGACCACCATGACCCATGGCGTACTTGCCAATGATCTGGTCGGCTTGGAACTCGGCGCGACGAGCGCGCTCCAGTGCCATGTCCTTCAGCTTCAGAGTGGCCACGGCCGAGCGGTGGTTGAACAGGGCGACCACGTTGTCCAGGGCGACCTGTACGTCACCACCAGCAGTCACCGGGAAGGCGTGCTTCTGGTTGGTGCCTTCGGCGTCGTCGCCAGCACCACCTACGGTCAGGTGCGGAACCTCGATGATCTCGAAGCCCATCACGTTGCGGATGTTGCCGGTCTCCGGGTCGATCAGCGCAGCGTAGTTCGCCGAGTTCGGCATCAGGCAGCCAGGATCGCCGAGTAGGTGTCCGGGTCCACGTATGCCTTGCGGTCGGCTGCCGGAACGTAGTTCTTGGTCAGCTTGGCGCGCGCGGTGGTGAGGCCCTTCAGGACCGCGTTGCCGAGGGCCGCTTGGTCGGCAAGGTCCGCCTTGGTGCCGACTTGCAGGACGGTCGCGGTGCCCAGGCCAGCGATGTTCTCGTTGGAGGTAGCCGGCAGGTTGCACAGGGAGGCCATCTCAGCGAATACCGCGCCGTCAGCCGCCAGGGCCAGGGCCTCGCCGAGCTGCGCGGAGTATTCCGAGCGCACGTCGTAGTGGTTCATCGCGTCTTCGATGTCGTAGATCAGCACGTCCGAGGTCAGCAGGCCGTCGATAGTGATGGTCTTCTCGGAGTGCTTGATGTCCTTGCGCTTGTCGTCCAGGTTCTCGCCGGGCTTCAGGTAGTAACCCTTGGTGCGGCCCATGACCGGGAACTGAGCGGACTTGCCGTTCTGGATGGTGCGGACCATGTGCTTGTCCATGGTGACCGAGCGGCGAGCGAAGGCCGTCAGGACCTCGCCACCAAAGACTTTAAGGAAGAGCGCCAGGGCGTCCGCATCATTGGCGCCTTTGCCTTGGTTCGTGCCGAGTTGTTGTCCAGCCAATTGAATTCTCCTTGCGTTGCGTTTTCGCCGCTGGGGTCCCAGGGCGTTTCCTTGCGTTTCGTTCGGGCACAGAGAGCCCTCGGGATGTACCCGAAGGCGCTACGTGTCCCTTTTAGTGAGGGTTTTTGCTGAGGGCGGTTAGAACTTGGAGGCGGCCACGCGCGCCTCGACCTTGGCGCGGAACGCCGGGTCCAGACGGTACTTGTCGCTGCCCATGTCCTTAATCATCTCGGCGGTGCTCGCGTAGCCTTCCGCCTGGGGCGCCTTGCGGGCCTGAGGGGTCGCCGGGGCCTTGCTGGTCACCGAGCGGGCCGGTGCCTTGCCGAGCTTCTTGCTGATCCCCTGGGTGCCCAGGTTGATGATCGACCGGATGGCCTTGAGGTCCTGGCGCTCCATGGCCTCATTCAGAGCCTCGACCGACTCCGGCGAGGTGCTCTTCATGTGGGCGACGATGCGCTGGAACTTGTCCTGGCCGCCTGCGTAGTCCACCACCTTGGAGACGAACTGCTCGGCGACTGCTTCCTGACCCCGGATGTAGGAGTCGATGAAGCCCTTGGAGTAACCGGCTTTCGCCAGGGCATCGTAGGACGCCTTGGAGAGCTTGCCGTCCGCCTCGTATTCCGCCTCGATCTGAGTGGCGACCTCTTCGGTGAGGCCGTTCTGGATCGCCTGGGCGCGCATGTGGGCGAAGCCGTCAGCGTACTCGTCGATAGCAGCGGAGGCCGCTTTCAGTTCCTCGTCGGGTTCACCCAGGGGCTCGAACTCATCGTCCCCCTCAGTGGTTTCTTCCTTGGCCGGCTCGTCCTTGCTGGGCTCATCGCCCTCTTCCTTCGGCTGCTCTTCCTGAGCACCTTCGGGTTCAGCGGCCGGGTCGGTGGTTTCCTCCTGTTCCTCGGGCTTGGTCAGCTCGATTGAGGTGTCACCATCGCGGGCCCGGACATCCAGGGCCAGCATGTTCTGTTCGTGCTCCACCGGATCGGAGGAGGACATCACAGCGTTGTTCACGCCGAAGCTGGCGTAGACGTTCTCAGAGGACACGTTGATCTCCTATGTTGGATAAGGAACAGGCACAGTGACGCCCCGGGTCATCCCGAGGTAGCCCGTGTGCCTGTGCTTTTAGTGAGGACTTTTAGCCGGCCAGCGGGGCGACTTGGACGCCAGCGGTATCCATTGCGGCCTGCATGGCTCGGGGCTCGCGGTGGCCTGGGCGGCCATCCCTTGGCCGAGACCTGCCGCTGCCGATTCGCCACCCGCTGCGATCATCTGCTCGGCCTGCTCCTTGGCCTTGTCCATCTCGGTCTTTAGGAGACCCGCCGTGTCCAGGCCGATAGCGTTCGCAATGCGAATCTTCAGGTTGGACGTGTTGAGGTCGGGGTCCTGTAGCTGAGCGATTGGAGCCAGCGCGTTGATGAACTGGGTCAGCTTGTCGAGGTCCTGGCCACGGCCAAGCGCCTCCATGCCTGTGCTCACGGTGGGTTCCACAGCCTGCTGAGGCAGGTCGGGAATCATCGAGGTTGCCTGTAGCTGGATCAGCAGCACCCGAACGATAGGGAGCTGAAGTTCCTGGGAGAGGATCGAGTAGACGCCCCCGAGGGTGTCCTCCAGCTCCCCAGCTACGTAACGAATCTCTTCAGCGGTGACCCGCTCGCCAGACCGCTGGACCGCACTGTTCAACATGAAGCAGTACGAGAGGCGCTGCTCTATGGCATCCGCCACGTTCTTGGCCACGGTGAAGTCGGCGGCCTTCTCCAGTTGGAGGAACTCGATGTCCTGCTTGCGGCCCGGCACGAAGTCGCCTGTCTGGGCCTTTACGAGTCGGCGGACCTGAGTGATGCCGTTGGGGTTCACGAGGCCCAGGACCTTCGACGAAATCATGGCGAACTTCACCATCGACTCGGTGAGGTTCTCCAGGGACCGGAGGTCGCCCAGGTACTCCTCGCAGTGGGACCGGCCGTAGTGCTCGCCGTCCATCTTCACGTAGCGGATGGGAATCCAGGGGCATGCGGTCGCCGGGTACTGACCATCAGTGCCCTCTACCTCCTCCCCGTCAATCTCCTGATACGAGAGGAAGTCACCGGACTCGTCGTCGAGGTAGATGTGGGTATAGACCTCCACCTCCTCGTCGGGCTCTCGGGAATCAGCGTTCTCCATGCGGGACCTTACGTCCTCAGGGAGCGCCCCGAAGGCCACCTTGTCGAGGGTGACGATCTGGAGGACGTTGCCGAAGGGGTCTCGCTGGACCACATACCGGGATAGCTTGTAGAGCTTCGGCGGGTTGAACTTGGCCTCCTGGGGCTCAGCGATGTAGAGCAGCCCGTTGCCGGCGACGATGAGCTGCTTGAGCGTCTCGAAGAAGGTCGGTCGGTAGCTGTTCGATTCCATGAAGGACATCAGAATCCGCTCGACCATCGAGAGGCCCTCGTCGACCTTGGCGAGTTCTTGGGGATCGTCAAGGAGCTGCTTGGCCTCGAACTCGCTGATCGTCAGGCGCATCCAGGCGCCAAGGGGAACAGAGCGAGCATGAGCTTGGACGCGAGGTTATTCAGCCCTCGGGCCCCGACCGCCTGCCAAGGGGTAGTGTAGTTGGTAGATGAGTTGTCGGACGCTTTGGGGAACAAGGCCGGGATGGTGTACTTGGCGCACTCCTCCGCTCGGGTCTCATAAGGTGCTCGGTCGGAAACGAGCTTCTCGTAGGTTGCCTTGGCACCATTCGCGCCGAAGCCTTTGCGTGCTTCAGCCATGGCGCTCCCCTTAGATGTTCAGGCCGGTGCCCGAAGAGCGAGCCACGGAGAGACCACGCTTGCCACGGGCTCGGGCAGCCTTGCGGGCAGCCTCGGTGTCCGAGTCGCTCTCCTCGTTGGAGTCTTCCTTCGGCGCCTCTACGACCTGGGCGGGCGTGGGTGCGGCTTCCGGGGTCGGCGCTTCACGAACCTTGTCGTCACCGCCGCCGAGGACGCCTGCTGGGTCGGCCGACTTCTTGACGATCTTCGTGACCTTCTTGACGGCCTTCTTGATCTTCTTGCCCATTACTTGAGCCTCCTGTAGTTGATTTCGTACCGCCCTTCTCCAAGGCGGTGTGTGTACGCCATGACCTCGTAGCCGGTCGCCTTTGCGATCCTGTGGGTCTCCCTCACGAGCCTCCTCCCGACCGTCCCCCGGTACTCGGGCAGGACGTAGAACCACTGGACGCCCATCAGCTCGCCTATGTGGCTGTCGTCGTCTTCAACGAGCGCGACGAAGCCGACCAGCTTGCCGGTGGTATCCCTTGCGGTTATCTCGGCCCTGAAGTGGGCCTGGGTGTCTTCGACGAGGCGCTTGATGGCCTCGGGGAGGGAGGACTGCCAGAGCATCTCGGGGAACTCCCGAGCGCAGACTCAGCGATCTCGATGGCGGCTCCCGGCTCTCCCTCGTCGAGGTAAGAGACCGAGAAGGCGATCATCGCTTGGTGCGCTTGGCGACCGACTTGCGGACCGCGCTGGCGGTATAGGAGAACTTCTTGGCGGTCGAGGTGCCCTTGTCGAGGGCCGTGGGGATGGACGTTCCGTCGCCCTTGGTTTCGTCCTTGTCGATCCTTGCGATGTTCTTGGTGCTGTTCTCGTCGCCGGTTCCTTCGGCTCCCGATTCCTCGCCGCCGTAGTCGATCCCCTGGGGGTCTTCCATCAGCACGGGCTCAGGGGCCGGCAGAGCGGTAGAGACCTTGGGGGTCTTGACCTTACTGCTGAAGCACATAGGGCCTCCGGTGGTTAGGTGAGTTGTTCATCCTCATAACGCTGCCGCTGAGCCTCTTCCATCTGCTCGATGATCTCGCAGGCCGCCGTGACGCCCTCAAGGAACCCGAGGATGGCCTGCTCGCTGAAGCCATCACACGAAGATCGTCGAGGGCTCCGGTACGCATCAGGTAAGCCGGGTTGAGGCGCGCTTGGAGGAACTGAGAGGCGGCTGGCGGAATCGCCGGGATGTCCTCAGGGTTTTCGAGGTGGTGCTGTAGTTGGGTGAGCATTGAGCCCTCCTAAAGTTGATCTTTAAGGTTTCATCACACAGAACCCTCCCTTGGCCCTTTTAGTGAGGGCTTTTGTTGGAACAGGAGGGTTCTGAAGGATTGGCCTTAGGCGGCCAGGGGGAGACGCAGGTGGGCGTAGGGGTTCCAGGGGATCGGGCGCTTGGTGTCCCAGCAGAAGTCCGTGGTGCGGCAGATGCGAGCGACCTGGGCCTGGACGATGAGGTCCGCTTCGGTCATGCCCTGCTTCTCGGCGAGGGACTCGATGCACTCCCAGAGGGTGGGCGTGTACTCAGGACCAGCACCGTGCAGTTCGGGCCACTCGCTGCGGGCACAGCTTGTCCAATAGAGAACCTCTTGGCCCTTCCGTGGGCCGGACTTCATCACCTTCGTGGCCTGATAGAAGAACGTTGGGTTCTGGAGCCACTCCATGATCGGGACGCCATCGACCTGCTCTCCACAGCCAGGGATGCCACCGTAGCCGTCCGTGGTGTCGCCCTTGATCGTCTGGTAGAGGTGCCACATATCGGCCTCCTCTTCGCTGATCGTCAGGACCTTGTTCTCAGTGAGCCAGTAGAACCGACCGGGGATGGTCTTGAAGTCCTTGTCGCAGCTCACCGGGATCGCCTCGTCCACGCCCAGATACTCGGGGTTGGTCGCCAGGATGCCGATCACGTCGTCACCCTCCAGGCCATGCCACTGGAACGTCCGCATGTAGGTCTCTGTGTCCTCCATGCACTCCTTGAGGAACTCGCGGTAGCCGACCGGCTTGCGCTTGCCCTTACGGTTTGCCTTGTAGGTCGGAAGGACCTGCTTGCGCCAGTTGTCGTTACCGTCGAGGGTCGAGAAGACCATCACCAGCTCGGCCGTGTTGAACTCCTTGAGGCGCTCACGGATGCCCTTGATGGACGCCCGGAGAATCGCTCGGGCCTTGTTGTGGTCGCACTGGAGGGACCACACGTCATCACCCCAGTCCACCTCCTCCTCGGCTGCCGACATGGCACTGAAGATCAGGTAGTCGCCATCCAGCAGGAGGGCTATGCGTTTCTTGCGTTCCTTGCTCACGAAAAGACCTCCTTGAGTCGCTGGATGAGAGTTGGCTTGGGTTGTGCCGGGGAGAACCGGCAGGGACCGTAGAGGCGGGTGAGGGCGCAATCGTCGTACTTAACGCGCCCCGAGACTTCATCTCGGCTCATCGTTAGCGCGCAGTGATATTGAGTTGGGCTGTACTTCCTTTTGGTTACAACACGGTGCCGACACTCGTAGCAGTTACTCATTGAATCCTCCCGTATTGCTTCAGGAGCCGATGGCCCTTAGCTGTAACCACCCATGTGCCAGAATTGATGCCAGCACCATTAAGGCAAGTAAGGTGTCCCCGCGAGGCGGCTTCGGCCACCAGGGCAGCGTTATCCCTCGCGTAGTTGGACTTGAAGGTTTTGGGTTCCATCTTGATGGCGAAAAGGACCCTGAGGTACTCATCCAAAGGGCACCTCCAGGGTCAGGACGGCCTTCACCGGGGTGACTTGGCGCGAGACCCGCATGAGGCACTGGAGGCCATCCGTGAGGCGCACAACGGGCACCTCAAGGCCATGGGCCTCATCCAGGCTCAGCTCCGCCAGTCGCATGTAGGCCACTCGGGCCGACTCGTGAAGGCCGCGCTCCTCAACGAGGAACACGTCGCCCGGCTTGATGGACCCGAGGGTCGGCTTTGGGACCGACTTGAAGTTCTGGTTAATTTCCACGAGGGGTCACCTCGACAGCCCAAGGGGAGAACTTGGAGAACACGAGGCCATCGTTGGCGCCTTTCAGCTCCTTGATGAAGTTCGCACGGACCCCATCTCGCATGCCGAGGCGGATGAAGAACGGCAGGAACTCATCATCACCCTTCTCCAAGGCTTCCCTGAGGACCTTAGTGAACTCGCGTTCGCCGCTGTTCTGCGTCAGCGGGTTCGCTGTCTCGACGATGCGAGCCAGGACCTTCCGAATCTCAGAGATGACCTCCTCGGGCAGGGCAGTTTTCATATTGAATGACACAGTGATGTCGAACGATTTAGTGGACATGGGTCCTCCTTAGTGGCAGTCGCGCCATGTCCCACCGATCTTTCCTTCGGTGTCGAGCTGGCAGCGGAAGTTGAAAAGTTGCTGTACGTTGCGCATGGCCTTCTGGCCCATCTCGACGATCAGCTCAGCGGTCGCCATGTCCTTGGCGGCTACTTGAACCTCGTCGTGGACCCAGGCGAGATAGGCGAAGTCGCCGTCCCATCCGTGGACCAGCCCGCACTCCTCGATGAGGATGCGTTCCAGCTCTACGATCCATGCCTTGCAGATGAGCGCCCCTGCCGACTGGAGGAGCGTGTTGAGGGCCGAGTGGGGCGACCGAACGTGGACCTTCCGGCCGTCCAGGCCCCTGATCCACCGACGCTTCCACTTGATGTCGAACTTCTTGAGCACGGCGTTCCACGTCTGGCTCTTGAGGAGTTGCTCCTCCAGGGCCTCGCGGAGCTTGGAGATGGCCGGGGTGTTTTCGAGGAAGGACTTCTTGAGTTCCTTGCCTTCCTTCTTGCCGCCCCTACGAACCACCGACTTGGCGTCACCCGCCCCGTACAAGAAGGCGTAGATGAACGTCTTGGCGATGGCCCGGCGAGCCTCGTGGTACTCGTTGTGCTTGTCCCTGGGCTCGTCCGGGCAGATACCCGCAGCGATCCCGTTGACCCAGTGGATGTCCCCGTTGAGGACCGTTTCGGCGTAAAGGCCACCATCGAAGGGTGTCCCGAAGTGGCCCAGGCAGCGCAGCTCAAGGCCGCTCGCGTCGATGCCGACTTGGACCCAGCCCTTGTACTTGGCGCCGAACAGGCCGCGACACTCAGGGCCATACGGAGCGGTTCCCGAGGGAACCTGGGCCATGTTGGGGAACGCATGGGTGGCGCGGCCAGTTACCGCCCCATTGGGGTTCACTGAGCCGTGCATGCAGCCATCCTCGGCCACCAGCTTCATCCAGGCGTTGTCACCCTCGGCAAGCTGCCCGATGCGCTTCTGGATCATCAGGTACTCACGGACCAGTTCGATGGCCGCTTGGGCCTTCGGGTCCGCCACCTTGACGTGCTCCAGAACCTCGTCGTCCACCACGGGCGCCCCGTTGTCGGTGAAGTCCACGGGTTCCCATCCGGCGTCCTTCAGAACCTTGACGAGGTGCTGGCGGCTGGCCGGGTTGAAGGTGATGTGCTCGATGGGCGTATAGGGCGCCCCGGCGAAGGTCTCGCGCTTGTCCTTACGCTTCTTCTTGGTTCCCTCCCCGACCCAGATGTCGCCGACCTTCGGGTACTTGACCCTCGGGTACTTCTCCAGGGGCTTGTCGGTCTTGGGGTGCCTGAAGAACTCGGTGCCGCCCTTCGGGGCGTACCACGAGCCGAACGTGTTGATGAGCTTGATGAGCAGCTCGGAGCGGCGCCCGGCCAGCTCGATGAACAGCTTCTCGGCGCCCCTCTGGTCGAAGGGGAACCCGTTGCGTTCCATCTGGGCCAGCGTCCAGGCGGCTTGGTGCTCCAGACGAACCGCTTGCATCCCGAGCGGGTCGCCACTGAAGTAGTGAGGATCACTGAGGAGCTTCTCGAAGAGGAGCCGGGTTACCACCACGTCCTGAACGCAGTAGTCCAGCATCTCCTCGGTGAAGACCTCCCAGGCCGACTCCTGCTCGCCGTAGGAGCCCTTGAGGACACCCAGGCGGTAACCCCACGCCTTCAGCGAGTGGGACCCGAAGAGCTTCCCTGGGAGCTTCCCCTGGCGCAGCAGGGCACCGTCGCGTTCCTTGATGTTGGCGAACACGAGGCGGGAGCCTACGAGGGTGTCGAAGATGCGCTGGCGGGGGATGTTCAGGCGCTTGCCGGAGAGCTTGCGCTTGAGGATGTCGAGGGCGGGGTGGTCGTACTTGATGCCGTTGTGGAAGACGATCAGGCCGTCAGGCTTGGCCGCTTCGGCCTCCAGGGCCTTGATGTAGTCGAGCAGGTCATCGGGTCGGTACTTCTTGGTTTCGCCTGTGATGAAGTCAGTGGTGACCCCGCAGTGGAACTTCGAGACCGTATCCAATAGCCCGTTCGTCTCGATGTCCGAGATGAGCATTGGGTACTCCTTGTGTTGTGCTTTCCTCCTTCAGCGAGGGGATTTGCGTGCTGATCTCAGGGAAGCCCTCACGGTGGAAGGCTTCCGAGGCATCAGCCCATGAGGACTTTCAGGCGGGCGGCTTCGGCCTCCAGCTCAGCGGATTCCGCTTGAAGCTCGATCTGCTTGGCCTTGAAGGCAGCGGCAGCACGAGCAGCAGCGGCAGCGGCTTTCTGCTTGGCCTCAGCGGCCGAGGTGATGGCCTTGTAGAGGCGCGAGAGGGTCCAGCGGTATGCCTTGATGACGAACATGAGGTGTCTCCTTGTGTTGTGGTTAAAAGTCGGTGTCTTCTTTCTGGCCTTCCCAGGCCGACTCATCGTCGTCTTCATCGTCCGGGGCCCAGCCGTCAGGCATGGCCTCAAGCCACCCGGTCAGGCGGTTGTAGGTCATGTAGCCGGCCACTCCGGTCTCGCCCGTGAAGCGGCACTTCAGGATGCGGAAGAGGACAATGTTGGGGTTCGCGCCTTGCTGGTTCCGCTCGGCGGCGATGATGGTGTCCGAGAGTTGCCTCAGGGACCCGGAGCCTCGGAGGTCGGTCACCTTGATGACTCGGCCTTCCTCGTGGGGCGTGCCCTTCTCGGGGTTCTTCAGGTGGCAGATGACCACCATGAGAATGTCGTTGGCCTTGGCGAAGCTCTTCAGCTTGGTCATCAGCCGGTCGATCGTCTTGCGCTCGTCGTTGTTGTCGTCCATGGCGGACACGACGATGGAGATGTGGTCCAGCACGATGACCTTGCAGCCCTGCGCCTTGACCATGAAGTGGAGCTTGGCGATCAGGCGGTCTTCCACGGACTCCGCGAAGGAGTCGTAGAGGAACAGCTTGTCGGTCTCGAAGATCGCGTCGAACGCGGCATCGAAGACCTCCTCAGTGGTCGCCTCCGGGTTCTGCCGGTAGCGGGTCTTGAGGTGCAGACCCACGATGTCCTGAACGGTCTCCTCGACGGACTCCTCCAGCATCGCCACGCCCACAGGAATCCCGTGGTTGTGGAACCAGTTGTAGGTGTTCTGGCGGACGAAGGTGGACTTCCCTGAGCCGGACCCTGAGGTGACCAGCAGGACCTCGCCCCCTCGGGCGTCCTTGGTCATCCGCCGTAGCTCAGCGGGGCCGTCCAGGGGAATCGAGGGGACCTCTTTCTTGTCCTTCAGGCGCGCCTTGAGGCTCTTCGCCGAGACCACGCCGTCAGGGACAAACGGGGAAGCGTTCCAGATGGCATCCACCACGGCCTTCCCCTGGCCCGCCATGTGGCACTCGTTGGCGTCCTTGAGCGGGAGCACGGCGATCTTCACCTTGCCCGCTGGGAGGACCTCGGCGGCTTCCTGGCAGGCCAGCCGGCCGGGCTCGTCCATGTCGAACATGAGGATGATTTCCTCGAACTGGTCGAGGTACTCGTAGTTCGCCGCGAGGGACTTCTTGGCGGCCTTGGCGCCTGCTGGCAAGGAGACCACCGGTACTTGCCGCCCTGAATCTGAGCGACCGTCAGGCAGTCGATCTCGCCCTCGGTGATGACGATCTTCTTCCCGCCGTTCCATAGCTGGGAGCCGAAGAGGTGCTCCTTCGAGAGGTTCCCTCGGGCGCTGAAGTTCTTGTTGGCATCGCGGAGCTTCTGCCCCACGAGGGTCCCAGCGGCGTCATAGTAGTTGGCGATCTGGTAGGTCTGACCGTGGTGCTTGCCGACCCAGTAGCCGTACTTCTTGCAGATGTCTACAAGGATTCCGCGCTTGGGGAGGTCCACGAAGCGACCTTGCGCCTTGCCGTACTCCAGGCAACCGTCAGCAACCTTAGGAGCGCTCCGAGCGTGCCCCTCTCCACCATCTCCAGGGACAAAGTGGTCACAAGCGAAGCAGAACTGATGGCCATCGGTGTACAGCGAGTTCGCATCCGATGAGCACAGTTTTCGCACGGGATATGCTGGAGGAACTCGCTCTCGGTCTGGTCGTCATCAGAACGTGCCATCGGCCCCTCCTACAGGGACCTCGCTCGGGAGGACCTCAGCGGTGGCTCGGCGGGGAACCAAGTCGAGGTACTTCTGGAGCATCTTCTGGTGACGCTCCGGGCTGAAGTCCTGACGGACCGGGACCAGCCGACCCCAGTGGTGCTCACCCAGGAAGCGCACATAGGCCCCGTCGATCCCGTGTCGGGCCCCGAGGATGGCGAACTGGTTGAGGTTGAAGTCCAGGGCCTCAATGGCCTCGGAGACCGTCTTGCAGTCGTAGAGCACCACGTCGATGTTCACGCTGGAAATCTTCCAGCACGCACGGATGCGGTCGGAGCTGGACTCACCGTAGAAGCTGTAGAGGCGGCTCGTGTAGCCGGCGCGCTTGAGCAGCACGTCGATGGCAAGCGTGGGCTCACCCACCACGATGATGTCGATGTCCTTCGGTTTGACCCCGAAGAAGATGTCACGGGCACAGCCGCCCGCGATGATGCACTGGATGCCTTGACCTTGGAGGTACTCCAGAAGGTCGAACGCAGCCTGAAGGGAGGCGCGGTTAATCATAAAGTCTCTCCAAAGTCAAGAACCGACGCCCACGACACGGCCTCCCAAGGGATGGGTGCTGTGTGTGGGCTATCGGAGGGGATTAGCGGTCGAGCTTGGCGTCAGCTTGAGCCACGCCTGAACGTCGAACGAAGGACACGCCTTGTTCGGGTCAAGCTCGCGGTGGCCCACGATGGCGGCCTGGGGGAACTGCTCGGAGAGCTTGAACAGGAGGCCGCTCAGGGTGGCGAACTGCTCAGGCGTGAAGTTGTTCTCGGGCTTACCGGAGGCGTCGATCCCGCCGGCCATGCAGACCCCGATGGACTCGTGGTTGTGGCCCTTTACGTGGGACCCTACGACATCCTGGGGGCGGCCCTCTTCGATCTGACCGTTGCGCCGGATGATGAAGTGGTAGCCGACATCGAGCCATCCTTGCTGGCGGTGCCATTGGCGAATCTCGCGCAGGCCGATGTCCATGGTGGGCTTGGTGGCCGCACAGTGAACCACGAGGTACTTGGTGGTCTTCCTTGGGGTGAACTGGACGCGGGCCATTACTTGACCCCCTTCGGCATCAGGATGCCCTCAGGGATCGCTCGGGCCGGCTCCTTTAGCCACGCCACGGGGATCAGCTTGTCGGCAAACTGGAAGCCGTGCTGCTCGCACCACTCGGCGTAGGTGGTCTTGGACCCCTTGTAGATTTTCGCTCGGGAGGACGAGAAGACGAACCGGATGTCCAACTCGGGGTGCTGCTCGTGGATCAAGATGTGCTTCTTGCGGTCCTCGACATCGAAGATGCCCTTGGACTCGACGATGATCCCGTTGCGGAGCACGAAGTCCGGGGTGTAGGTCGCCTCGCGTTCGGGGACCAAGTACTTGAGCTTGAACTGCTCGAAGGCTACCGGGAATCCAGCGGCCTCCAGTTGAGCGGCAATCTTTTCCTCAAGCCCGGAGCGATAGGCGGTTACAGCGGTTTTGCCTGCATACGCTCGGCTTCGGATGGCGGGCATCAGAAGTCGCCGTCAGCCTGACCATCACCGTCATAGCGGTCTTCACCTTCGTCTTCCTCGCCGTCCCAGTCGGACTTCGCGGAACCACGCTTGGCGGTCGATTCGTCGGCCACGTAGCCGTCTTCTTCCTCTTCGCCGGACCAGTCGTCACCGCCGGCCGCGTACTCGACGAGCCTGGTGAGCATGAAGGAGTCGAGCTGGAGCTTCACGGAGGCGCCCGCAATGCTGGACCAGCCGTAGGCGAACATGGAGAAGCGGACCTTGCCCTCGGAGCCGCCCGAGATGTTCGGGACGTTCTCGATGCGCTTGCCCTTGGCGTCAACCACTTTGAGGACAATCGGGATGACCTCGCCGTCCTTCTCGTAGCTGCTGTAGCTGGAGAACTTGAAGGTCACGGTGCCATCGTCGTTCTCGATGAACGGCATCTCGCCCTCGTAGGGCAGCAGGGGCTTCTTACCACGCGGGACCTGGGGCGGGTTCTTCTTGAACTCAGCGACCCGGCGCGCATACTCCCGCTCATGCAGCGCCACGATCTTGTCGATCAGCGGTTGCGCCTGGGCGCTCGGGATGGTCAAGTTGATCTTGTACTTGCCGCGCTCACTGGCGAAGCTGCCCTGGCCGAAGTCCGGCTTGGCGATATAGCAGTAGGGTTCAACTGTTCCTTTCGGGGTGAACAGAAACTCCTTTTTCGGTGCGGAACTCATTGGGTTCTCCTTGTGTTTCGTTGCGTTGGCGTTGTGTTGCTTTGAGTGAGGGCTTTTAGAGGGCCCACTCGATCACGAGGGGAACCTCACTCGGGCTTGTTCCGTCTGGAGGTACTCGCGGTTGATCTGGATGGCCATCAGCTCCGAGGCGTTGCGCCGGAAGAGCTTGAAGGTGCCGTAGACCACGGGCTTGAAGTGCTCCTGAAGGAACTCCTTCTTGAACCGCCACGTCTCATGCTTGAAGTGGACGGTGGGCTCCTTGGTCTCGTTGGCTTCCAGGCTGTCCACCTTCTCGGCCAATTCGATCAGGGCGGACTCAGCGATGCCCCGTTGCCGGTCGGTCATCACGTAGTTGAACAGGGCACCCGCGAGGCCGGAGCCTTTGGTTGCCGCGAAGTTCCAGAGGTGCAAGTAGCCGTCCGGGGCGGACCGCTTGTTGCCTTGCGCAAGGCGCATCTATCGGTACTCCTTTTGAGGCACGTTGCCGCCCCTCCCGCAGACCCAGAGGGTCACGCAGGGGATCAGGTTGATGCAGACGCGCTTGTTGAACGATGAGTAATGGACGCCGACCCAGAGGCCGCGCCAGTTGAAAATCAGGCCGCATTGCATTTGGTCACCTCCTTGATGACGAACTCAGACCATTGGGCGGCCATGGCACGGGCGATCCCTGTGTATGTCTTCGAGCGCGCCTTCTCCCTCTCAGGACCGGGCGGCATCATGTGACACATCGGGACGATCTCTTTGAAGTCGGCCTTGGACGTGTGGGGAACGAGAGGTGGTAGCCCCTTGAGCCACAGGCTGGCCCCCTTCGTGAAACCTTCTCCGAACATCCAGGGTTGAACCGTCTGGTGCGGGCGGCCGATCTGCGCCATTGCCAGTCCGTGCGGCTTGGAGTTTTCCAGTGCGATGTACGGCACCGGGGCGTTCCACAGGGCCTTGAAGAAGTCGATACCTTCTTGGAATCGCTCCATGCGGTCTGGATAGCGTGGGTGCCGGCGGCGTTGCTCTGGCGGGAGGTGGGTATCCTCGGGGTGGTAGAACCACCGGATACCGGCGAGGGTGTTATAGGTGCAGTACGGGTGTCCGATCAGGATGTCCCAGCCCTTGTCGAGGACGTTGAGTGCGTCTCCTTGGAAGTGGAACGCGGGGTCGCCGTCCGTGGGTCTCAGGTCGCAGCTCCAGGCGTCATGCCCGAGAGTCCTGAACATGTCCCGCACCGTTGCCGAGTATTCGCAAGCGATGAGGACCCGTAGCTTCATTCGTGGACCACCACGGGGCGGACCCGCTGGACGTTCTCGGTGCCGTAGGTCTCCTCAGCGAGGTCCAGGGCTTCGTCCAGGCTGAACGCATAGACGGGCACTTCGTCCGGCTCACCGTTGAGGAGCACGGTGGCTTTAAACAGTTGGGTTTCCTTGGTTGGCATCAGTCGCTCCTGCTTGGAAAGGTTGTGTTTCGCTTGGGCGACAAGACGCTGGCCGAAGAAGACAGCCTTCTCGGCGTCGTACAGTCCTTGGTCGTATCCGCGCTTGGTTTTCCCGAGGTTCGGGCGGCTGCTCGACGCCAGAGGGCTTTGAAGGCGTTCCCCTCGGCAAAGGTCATTCCGAGCGCTTCGATGATGTCGTTGCACTCAGCGTCATACGGGCAGCGGTAGGGTTCGGTGGGGTTCTCGATGCGGACCTTGTAGTAGTCCACGGAGCCCCCGGTGTACTCAGGGGCCTTGTCAGACACGGACGACATCCTCCGGGAACCGGAAGGTGCTATCCGAACGGCCATACCTGTTCTTGAAACTCACCTCGACCTTCTTCGGCAGGACTCGGCTGATCGTGCCCACCGAGAACTCGCGGTAGCCGTTCTGAATGAAGACGATGCGGTCGCCCTGCTCCAGGGGCTTCTTCAGGAAATCAACGGCCATGACGCACCTCCGCAACGATCTCCTTCAGGCGAGCCCAGAGGAGCGCACAGCGCGGCCACTTGCCGGTGTACTCGACGAGCTTGATGCGGCCCAGGCGGGAGGCGGTCTGGCAGATGCCCTTAGTCATGAGCCACTGGGAGCCGGTCTTGGTGCATTCGACGATCCGGTTGACCGGCTTGGTGTAGACGAGCTTGATCTCACGGTTCACCCGGACGGTATAACGTAACGCCTTGACTCCACGGTTGTGGTGAAGAACAGGTGTGTTTGACATGGGTTGCTCCTTGCTTTGGCCAGTGGACTGGCGTTTCGTTGTCGTTTCGTTGGCTGCGAATCAGGGTTCGCTTTGAGTGAGGGTTTTTAACGGCAGGAGGCTTTTCGAGGGCCAAGAAACGCAAAAGGGCCGACCTGTGAAGGCCGACCCTTGGGTGTCGCGGAGGGGATCAGTGAGACGCTATGGGCGCTTGTCGATCAGGAGGTACAGGACCACCGCCGCGATGCCTATCATCACGAGCACACCCTTCCATCCGGGGATGTTGAGGAAGCTCAGGGCGGTGTCCATGTGTGCGGTTACTCCTTGACGGTGGGGTCCGAGATGCCCCGCCAGCGGTTGAACGTGGGGTGCCTCAGGCTACCATCCTTGAAGCGTTCCATGAAGGCCACCTCGACGGTCCAGCCCTCAAAGGGGTTAATTGCATCGCCTATCAAATCAGGCCATACGAGAGTGGAGCAGGGGACATTGTGGTCGCCATAGGCATCTCTCATCACGTCGATGACCGCAAGTGTGAACTCGTCCTTCTGGGCCTGAGTGAGCCCACAGGCATTCACCACATGCCCATCCTCCAGAAGCACCTCGAAGCCGATCACTTTGCCTTCGTTGGCGAGACCTGGAGTCCCCCAAACGAGCCCCACCACTTTCCCGTCGATGGTGTCGTCCGGCTTCACCTTCCACTGGCCAACCTTCTTGCCGCGCTTCCAGATGGCGTTCGGGTCCTTGACCACCAAGCCCTCCTCCCCGGCCTCCCGGCGAGCCTCGTAGACCGCCTTGAGTTCCTCCTGGGTGAACACGTCGATGGACTCGATGGTCTTCCAAGCGATCTGGGGGACGTGCTTCTGGAGGAGGCCCACCATGGCCTCGACGTGGTACTTCATCACCGCATGGGTGACGTTGTGGTCGGCTCCCGACTCGATGACATCCAGAGGGACCACGCCGAAGACGTGAACCTCGATGGTGCTCAGGTCGAGGGCCTTGGACTTGCGCCGAAGGTTGCCTGCGGTGACCTCAGCGGGGAACCCAGGGGTGACGATCTCGGCTTGGAGCATGAATCCGCCTGGGTAGATGCACATGTCATCCTTGAGGAGCGAATGAGTTATCAGATAGGCAGCCTCCGAGGCACCCTGGAGTGCCGGGAGGTATTTACCAGCTCTACTCAGGAACTTAGGAAGCCGGCCTGGCTCGACCACAAGGTTCAACTGGACGCCATCCTTCTTGGTGTCTGCGATCAGGTAGTTGTCGAGGAGGACCTTGTTGACCGCCGCCTCGCTGTACTCGACGGGGCCGGCTGGGTTGGTTACGAGGATGACTTCTTGGACTGCCATTGCGTTATTGCTCCGTTGTCGTTTCGTTGGACGTTGCGTTGAGGTAGTCGTAGGTCTGTTTCACGTTGTCCCAGGTCAGCTCCATGCGGGTCATTTCCAAGTGCTCCGGGCGATCCGCTGGGCCTTGTTGTACTTGCCCCGGCGCTTGCGGTGCTCCGCGATCTCCTCGAAGGGGCGGCGGACGTTGGCGGTGCGGGTTATCTTCTCGAACTGGTTGCGTTTCATTGCGTTGCACTCCGGGTGTCGTTGTGTTGGCTACCAGTGAGGGTTTTTAAATCCGCCCACTGGCTTGCGTTGCGTTTCATTGCGTTGCGTTGTCTTCAGGCGAACGCGAAGTCCGACTCAAGGATCAAGCGGAGGTCCAGGGTGCCGGCCTTGGGAATCTCCGGCATCTTCTCCAGTTGGCTCTCGTGGAGCTGCTCCATGAACTGATCGCGGAAGTCTGCGAGGACATCGTTGTTCTCGTAGGTCTCCACCATCGTCTCGCGGACCGCCCGGAACATCTCCCCGGCTTTCGCTGGGATCGTCCCGAAGCTGTCATGGATCAGCGCGAAGAAGGTGACCCCGTAGGCTTCGTTGGCCTTCACCACGGTCTTCCTGAGGTGGCTCCCGTCCTGCGAGTGGACGAAGTTCGGGGAGACCCCTGACTCCATCTTCTTCGGGTCCATCTCCTTGGAATCCCGGACGTTGACCGTGGCCTCCATCCGGTGGGTCCCGAGGAACATCAGGTCGATCCGGCGCTTCTCCGGCTTGAAATACTCCTGCCACACAGGGAAGCCGTCCGGGGTGACCCAGTGGACCGCCATGCAGGGCTTGAGGACCTCCTTGGTCTTCTTGTCCTTCACTTCGCTGGCGAGCAACTTGGCCGCCTTCTGGAGCCACTCCATGGCCTCGACCGCTGCGACCACGACGACACTCACCGATTCCCAGATGTGCTTCGCCAGATAACGGGCGAACTGGTCCGGGTGGGTGAACATCGAGCCGTCCCCTCGATCCACAGCGGGCCGGATGATGTCCTCCATGAGTTGGTCGCTGAAGCCGTACTCCTTGGAGCCGTAGGGCAGCGTCATCACGCTCCGCTTGGTCTCCTTCCGGGTCACCCCGTAGGCCAGCCAGCCAGCCGCCAGGGTTTTTGCTCCCAATTCGAGGACATCACGGAACTCGCCACTTTTCTTGTTGGTCTTACTCAACAGGGAATCAGGCCCGCCGTTCTCGAAGTCGAGTTTGAGGCGCCGGTTGACCTCCTCGGCCACCAGTCGGTAGATGTCTTGCACGGTGCTCGATGGCAGCAGGTTGACCGCTCGGCCGCCCCGCTCGTCCCGGAGCATCGCCGAGAAGTGCTGGATGCCTGAACAGCTCCCATCGAAGGCCACGGGCAGCGCCGAGACCCAATCGTCCCCGTACTGCTGGACCCCTTGCCACTCGAAGCAGAACGCCAGGAAGCAGAACGGGGCGTCCATCGACATCCATTCGGTGCATCCCAGCGGGTCCTCAGCGCACGCCAGTATCATCGGCGTGTTGTCCTCGACCCACTTCAGGCGCTCCCCGAAGTCCACCTTGTCCACCCCGGCCGTGTTGGCTCCGTGTATCGCCAGCCACTTCCTACCCTCGGCCCCTATTCGCTCGCCCTGGGCGGCCCTGAGGAGCCCCTTGGTCATGTCGTTCCCCTGGGGGTTGAACATGGGGAGCGCGTAGACGCGGCCTCGCCAATCCATGTTGTACGGGAACCAGATGGACTCGTACTGACTGAACTTGTTGGCCTGCTCGACGATGAACTCGAAGCGCAGACGGCGCGAGGTCCTGGCGCGCTCCCGGCGATAGACCTTGGAGGCTTCGCGCTTCCACCGCTTGAGAACCTCTTCGTCGTCGTCCATCCCCTCGTACCGCTCCGGTAGCTCCTCCTTGGCCAGCGCCGGGAAGTCCTGAATGGGAACCGCATGCCACTGAGCGATCTCGTTGACCACCTCCAGCACCTTCGCGTTGACGGCCCACGGAGTCTCCTGGGCGAGGTTGACCGCCTTGTAGACCTCCGGCATGTGGACATCGCGGTAGCGCTCCAGGGCCTTGCGGTTGCGGACCCTGATGAAGCTCACGGGCTTGCGCCCCTGGGCCCAGTAGCCGCCACCCTTGATCCCGGTCCACTTCTTCGGTGGGACGACACACGGCTGGAAGATCGGAGCGATGCCGGCGAGGTTGAAGGCCCGGTCACCCAGGCGCTTGGCCCACTCAGGATGGAGCACTACGGTTTCGCAGTCCTTCGAGACATGCCCGGCGTTCTCCCGCTGGACGACGATCAGCTCCGACGACTCGATGAGAATCTCCATGAGCTTGATGCCGACCTGAAAGTGCCGGTCCTTGCCGAGGTCGGCCCGGTCGGTCTCCCAGGGTGCCCAGGTGTCCCCAGCTCGCCGGCTTCGAGCATCTTCGCCTCGACCGCCTTCATGTACTCCTTCTTGTAG
>LZQQ01000004.1_pt1 | contig 38569 bp, 49 predicted proteins | sample 768581 | NCBI WGS metagenome assembly LZQQ01 (sample SAMN05207185, study PRJNA324510) | oil field metagenome | isolation source: sample BH-FW-20 from oil reservoir | place: India: Bombay High | collected 2015-11-25 | reverse complement strand
ACGGCAACCGTGCAGTGTCCGGCAAGAGCGGCAGTGCCGACCTGCTGGAGGCGGCGGGGGTCTACCTCGACCTCGCCCCCGAGCAGGTGGCGCGCAGCGCGAGCGGCTGGTCGATACCTGCGGCACCGGCGGCGATGGCATGAACATCTTCAACGTCTCCACCGCGGCGGCGTTGTCGTCGCCGCAGCAGGAGGCAAGGTAGCGAAGCACGGCAACCGTGCAGTGTCCGGCAAGAGCGGCAGTGCCGACCTGCTGGAGGCGGCGGGGGTCTACCTCGACCTCGCCCCCGAGCAGGTGGCGCGCAGCGTCGACGCGGTGGGCGTGGGCTTCATGTTTGCCCCGGCACATCACGGCGCCATGCGTTTCGCCGCGGGCCCGCGGCGCGAACTGGGGCTGCGTACGCTGTTCAATATCCTCGGGCCGATGTCCAACCCGGCGGGTGTGAAGCATCAGGTGCTCGGCGTGTTCAGCAAGGCGTTGTGCCGACCGATGGCCGAGGTGCTGCAGCGCCTGGGCAGCAAGCACGTGCTGGTGGTGCATGCGCAGGATGGCCTGGACGAGGTCAGCCTCGCCGCGCCGACCCATGTGGCCGAGCTGAAGGATGGCGCGATCCGCGAGTATAGCGTGCAGCCGGAGGACTTCGGTATTCGTAGCCAGAGCCTGATCGGGCTCAACGTCGAGGACGCACAGGGTTCGCTGGCACTGATCAAGGATGCGCTCGGGCGCCGGCAAACCGAGAACGGTCAGAAGGCTGCCGACATGATCGTGCTCAACGCTGGCGCTGCGCTCTATGCCGCGGACCAGGCGTCTTCGTTCAAGCAGGGCGTGGAACTGGCCCACGATGCGCTCAGTACCGGCCTGGCGCGCGACAAGCTCGAGGAGCTGGTGTCCTTTACCGCCGTGTTCAAGCAGGAGAATGCCCGATGAGCGTGCCAACCGTGCTGGAGAAGATCGTTGCCCGCAAGGCCGAGGAAGTGGCCGAGCGCCGCGCCCGAGTGGCGCTCGACGAGTTGGCGCGGCAGGCCGCGGCTGCCGATCCGGTGCGCGGCTTCGCCGACGCGCTGATCCGCCGCGTGCGCGCAAGGAGGCGGCAGTGATCGCGAGGTGAAGAAGGCCTCGCCGAGCAAGGGCGTGCTGCGTGAGAACTTCGATCCGGTGCAGATCGCCCGTAGCTACGAAGCCGGTGGCGCGGCCTGCCTGTCGGTGCTCACCGACATCGATTTCTTCCAGGGCGCCGATGCCTACCTGCAGCAGGCGCGTTCGGCCTGCAGCCTGCCGGTGATTCGCAAGGATTTCATGATCGACCCCTACCAGGTAGTCGAGGCCCGGGCCCTGGGTGCCGATTGCATTCTGCTGATTGCCGCGGTGCTCGATGACGGCCAGCTGGCCGAGTTGTCCGCCGGAGCGCGTTCGCTGGGCATGGACGTGCTGGTGGAAGTGCACGATGCCAGCGAGCTTGAGCGGGCGCTGAAGCTGGAGACGCCGCTGTTGGGGATCAACAACCGCAACCTGCACACCTTCGAGGTGAGCCTGGAAACGACGCTCGACCTGTTGCCGCGCATTCCGCAGGACCGCATCGTGGTCACCGAGAGCGGCATTCTCAATCGGGCCGACGTCGAGCTGATGGAAATCAACCAGGTCTACGCCTTCCTCGTCGGCGAGGCCTTCATGCGCGCGGAACAGCCGGGCGCCGAGTTGCAGCGCCTGTTCTTTCCCGAGCGCCGTCAGCGCACGGTAGCCGCCGATCCACAGTAGGGTCGGCCTTCGTCTGAAACGAAAAGGCCGGAGTCGCGTCGCCGCGGCTCCGGCCTTTTCCTGCTCGGGCGCGCTCAGCGCGTACCGAACACCACCATCGTCTTGCCCTTCACGTAGACCAGCCCTGAGCCTCGAGCTCTTGAGTACCCGGCCTACCATCTCCCGCGAACAACCGACGATACGGCCGATCTCCTGGCGGGTGATCTTGATCTGCATGCCGTCGGGGTGGGTCATGGCGTCAGGTTGCTTGCACAGGTCGAGCAGGGTGCGCGCGACGCGGCCGGTGACGTCGAGAAACGCCAGGTCGCCGACCTTGCGCGTGGTGGCGCGCAGGCGATCGGCCATCTGGCTGCCCAGCGCATAGAGAATTTCCGGGTCCTGCTGGGTCAGTTCGCGGAACTTCGTGTAGCTGAGTTCCGCCACTTCGCATTCGGTCTTGGCGCGAACCCAGGCACTGCGTTCCTTCTCGCTGCCTCCTTTTCGAACAGGCCCATCTCGCCGAAGAAGTCGCCGGCGTTGAGATAGGCGATGATCATTTCGCGGCCGTCATCGTCTTCGATGAGGATGGTGACCGAACCCTTGACGATATAGAACAGCGACTCGCAACGATCTCCTTGGTAGATGATTGTGCTCTTGGCCGTGTAACGGCGTCGGTGGCAGTGCGCCAGCAACTTGTCGATGTTCTTTACCTTGGGTGTGAGTGTGATAGCTACCATGCTCTGAGTCCCGGGATAATGCTTGGATAAATGTTGGTTCTTATTGTTTGAATTCATCATGTCCGCAGCTCTTTTGGCCAGCCAACCCGGAGGGTAAGCGGTCAGACATAACCTGCGATACATTTTTGCGGTGGGTCAACGCACCTTTGGTCGGGTCCGCTGTCCGCAGCGGCAGAAGTCCACATGTTAAGCTATTGCTCCTTTCAAATTGTGGAGCCAGTTGATGAAAGCGCGCATTCAATGGGTCGATGGCGCCATGTTTTTAGGTGAATCGGGCAGTGGGCACGTTGTGGTGATGGATGGGCCGCCCGAAGCCGGAGGGCGCAATCTCGGGGTGCGACCCATGGAAATGCTGTTGCTTGGCCTCGGCGGGTGCAGCAACTTCGATGTGGTGAGCATCCTGAAAAAGTCCCGACAGGCGGTCGATAGTTGCGAAGCCTTCGTCGAGGCCGAGCGTGCCAGCGAGGACCCCAAGGTCTTCACCAAGATCCACCTACGCTTCGTGGTCAAGGGGCACGCCCTGAAGGAGCCGCAGGTCAAGCGTGCCGTGGAACTGTCGGCGGAGAAGTACTGCTCGGCCTCGATCATGCTGGGCCGCGCTGGCGTCGAGATCACCCACTCCTACGAGATCGTCGAGCTGCAGTAAGCGCTTGGCGGTCGGCGACAGCCGCTGGCGAGCGCATCGGCCGCCCAGCATGGCGTGCGCTCGGTTGCCCTGGGCGATCACGTCGATCACGCAATTGCTCAACCTCCGCGCGTAGAGAGGCCCGCGTCCGGGCGGCGGGGTTTCGTCTGACGGTATGCTCAGCACCTGGGCAGGGCCGCACGCGAGAGATCTTCAATGGCGACAAGCAAACTCAAGCTCCACGGGTTCAACAACCTGACCAAGACCTTGAGCTTCAACATCTACGACATCTGCTATGCGCAGACGCCGGAAGATCAGCAGGCGTACGTCCAGTACATCAACGAAGAGTACGATGCCGAACGCCTGACGCAGATTCTCGGCGATGTCGTCGACATCATCGGCGCGAACATCCTCAACATCGCCCGCCAGGACTACGACCCACAAGGCGCCAGCGTGACCATGCTGATCTCCGAGCAGCCGGTGACGCCGACCGACAGCCAGATCGAGGAGTCGCCCGGGCCGCTGCCGGATACCGTCGTTGCGCACCTCGACAAGAGCCACATCACCGTGCATACCTACCCGGAAATCCATCCGGACGACGGTATCGCCACCTTCAGGGTCGACATCGACGTCTCGACCTGTGGGGTGATCTCACCGCTCAAGGCGCTGAACTACCTGATTCATCAGTTCGATTCGGACATCGTCACCGTCGACTACCGGATACGCGGGTTCACCCGCGATGTCGAAGGCAGGAAGCACTTCATCGACCACGAGATCAATTCGATCCAGAACTACCTCTCCGACGACACTCGCGCGGCGTACCAGATGACCGACGTCAACGTGTATCAGGAGAACCTGTTCCACACCAAGATGCTGCTCAAGGACTTCGCGCTGGAGAACTACCTGTTCGGCGATGCCACGCGCAACCTCTCGCCGCCGCAGCGCCAGCAGGTCGAAGCGCGACTGCGCCACGAGATGCTGGAGATCTTCTACGCACGCAACATGCCGGGCTGACGCGGCCCTTCGCTCAGGCCTTTTCACCACTTCCTGCGGGTCGGCATGTACCAGCACCTCGGCGCGTGGGTAGTGCGCCTTGATCGCCGCCTCCACCTCGTCACACAGCGCATGCGCGCGCGACAGCGACAGTTCGCCGGGCAGCTCCAGGTGCAACTGGACGAACCAGCGTGTGCCCGATATCCGCGTGCGCAGGTCGTGGCAGCCGAGCACGCCGGGCACGGTGCGGGCCAGGCGCTGCATGTCTTCGCCGATTTCCGGCGAGAGCTCGGTATCCATCAACACCGCTGCGCCTCGCGCAGGATGCTCGCCGCGCTCCAGAGAATGTAGAAGGCGATGGCGATGCCGAAGACTGCATCCAGCCGCGCCCAGCCGTAGCTGGCCAGCACCAGCGCCACCAGGATGCTGAGGTTGAGCAGCAGGTCGGAGCGATAGTGCAGCGAATCGGCGCGAATCGCGGTCGAGCCGGTGAGCCTGACCACGTGTCGTTGGTAGGCCAGCAGCGCCGCGGTCAGCAGCAGGGAGACGATGATCACCACGATGCCCACCAGGGGCGCGCCCAGCGGCTGCGGATGCAGCAGCCGATCGACCCCTTGCGCCCCCACGAGCAGGGCGCTGACGCCGATGAACGCCGGCCTGGCCCGAGGCCCGCCAGCGCTTCGGCCTTGCCGTGGCCGTAGCGATGGTCGTCGTCAGCCGGGCGCAGCGAGTAATGCACGGCGAGCAGGTTGATCAGCGAGGCGGCGCCATCGAGCAGCGAGTCGGTGAGCCCGGCGAGCAGGCTGACCGAGCCGCTCAGCCACCAGGCGACCGCCTTGCTAAGGGCCAGGAACAGCGCGACGGCCAGCGCTGCGCCGGACGCGCGACGCAGCAGGCGGGCGTGCTCTGCGCTGACGCTCATCGGCCGCTCACGCCGCCGGCCGCAGGCCGAACGCCGCGAGCTGGTCCAGGCTGCCCTGATGGCGAATCAGGCGCGGGTCGTCCAGCGGCAGGCTGCGGCCGGTTTCGGCCTCGATGATGGCCTTCAGGCGAGCCTGGTCGATCTGGCCGTCGGCGCCGATGGCTTCCTGCAGCTTTTGCGGAGCCACCGAGTACTCGTCGCCCGGCAGGTAGATGGCGCCCGTGGCGAAGTCGATGCCAAAGGCGATGAGCCCGGGAATCACGTAGAACAGCAGGCCGACCGCGTCGAGCACGGCGATGGCCGGGTCGATACGGCCTTCGATCTGGCCACGGCGGTCCGGGTAGAACAGCGTGCCGCAGGCCGACAGCTGGGTGACCAGCGTGAGGGTGAGCAGGCCGCCAAGCAGACGGGAGCGGGGAAGCGATCGGGTAACCATGCGTACCTCCGGAAATAGTGGCGCAACTATACAAGGGAGCGATGATGTTTTCTCGACATCAGACCGCGATCCGTGGCGACCTGTTCGTCGCCGCGCTCGACGCCCACTGCCGCCGCCGGGCTGCCTATAATCGCGGCCTGAAGCGGAGTAGCCCATGATCTCACTGCCCATCGACGAAGCCCTGCCGGCCCTGCGCCGCGCGTTGCATGCGCGTGACGAGGCGGTTCTCGAAGCGCCGCCCGGCGCCGGCAAGACAACCCGCGTACCGCTCGCATTGCTCGACGAGCCCTGGCTGGCGGGGCAGCGCATCATCGTGCTCGAACCCAGGCGTCTGGCCGCTCGCGCCGCTGCCGAGCGGATGGCCGATGAGCTGGGCGAGAGAGTCGGGCAGACGGTGGGCTATCGCATCCGCCTGGACAGCCGCGTCGGACCGCAGACGCGCATCGAGGTGGTGACCGAGGGGGTTCTCGCCCGCCGTCTGCAGGACGATCCGGCGCTCGAGGGCGTCGGCCTGGTGATATTCGACGAATTCCATGTTTTGCTAAATGCGCAGGAAGTCGCATTGTCTTGTCAGAAAAGCCAGCCACGTCTCGCCTCAGGCTTTGGTAGCTGCCAGTAGGTGGAGTCGGGTAGGTGCTATTGCGCACTACTCAATCTCCTTGGCAGCAAAGCGCAATGCCGACCGCATCCACTCCGGCATCTTGCAGGCCCGGAGCTTCATCAGCTCTTCGCCGCTCAGCGCACTAACAATCTTGGAAACCACATTAGCGGACAGCCCTTCTTTCCCGATGTAGTAGAGAGCAGTAAGCGCCACACCTACCGTCGTGCCGGCGTGCTGCAAGCGGTCCTTGGATACGTGGCGGAGGCGAACCACCGCATTGCCAACCTTGATCTCGCGAGTAGATCCGCTGGTGTAAAAGGTCGGCAACACCTGCATCTGTGTGCTGAGGCCCAACCTCCGAACAGCCTCCGCGCCGTGTATCTGGATCGTCTCGCCGTTCGCCTTCGTGATGACCTCCACGACAGCCAGCGGACTCGGGCGCACCACCCTGCCGGTGTACTTGCTCATTTTGGGGCGCATGTAGACACCGCGAGCGACTCGCTCCAGCGTGCCTGATTGCACCAGCCTAGAAAGCGCTTTATTAATCGACGCACGGGAACCGACCTGCGCGAACACCGCGCCGGCAAATGGCCTCCCCTTTGGCATGTGCTTGACTCGATTTAAAATAGCTTGCGCGACGGACATATGAGCCCCAAAAATCAGAATCCACATATTTTCTGACGCCCACAAAAACTATAAGCCCTGCCAAAACAGGACCTCCAGGCCAGCCACTGGGGACAGAGGGACAGCAAGATCAACACTCACTGTGCGGCCACGGAACCGGCCCCTCACACAGCCTCGCTGAGTAATCAGTCAGGTTCGACTAGAGCTCTCAACTCCTCACCAACCTTCTCCAGGAGCTGCTCAAAACTTTCAGGAGCTTCGGATCCAAGCAAGTAGGTCAGGGCCAAGAGGGTGACAGGGTGAGTGTCGAGCACCGTGCAGAGGCTATCGAGCTTTTCGAGAGTCGGGCTCGTTGCCCCGCGCTCCAGCATGCTGACGAAGGTACGACTGCTAACGAGCGAGAAATCTTCCTGTGCCAGCCCCCTACGCTGCCGCACGAGCCTCAACGCTTTCCCGAACGAATCCCGGACTTCCATTTTGCTGCTCCGCAAAATGGAACGATGAAGCGCGATTGAACAATATATGACTACAAAATATATTGTTCATCAATCAAGTACAATTATCATTAGGAGATTGGCGCGTGTTCAAAACCAGTCGGAATGCGGAACTGCTTCCTGGGCTCTCAACAGCGCCAGATGGCGTGCAGTTCTGGTCATATGTCGAGCTAGAGATGACCTGGCCCTGGTTCTACCTGCAGATCGTTGAGGACGATGGAAACGCGGCCTTTCGAAGCATGCTAATGGTTCCGTCGGTTCCATTGCTGGAACAGGTCATAGCTGCGCAGACCGAGCACGCCTGGCTGGAGCAGGCGTATCTTGTGAGTCCCGGGCATATGAACGAGGTGGGTCGCTGGTTGATGGAGCCGTTACTGGAGATCCTTTCAATTCGTGATGCACAAGGTAGCGAGCTTGGGCACCAGTACCGAGTGGAGGGAGATCGCACGTACTCAACCTCAGCGTGTCAGTCTCTCGGCAGTCGAATTAGTAAACACGTGATCTTCTCTGCTGCATTACATCTGCGAGGCTAACGCCCCACTTCCTACCCGTATCCATAGTCCCATCTGAACCGAGCTCAGTTGTCTTTCCAGAATTCGCTCCGCTGCACAAGGCCGAACTCATCGCCAGTCCTATCGGGATTCTCGTCGAACATGGTGTTGACCATACGCTCGCGGCGGAGACCACTCAGCGCTCGGAAAAAGCAGGCCTCACAGAGATGCACCTCATAACGCTCGCCATCATGCAAACACGATTTGCTGTTGGATGAGCATCACTTCGACGATGCCACCGATGACCGCGTCCGAGGAGAACTTTCAGAGCTCTTGCCCAACCAGGTCTACGAGGTAGAACGGCAACCTTTTTTGGGCCTGATGAGCGGATTGACCAACTACACCATGGCTGACGAGTTTCGCGTAAAGCAGGCGCTCGATATCGCTGTTGCGACCGGTGATTTGCTGGCGGTCGGTAAGGATGGCAAGACCAGGCGTCGCAAGGGCACTAGCATCAAATCCAGTGATATTCTGATAGCTCCCCCGCAGAGACCCATCTTCTTCGTGCCACAGCTGAAGAAATCCAGCTCGGAGAACTGAGGTTCGGCACCGCTCCTTGCTCGGTGGCTCGCCTTAACCGCATCGGTACCGGTAGCTTGGCCCATCGCGTGAAATGCCGAGCATTTCGCTCTAGGGGTCTGGCGCGTCGATCAAATAGCCCATCCCACGCGCGGTTTGTATGAGCTTAGGTTCGAACTCATCATCGATTTTTGCTCTCAGCCGTCGTACCGCCACCTCAATCACATTGGTATCGCTGTCGAAATTCATGTCCCATACTTGGGAGGCGATAAGGGACTTTGAGAGCACTTCCCCGCGACGCCGAAGTAATAGCTCAAGAAGTGCGAATTCCTTTGCAGTTAGGTCTATTCGTTTCCCCGATCGCGTAACTCGACGCCTGAGCAGATCGACCTCAAGGTCGAGGAGTTTGAGTATTGTTTGGTTGGGGACATTATTGCCGCGGCGAAGCAACGTACGGATCCTGGCTAGCAATTCGGAGAAGGCGAACGGCTTGATGAGATAATCATCAGCGCCCAACTCCAATCCCTTTACTCGATCCTGAACCCCGTCTCGGGCGGTGAGAAAGAGCACGGGAACCTCATTACCAGCAGCGCGGACTTTCTGTAAAACCTGCCACCCATCCAGGCCAGGCATCATCACGTCTAAGATGAGCAAGTCGTATGTGGTATGAAGCGCGTGCTGAGCAGCATCGGTCCCGTTTTCAACTCTATCGACTGTGAAGCCTGCCTCTGAAAGCCCCTGCTGTAGGTAGGTGCCTGTTTTCGGCTCGTCTTCAGCAACAAGAAGCTTCATGAAAGTATTCCCTCCGGCATTTGGAGCAGTGTGCCGATTGTCAGGGCGTGCAGCCAGTACCTTACAGAAACGTAATGCTCGCATCATCTGTCTGACAGCTTGTAGCGTTAACGTCTACATCAGCAGTTGCTCCCACACTCTGCTTTTTGGCCTTTTCCATGCTCCTTTGGCCTATCGGCGCCTAGATGGCGCCCTTTTTTTGCCCGCTGGAAACAAGACCTATTTGCCTGAACGAAAAGGCACCATGCACGCTACCTGCGCTTTCGCTTGGGCTCACTGCTTTTATGCATTACTGACGAAACCGTAATGTCTAAATCAGGCTTCTGACAGGAACGCTCGGTTAGCTTAGACACAGGACCAAGCCAAAGCCCCTATTTATGGAGCTGCGCTGGGTCTCCCATGTCTTCGAACGAGGTAACAAGTAATGAAATTCTTCAGATCCGTTTCTGTACTGCTCGCCATCGCAGCAAGCTCTTCCTATGCAATGGCAGAAGGTGGTGGTGATCGTACCTTTGCTCGTATGGAGCAGGCTCGCCAAATAGCGATCGCTAGTTATCAGGCTGACCAGAAGGACCAAGCCCAGGAGGTAGCCTCAAAAGCAACTTCAGCGAAGCACGCCCACGCTAATTGCTGAAGCGAAACCTTACGCAACTGTGACCATGCACCTTGAGTATCGTTGCAACCGGATCCTTGCACGGAAATCAAAAGCCATTGCGCAGCTTCCACCTGGAGATTGACATGCTCACAGGCGATTTTTTGGGCGATTTCTGAAGCGCTTTAAGCTTACAAAAATGTAATCCCGCGTCTTTCTTAGGCATGCCATATTTACGATTAAAGGCGAGTCGCTTGATAAGACAGACCGTGCGCGAGTTTCTAAGATCAATTAACGCTGGCAACACCAACCTTACGGCTGGTTTCGGCTTGGCTCCTTAGTTTGATTGGAACCTACACATGCAACGTAAAACCTCTAGGCGAACCTTTGTTAAAGGCTTGACTGCCGCAGGCATCCTTGGCGGTCTTGGCTTGTGGCGAGCTCCGGTCTGGGCAGTGACTAGCCCAGGCCAGCCCAGCGTACTAAGTGGCACGGAGTTCGATCTGCTGATTGGGGAGACGCCGGTCAATATCACCGGCGCGGCCCGGACAGCGATGACTATCAATGGGACCATCCCAGGGCCGCTTCTACGTTGGCGTGAAGGGGATACCGTCACGCTGCGAGTCAGAAATAAGTTGAGCGAAGATACATCGATTCACTGGCACGGCATGATCCTGCCGGCAACATGGATGGCGTGCCTGGATTGAGCTTCCACGGCATCGCTCCCGATGGCATGTATGTCTACAAGTTTCAGGTTAAACAGAACGGTACCTATTGGTACCACAGTCATTCAGGCCTACAAGAGCAGCTTGGTGTCTATGGTCCCTTGGTCATCGATGCGAAGGATCCCGAACCGTTCAGCTATGACCGCGACTATGTGGTGATGTTGACTGATTGGTCCGATGAGGATCCCGCTCGAATCCTTTCTAAGCTCAAGAAGCAGTCCGATTATTACAACTTCCACAAGCGCACTGTCGGAGACTTCATTAACGATGTGAGCGAAGACGGCTGGGCCGCTACGATTGCGAATCGGAAAATGTGGGCTCAGATGAAAATGAGTCCCACCGACCTCGCCGACGTAAGCGGCTACACCTATACCTATCTAATGAACGGCCAAGCACCCGACGGGAACTGGACCGGCATCTTTAAGCCCGGCGAGAAGCTTCGTCTGCGGTTCATCAACGGCTCGGCCATGAGCTATTTCGATGTCCGCATTCCAGGGCTGAAGATGACTGTAGTCGCAGCCGATGGCCAATACGTCAACCCAGTTAGCGTCGACGAATTCCGCATTGCCGTGGCAGAAACCTACGATGTGATTGTCGAGCCTGCGACCGAGGAGGCTTACACGATCTTCGCCCAATCGATGGATCGCACAGGATACGCCCGTGGCACGCTAGCGGTTGCCGAAGGGCTGAGCGCTCCTGTTCCAGAAACCGATCCTCGACCACTAATCACCATGGACGACATGGGGATGGATCACGGCAGCATGGGCGGTATGGCGGGCATGGACCATGGCGGCGACATGGGCGCGATGGACCATAGCAACATGTCCGGCATGAACCACGGTGACATGCAAGGGATGGGCGACATGGGCGCAATGGCCGGCATGGATCACAGCAAAATGGGTGGGATGTCCGGGATGGACCACTCTGGAATGGCTGGGATGAGCGCAGGTATGCAATCGCACCCGCCCTCAGAGTCCAATAACCCACTGGTGGACATGCAGACCATGAGCCCAACTCATAGGCTGAACGATCCCGGTATTGGCTTACGAGACAACGGCCGCCGAGTCCTGACCTATAGCGACTTGAGAAGCACTTTCCCCGATCCGGACGGCCGTGAGCCCAGTCGGACGATCGAACTCCATCTCACCGGCCACATGGAGAAGTTCTCCTGGTCATTTGACGGTATAGAGTTCTCTGATTCGGAGCCCCTGCGGCTCAAATATGGCGAGCGGGTACGCATCACTTTGGTCAACGACACCATGATGACCCATCCGATTCATCTGCATGGTATGTGGAGCGATCTTGAAGATGAGAATGGAAAGTTCATGGTTCGCAAGCACACGATCGACATGCCTCCAGGTTCGAAGCGCAGCTACCGCGTGACAGCCGATGCGCTCGGGCGTTGGGCTTATCACTGTCACCTACTGCTTCACATGGAAATGGGCATGTTTCGTGAAGTCCGAGTGGACGAGTAAGAGGAACTTTATATGGGAAATTTTACGAAGCGTAAAACTCTTATCGGCAGCGCGTTAATGTTCAGTCTGCTGGGCGTAATGAATATGTCAGCTGCGTTTGCAGAGCAAAAGCATGATCAGCACAAGCAATCATCGGCTTCATCGCAGAATCCAGGCAACAAGCCGGCATCTCAGACACAAGGCACCTCTAACTCAAAATGAACCACGACGACATGGATCATGGCTCGATGGACCATGGAGAAATGGAGCACGGCAAGATGGATCATGACCCCAAGGCCACTGATACTGAGGTGGATTCGCACCATGACCACTAGACCTTCTCGCTTTGCTCTGATTGCGCTCGGAGTTTCGTTGAGCGCAGCGGCTGGAGGGACAGCCAACGCTGCCGAGATGATGGATCATTCGATGCATCAAACCCCTCCTGCTGAGGCAGCTCAAGCCCCTGCATCTTCAGCGAAGCCCGCAGCTAAGAATCATGGCTCCGGTGGGCAAACGGACCATTCTGCGATGGGTCATGGTGCGATGGACCATAGCACGATGAACCATGGCCAAATGAAGCATGACGATACGCTCGAAATGCCCGGCATGGTTCATCCCTCGTTCATTCCAGTATTGACCGATGCGGATAGAGAAGCGGCTTTCCCTGGTCTTCAAGGTCATACAGTCCATGACAAGTATCTGGCCTGGTTCCTTCTGCTAGATCAACTTGAGTACCAGAACGCAAATGAAGGTAGCACCCTCAGTTGGGAAGCTACTGCCTGGGTTGGTGGCGATATCAATCGGTTCTGGTTTCGCTCGGAAGGTGAGCGAACGAATGGCGTTACTGAAGATGCGGAAATTCAGGCGCTCTACGGGCGTGCCATCAGCCCCTGGTGGGATGTGGTAGCAGGTGTTCGCCAGGACTTTAAGCCCGAGTCGCCGCAGACGTGGGCGGCTTTAGGCGTCCAGGGGATGGCTCTGTATAACTTTGAGGCGGAAGCCACCGCCTTCGTCGGTGAAGGTGGGCAGACAGCAGCACGTTTTGAAGGCGAGTACGACATTCTCCTCACTAACCGGCTGATCCTCCAACCGACTGCCGAGCTCAATTTCTATGGCAAGGACGATCCTGCGCGCGGAGTAGGCGCTGGTCTCGCAAACACAGAGGTGGGGCTCCGCCTCCGATACGAAATCGTTCGTGAGTTCGCACCGTACATCGGCGTCACGTGGAGCCGGGCATACGGTAATACCGCCGATATGGCGAGAGATGAAGGCGAAGACGTAGATGAGGCGCGGTTCGTTGCTGGCATCAGGCTTTGGTTTTAAGGACCCTAGATGAAAAGAATAATTATTAGCTTCGCTGCCTTCTGCGCACTAGGCCTGTTGGTGGTGGCCGGTGTTGTTTTCTCGGGACTAATAAACGTTGCCGCGGATGATCCTCATACGGGAGTCGTGCACGCATTCCTGGAAACTGCTCGCAATCGCTCGATTGAGGTTCGCTCCGAAGACATAGTCGTGCCATCTCTCGACGATGAAGACCAAATCCGCGCCGGGGCGGGGAACTACGACTCGATGTGTGTGGGTTGTCATTTGGCGCCAGGCATGGCTGAGACCGAGCTAAGCAATGGCCTTTATCCCGCTCCACCCAGCCTGGCTGAAGCGGGGCCATACGATGACCCAGCAAAAACATTTTGGGTCATCAAGCATGGCATTAAGGCCACTGGGATGCCCGCGTGGGGTAAAAGCATGGCTGACCCGTACATCTGGGGAATGGTGGCTTTTCTGCAGAAGCTTCCTGAGTTAGATGAAGGAGCGTATCGAGCACTCGTTGCGTCTAGCGGTGGTCACCAGCATGGTGGTGGGGAGACCCCAGCTGGGCATAGTGAGCAACACGGCGAGATGGCCTCGGGCGACCACCATCAGGGCGACAGTGGCGGCTCGGATCACCATGGCTCCAGCAGCACAGGTGGAGCATCCGGCCAATCAGGCTCCGGTCATCATGGTAATAACGAAAGCGATGACCATCATGCGTCCGAGGAGCCCCAGGCGGTTGAGCACAGCAATGGCAGTGACAGTGCCGATGCGGAAGGCAAATCCCCTTCAAAAAACCATGTGCACGCAGACGGGAAGCAACACGAGCACTAACATCCGGTATATGTGTGCCTATGCGGTTCTGATCGAGGCTCTAAGAAAGGCGGTTCAGCAAGCAGAGGATCGGCCCTAGGCCATCCTAGTCGACGCAACGGTACCGGAGGGCTTTGCAATTGCTTCCTTCCTAAAAGTTAGGCCGCAAGGCCAGTAACTTACCTAGTTAAGCGGCTTGCGCTCCGGCCGTTCCCCAACGAATGCTCCCAGTCGTGGCGACAGGGAGCTCCCTCATTTTCAACTCAATCATCTCGAACAGACTAGCGAAGCCGTACAGGCAATCTGACGGCCACATCGCCACCAACTGCGCCCGCAGATCCCCGGTGCGGTTGGACTTACCTTACAACATTGTAATGAGGTTTTTCGAAACGGGCTCGGTAGGAGCGTGTCGTAATTCAGTGTCTGCTAACAGGCTGATGAGCCATATCGGCCAGTAACCAAACGACGAAATACAACTATCGAACCCTGGAGAACGTAAATGACAAACTCAATGTTCGCATCCTGTATCCAAGCTTGTTCGAACTGTGCCCTAGTGTGCGAAATGTGCGCCTCTGCTTGCCTACGCGAGGATGATGTAAAAATGATGGCTCGCTGCATCGAGCTTGACCGCGACTGCGCGGACATTTGCAGGTTGGCTGCCACACTGATGAGCCGCGAAAGTGAATATGCTAAGAAGTTCTGCGCCCTTTGCGCCAAGATCTGCCGTGCATGCGGAGAGGAATGCGCGAAGCATGAAATGGATCATTGCCAAGAGTGTGCGAAGGCGTGCATGAACTGCGCTGAGGAATGTGAGCGTATGGCAGGATAACATCCGTAACTCACTGCTCTGGCACTACTAAATTGGGAGTGTCAGAGCCCCTCGAAGAATAAGAAAAGCCATGGTGCGCTTAATGTTCGCGCCTCCATGACATATCGAAAAAGTGCGTACGATACCCGCAACTGCCAAGAGCGAATCAATCCCTGTCCAGCAGCATTTCATTCCAAAGCGAAATACGATAGTTACGCGCTAGCAACTCTTACTTAGCCACCGATGATCGCCACCGTAACGGTCTATTCTCTTGCCACTGTCTCCCGATTGAGCGCTGAAAACTAATTGAGTGAATTAGCATGAAAGCTCCTGGCAAAAAGGCGGTCCAACAACAACCAAGCGGGCCATGCGACCTTATTTTGCTGGGAGAAAACGAAAATGGTTTTGCGAATATTCCCATCGCAGCGATTGGCTTTGCTGCTAGTACTGCTCGCCGTTCTGCAACTCAGTGGCTGCGCCGTTTCCCCGCGCCTGAAACCAAGCGACCAGCCAAGCGTTGCTCGCAAAACCTTTGTCATCACTGGTGCCTCCAGTGGCTTCGGCCGCGGCGTGGCGCTCAAGCTTGCCGCTCTGCAAGGCGACGTGGTGCTAGCGGCCCGCCGGACCGACGTGCTCGAAGAACTGGCCGCGCAGATACGCATGGCTGGAGGATCGGCACTGGTGGTGACCACCGACGTGAGCAACCCGAACGAGATGCAGGACTTGGCACGAGCCGCCATCGAGCGTTTCGGCAGGATCGACGTTTGGATTAACAACGCTGCGGTCGGAGCGCTGGGTCGTTTCGAGGACGTTCCCGTCGAGGACCATGCGCGGATCGTGGATGTCAATCTTAAGGGCATGATCTATGGCAGCCACGCAGCCATGCGCCAGTTCAGAGCTCAAGGCTTCGGCACGCTTGTCAACGTGGGCTCAGTCGAGAGCGAGATACCGCTGGCTTATCATGCCTCCTCCGCAGCGACCAAAGGTGGCGTCATAAATCTCGGCGCGGCAATCGCTGAGGAGATTCGCCTGAGCGGTAGCGAGACCATCAATGTCTCCACCGTCATGCCCTGGGCTGTGGACACACCGTTTCTGGGAATCAATTTGCCCTTTCTAGTTCATTGATCAGGGACTTCATTTCTGCGATTTCTCGGCGCTGAGCGTCGATGATTTCGTCAGCTAACTTGCGGACGCGAGGATCTGAAATCTGAGCTCGTTCACTTGTTAGGATTGCTATGGAATGGTGGGGGATCATGGCCTTCATGTAGTCCGTGTCGTCTACCGTCGCTTGCCCACGTACAAGCCATAGTGCAATGGTAAAAGCTACTGCACTTCCTGCCAATATCGCTAGGTTTACTGACTTACGCTTATACATGTTGAGCATGAATGCGAGCATGACTACTGCCATTACCGCGCCCATCACTAATGCCATCCAAGCGCGAGTCTCGCTCCAAAAAACATGCTCGAACGAGTAAGTATTTAAGTACATCACGCCATACATAATGATCGTAGACGTGGCTACCATCGCTGCAAAGCGCCAGTAAGACATTTGCATAGTTAGACCTCTTTAATGATTGCTGCTGGATCGGCGACTCAACGTGTTCGCGCAGCCCTGCTTAGAAGTGGCTTTCGAATGCTCTCCTAAAAACGGACAAGCCGAAGATGATGAGGTTTCGATTTTTTGAGAAGCTTACAAAAATGTAATCATCGACCGCTTTAAGACCGGCTTAAAGCGCTGCCAGCGCTGTACTACGCGTAATGTTCCCCTGAACTAATCAATCGCTAATAGCTTATAAGCAGACAATACCAACGTCGCGCTATGGACCACTGCGCGAAAGAGCGGGCCCACTAAGATGGCCTTCAAGCTTGAGACCCGACTACTCGGCTTAGCAAGCCCAAAGAGTTATCGTGAGCAATAGAACACTCGGAGAGAACAATTCAGCACCCAGCATATGCCACGTTCTTGTCGAGTGTGACCGCAGGGTTAGTATACGCACATTAGATGTGTGGCGGCTAAGACGGCTGGGTGTAGCTGGCTCCAAAACTGAGCGGCGAGGTTATTCTGTCCCAAGCCGCGCCTTTCGTGGCGCGCGGGACCTCACTCACTTTGAAACAACAGACCTTCGATTCGATCATGTTCTTCCGGTGTTGGCAGGGCAGATGAGTCAACATTGCCAATACTATTTGGCTGACCATTTTCTGGTGGGCCAACTTCAGGGTGGTAGGCGCCATCTGCGTCGAAAGCAACCCAGCCGTACAATTCTCGGATGACTTCGGAAGGATGGCCATCTTCCATTGCCACATACCAGTCCGCCAATCGGAAACGCTTACCGGCAAGCTTAGAAGTAGCCATTTCGGCTCGAACCAGCGCCAGATATAGCGGGTGCGGCAGTTCCTCTACGGCGCCGGTTTCGTCGAGCAAGAACATGAACGAGGCGTGCGACCGTTGCTCTGTAGAACCGGCTCGCTCCTCTTCCTCGCCTAAGGTAAAAACGGGAGCAAAACCGCCCCCCTCTGTTCTGAAGTTGGTCGTCTGGCTTGGTAGACCCTGGCAGCGTTCCACTGCACCTCGCCAGCATAAGCGTAAGCGCGCAGATCAAACTTCATCGATCGTACCTGAGGGTCGGCGACGATTCTACGCTCGCCAGGAGCTACAAGGGACTGGGCCACGTAGTTTCCGCCAACGATTTCTTCCCAAACGCGCTTGGTGAGCTTGTCTCCTCGGTATGCACCGCGACTACCATACCCGCTGACAGGCTTGAAAAAGAGGCTACGGCGGTTTTGCCACAGGTGCTCTGCATTACCATGCCCGACAGGAACGGTAAGCGGGACGTATTGGGCCAATACGGTTCGGATTTGCTGATCAACGCCAATCTCTTCCAAAAAACGTGCGTTGGTTAGGTCAACCAACCTGCGTTTGTCGGCGTAAAGGGCATAGGCCTGAGGGTGTGGCGTTACCGTCACGACATCAGCCAAATAAGCGCTGCGCAGCGCGCTGCAATTGTCGCCTTCCAGATAGAAATCGGTGAGTCGGTTGTAGACGAGATCCACAGGCTTTCCGTCGACCAAGAGGGACTCGTTGTGAAAGGCCAGATCGGCTGGGTCTGCGATTAGGCAGTCGATTCCTGCTGACTCGAATAACCGCTGAAAAAGAAGGAACTCCGGATACAGGTATTGGGCTTGTGGGCTTTCATCCAAGATCACCACGCGCGTGAGCGGACGTGGCTCGCCGCTCGTAGACCATTCCTGGGCGAACATATCCAGAATCGAACGCTCGAAGCCGCCGGGTCCTTCCTGACCTGGCGAAAGCCCGACTACGCCGCTGCAACAACTACGCTGCGCGCGGGCGAGCAATACGTTTAGCATCGCTCCGCCCGCATTTGTGTTTATTTCGATGAGCCCAAGCTTGTCATCATCCAGATGGAAGTCGTAGCCAAAGAAGACGCCGCGCGCGCCCCGAGGATCGTGTCGGGCAATAGGAGGTGCAGAATCCAGAGCATGCTCACGCCAACCGGGCGAGCTCACGGTCTGCTCGATGGCCTGAATAACCTCATTAACCTGGCGCAGCCGCAAGGATGAAACAAAGACCGGTCGTGCTGCAAACACATGAGGGCAACGTGACTTCAATAGCTCCGACAGCTCTGAATTCCCAAGCTGTTCGGTCAATGAGTTTACGAGCGCAGCTTGATCTAGGCTTACGCAGAAGCACGCTTCGTTGAGCGCTGCGGCTGTCGTACCGCATTTTCTCGATGAGGACGCTTGCACGGGAACCTCCAGAACCAAACATACAGCTTCGAAAGTCTCGGCCTCTTTCGGTTCAGCCTGGCGTTTCTATGAGCGTAGGTCAGGGTCGTTGCTGGCACTCTGCCATTAACTAGACATAAGCTTTGGAAGCGTCATTGTGAAAGTCGTATGCCCCTCAGCTGATTCGCAAGCGATGCGCCCTTTGTGCGCTTCGACTATCGAACGAGTGATAGCCATGCCGAGGCCCGCATTCATGGTGGTTCCTTCGCGCCTTGCGGTGTCGACCCTATAGAATCGATCAAACACTCGGGCCTGAAGCTCGGCTGGAATCGTTGTGCCTCGGTTGGATATGGCTGTGCAAACCGAGCCACCGCTCTCGCTTATTTCAACGCTGATGGTGCTGCCTTCCTCTGCATATCGAACTGCGTTAGAGACTATGTTTGAGACGGCCCGTCTCAGCATCGATTTATCGCCATGTACCGATCCATCGCCTGAAAGCGCGATTTCTACCTTTTTGTCCTCGGCTGCAAGCTCGTAATATTCGATAACGCTCGCGGTAATCTCAGCCATGCTGGCATCTTCGGCATTGGGCGTAATCTTCCCGTTGTCCGCCTTGGCGAGGAATAGCATGTCATCGACCATCTTTGACATGCGCCTAAGTTCTTCGAGGGCGGAATACAAAATGTCTTTGTAGTCGGTATTCTCGCGGTCGCGCAAGAGCGCGACCTCCATTTGGGTAAGCATGCTGTTCAGCGGCGTTCTTAGCTCATGCGCGATATCCGCTGAGAAACCTGACAATCTGAGAAAAGAGTCGTCCAAGCGCGAAAGCATTTCGTTGAAGTTGTCTACGAGTTCATGCAGCTCGCCTGGCACCGACTCGGTTGGAATTCTGGTATCTAAGCAGTGGGCGGTTACTGTAGAAGAAGTCTTGGACAGTTCGTCTATTGGTTTTAAGCCTTTCCTGATCAGAACAACACCTAACGCGCCACTCAGAAGTGCACTAACGACAAGCGTATAAGCAAACCACTGCTGAATCATATCGAAGAAGTGGATTCGGTGCGTTACATCCAAAGCCAAATAGATAACAGTGTCCTGCCCTTCTACCCACCGATTTACTTTTCTGGTAATTCCGCTGTACTGGTGGCCACCGAAACTTACCGTCCAGCGTTCCTCTTGGATGTCTGTGACAAGAGGTAGCAAGCTCTCAGACAGATTGTGATGGGAGTAAACCGTCTTACCGTCTACTACAACCGCAGTCGCGAAGCCAAAGGAGTGCTCAATAACGGCATCGATCCTTGAAGCGGTCTCAGGCCCGAATGCTGAGCTGTTGAGTAGCGTACGCTCTACTGCAGCGGCCTTTTCATTAAGCACTTGTGCATCTTTGCGTTCGAAATGGAGCTGACAAAAATAATTAAAGCTGATTGCGGCCGCCAGCAGCACAACCGTAACCACGAGCATGAAAGCTATCGCCATTCTGCTCGTCAGTGACACTTTTCCCATCAGTACGGTCCTGGTTAGGCCATCAAGCACAAAAAAGCAGGTGGGGCACCCCCCACCTGCTTCGATCATTGTTACTCACACCCTCATATCCTATGCTGCGTCTGGATTTTCGCCATTTTGCGAGTGGTCGGCTTTGGCGGCCCCCATCATCTCACGACACTCTTTCATCATTCCACGCATGTCACCCATCATTTCCATATGCTTGTCGCCGCTCATCATGCCGGTTTCTGAATGGCTTTGGTCCGCTTTATCTGCCGCTGCGAAACTCAGTCCGCTCGCCAAGGTGATTGCGATTGCTGTAACGGTGATGGCCTTTCGCATGTTAAATCTCTAAGTTCAGTGGGTTATTCGCTTTTGCTTAACAAGGTGTTTTCGCCAACGTTGGGCTCCTTGGGCTTGTCGCACTTACCGCTAGACATATGCTTCATGCATACGACCATCATCAACAAGCAGGGCAAGAGAAAGAGCAGGCTTGGCAGCGTTGTTGCCAACGCCGCAGTGCTTTGGTTCAGTAGCATGTAGCCAACCACAGCTGCGGTTAACCCCGTTACGACCGGATTGCGCTGCAGTACGCTTTTAATCTTGGATATTATGCTGCTCATCTAACTATCCCTCGGATATTAAGCTTGGCAGATTAGCCATTGTTCACGCCAACTGGGGTGCTCAGGAACTCTACCGTATGGATCTTCCCGTCGGGGGTCTTGACCTTCATCTCATACGTCTGGACTTGGGCACTAGTTCTATAGTTTTGAATCATTCGAGTCGTGCCGGTCGCCCCTGCAGGTGCGATGCTCAGCACTTGACCCTCTTTGACAAGCTCCTTAAGGGTGGGCTTTGCTCCTGCCGAGTCATTTAAGCGATTCAGCGTACGTTCGCTTCCGCCTTCGGCCATTGCAAGCGAGGAAGCAACGGTCAGAATAAAAGGAACGATTACTTTGGTTATGCGGTTCATGGTTTGCACCTCTTGGTTAGTTGATGCCTGTAGATTAAAGGCTTGCTACTTACAAGAAGCTGTTGCCAAGGTTACAAAGCGGTAATCGCTTCATTCTCGTGTTGGTACGACCGCCGCGCCTGCGGCGGTCGCTTTCTGCTCTTTACTGCTTTTCGATGCGCGTAATGGTGGAATCCATACCTTTCGAGGAGAACTCGAATTCGACCTGGTCCCCTTCTTTCAGCGTTTGGAGCTGATCAGGCTTTGCTTTGAAGCCCATCGTCATCGACGGCCAGCCCAACGCTTCGACCGGGCCGTGGGCAATGGTGACGGTTCCGCTCTCGGTGTTTACTTTCTTGACCGTACCTGTGGCTGTAGCGGTCTGTCCCGCCGACTTCTGGTCCATTGGCATGTTCATGCCTTTGTGATCCATCGGCATGCCGTCCATTGGCTCCTTGTCGGCGGCATAGGCGACTGGCACCAGGAAGAGTGAGGCAAGGGTGATGTGCTTAATGTTCATGGATGTTCTCCAGTGGGGTTGGTTGCTTGCTGGGTGGTAACTCGCAATTGCCGGCGGCGCATCAGCAGGTAAGCTGCCGGCAGAACGAACAGGGAGAGCAAAGGGGCGGTGATCATCCCGCCCACCATGGGCGCGGCGATGCGGCTCATGATTTCGCTGCCGGTTCCGCTACCCCAGAGGATGGGCAGCAGACCGGCGATAATCACTGCTACGGTCATGGCCTTGGGGCGCACCCGCTGCACAGCGCCTTCGCGGATTGCGTCGAGCAGTACGCCTTCGCCATGGGCTCCAGCGTTAACCCGATCTGTCCATGCGTTCTTCAAATACAGCAGCATAATGACGCCGAACTCAGCAGAAACGCCTGCCAGTGCGATGAAACCGATTCCTGTCGCTACGGATAGGTTGTACCCGAGCAAATAGAGGAACCAGACGCCACCGGTTAGGGCGAATGGCAGCGTGGCCATGATCAGCAACGCCTCCCCAAAGCGCCCAAACGTGAGGTAGAGCAAGACAAAAATGATGAGCAAGGTAGCCGGCACGACGAGCTTCAGCTTCGCGTTAGCTCGCTCCATGAATTCGAATTGGCCGGAATAGCTGATGCTCATGCCGGATTCGAGCTGGACCCCTTTGCTGATCTTTTCCCTCAGATCGCCCACCACAGCCGCCATGTCGCGGCCACGAACATCGACGTAAATCCAGCCCGACAGCCTTGCGTTTTCGCTTTTAAGCATGGGCGGTCCGTCTGTCACCTGTACTTTGGCCACGGTCCCCAACGTGATCTGGCTGCCTTGCGGCGTGTAGATCGGTAGGTTGCGCAGATCGGATATCGAGTCGCGCCACTCGCGGCCATAGCGGAGGTTGATCGGATACCTGGCGAGCCTTCCACGGTTTCACCAATGGTTTGACCACCGATGGCACCGGCCACGATCGATTGCACGTCCGCGATATTCAGGCCGTAGCGTGCGGCGGCGACACGATCGATATCCACATCGATATACCTGCCGCCGGTCAGTCTCTCAGCAAGTGCCGAACTGACCCCAGGCACCGTTTTGGCGATTTTTTCCACTGCCTGGGTGGCTTTGTCGATCTGTGCCAAGTCAGTGCCATACACTTTCACCCCGATCGGGCTCTTGATACCCGTCGCCAGCATATCGATACGGTTTCGAATCGGCGGGATCCACAGATTGGCTAATCCAGGTACCTGTACGGTGCGATCCAACTCCTCAACCAGCTTGTCAGGCGTCATCCCAGGGCGCCATTGATCCTTCGGCTTGAACTGAATGGTCGTCTCGAACATTTCCAGCGGGGCGGGATCTGTAGCGGTGTCGGCTCGACCAGCCTTACCGAACACGTGTGCAACTTCTGGAACCGTTTTTATGAGCCGGTCCGTCTGCTGCAGTAGCTCAGAAGCCTTCTGAGCGGAGAGGCCTGGAAGCGCAGTGGGCATATAAAGGAGGTCACCTTCATCCAGCGGGGGCAAGAACTCCCCACCAAGCGAGAGGCCGGCCACAAGCCTGTCAGGAAGACCAGAACAGCCACCAGCAGAGTCATCTTGGGCCAGCGCAGTACCGCGTCCAGGGCCGGCTTGTAGATCCAGATGAGGCCACGGTTGAGTGGATTACGGTGTTCGTCAGGGATTTTGCCCCTGATCCAATACCCCATGAGCACCGGAACCAGCGTGACAGACAGGCCCGCGGCGGCTGCCATTGCATAGGTTTTGGTGAACGCCAGTGGACCGAACAGCCGGCCTTCCTGCGCCTCCAGGGTGAACACTGGTATGAACGACAGCGTGATGATCAGCAGGCTGAAGAACAGTGCCGGCCCCACTTCAACAGCCGCGTCAGTAATGACCTTCCAGTGCTCCTGGCCCTTCAAGGTGGAGTCAGGATGCCGCTTGTGCCAGGCCTCAATGTGCTTGTGGGCGTTTTCGATCATGACGATTGCTGCATCGACCATCGCTCCGATGGCGATCGCGATGCCACCCAACGACATGATGTTGGCGTTGATGCCTTGCCGCTGCATGATCACAAAAGCAATCAGGATGCCGATCGGCAACGACACGATGGCGACCAACGACGAGCGCAGATGCCACAGAAAAATCGCGCAAACCAACGCAACGACAATGAACTCCTCGATGAGCTTGTGCGTGAGGTTTTCAACGGCACTGTCGATCAGCTTGCTACGGTCGTACGTCGTGACGATTTCGACGCCTTGGGGCAGGCTCGCTTTCAGCTCATCCAGTTTGGTCTGAACGGCAGCGATGGTTTCCCGAGCGTTCTTGCCGCTCCGCAGGATCACCACGCCGCCGACTACCTCACCTTCACCGTCAAGCTCGCTGATGCCCCGGCGCATTTCCGGGCCGAGCTGGATATGCGCAACGTCCCCTAGCGTCACAGGCACGCCGCCGTCGAGACGCAAAGGAATGGCTCGAAAGTCTTTGAGTGTCTTGAGATACCCGGTCGCACGGACCATGAACTCGGTTTCTGCGAGTTCCAGAACACTCCCGCCGGTTTCACGGTTGGCTTCATCGATCGCCTTTGCAATCTGCTGCTGCGTCACGCCCCTGCTTGCCATGCGCACGGGATCCAGTACGACCTGATACTGCTTGACCATCCCGCCTATGGGCGCGACTTCCGCCACGTTGGGCAGTGTCTTGAGCTCATAGCGCAGGAACCAATCTTGCAAAGAGCGCAGCTGCGAGAGGTCATGTTTGCCCGTTCGGTCTACCAAAGCATATTGGTAGATCCAGCCGACACCTGTGGCGTCAGGGCCCAAAGCGGGTTTGGCGGCGGCGGGAAGCCGACTCTGCACCTGACTCAGGTACTCCAGCACCCGAGAACGGGCCCAATAGAGGTCGGTGCCGTCCTCAAACAGGACGTACACGTAGCTATCCCCGAAGAAGGAGTAGCCGCGGACCGTCTTTGCGCCGGGGACAGACAGCATGGTCGTCGTCAGTGGGTAGGTGACCTGATTCTCAACGATCCGGGGCGCCTGCCCGGGGTATGGCGTGCGGATGATGACCTGAACGTCGGAAAGGTCTGGCAATGCATCAACAGCGGTGTTTTTGACCGACCAGACACCCCAAGCCACCGCGAACACAGTAGCCAGCAGGATCAGAAAGCGGTTGGCCACTGACCAGCGAATTATGGCTGCGATCATCGCTGGCCCCCCAGCTTCTCGATGTGCTCAATGACCAGGCCCTCTTCGCTTTCACGCGCGCCGACACGGACGTGATCGCCGGTCTGCAACTTTGTTAGGAGCGATTGATCTGCAACCGGAAAGGACATTGTCATCCCAGGCATGTTCAGCGTCTTGAACGGCCCATGCGACAGGCCAACCATGCCATCTTCCAGGCTGACGATCGTACCTTCAGCCTCGTGCAGCGCAGGTTCTGTAGAAGTTGCAGGCTCCTCCAAACCCTGAGCGGTCAGCCCGCGTAGCTCGCCTCTGAATCCAGGAGAAACTGACCGGACGCCACGACCTTCTGACCGGCTTCCAGCCCTTCAAGCACCTCTGTCTGGTCATCGAATTCCCGGCCTGTGCGAACCTCAATCGGGCGGTAACGGCCTTGATCCTCGGCCAGCATCACCAATGCGCGCCGACCGGTGCGAATGACCGCCTCGGACGGGATGACCAAGACATCTTCGACGTTGCGACTCAACGTCACCTCGGCCGTCATGCCGGGACGAAGCCGTTGTTGCGGATTAGGCAGTTCAACCCGGACGCGCACAGTACGGCTATCCAAGTTGGCTTGTGGTAGTACGGCCTGGATCGTCCCTTCCAGAACTTCACCTGCAAAGGCCGGGAGGCGCGCGTTGACCAGCTGCCCAGGCGCCACATTTGCAACCTGCGCCTCAGGCACCGCAACCTCTAACCATACCTTTTCCAGCCCATTAACACGTGCCAGAGACGCACCAGTGGATACGGTCATGCCCTCGCGAACGTCGAGGCTGTTCAGCACGCCGCCTATTGGACTCCTCACTGTCCAAACAGGGCGCGCTTTACCAGTTCGTTCTAGCTGCACTATGACTTCTGGCGGCATGCCAGCAAGGCGCAACCGCTGGCGAGCCGCTGCGAGCAGCTGGGGTTCGCCAATCCCTTTGAGCGCCAGGTACTCTTCCTGTGCGGCAACCCATTCGGGAACCAGCAGATCGGCTAACGGCGCGCCTTTTTCGATGACATCCTCCGGTGCTCGGTCGTAAACGCGCTCGACAAAGCCACCGGCACGCGCCTGCACAACCGCCACGTCTCGCTCGTCGAACATCAATGCGCCTGTCGCTTCGAGCGACTGGCTGATCGATTCACGCGTTACGGTTGCAAAGCGCACGCCGAGATTCTGCGTCACGCTCGGGTCGATACTGATCGATGCCCCGTCGCTTCCCTCATCTGCATAGCGTGGAATCAATTCCATATCCATGAATGGCGACTTGCCCGGCTTATCGAACTTTTGCTGGGGGACCATAGGGTCATACCAATAGAGCACTTCCTTGTCTTCTTCTGCAGGCGATTGTCCGAAGGCTGCGGTAGGCAGACCGATTAGCGCTGCAGCGCTAATCATCAGAGGCAGACTGAAGGCGAGTACCAGCCGCTTGTGTTGGAATGTCATGGTCGGGTATCTCCAAAGGCGAAATGCAGGCGGGCATTGCTCAACGATCGATCGCGGGCGACGTCAATACGCCGTAGCCGGGTCTCCACAAGCTGTCGTCGCGCTTCGATCACAGCGGTCAGCTCACCGCTTCCGGAGCGGTAATCGGCCATGGCAAGGCGGACCTTCTCTTCAGCGAGGGGTAGTAAGGTTTTGTCGAGGCGGATGAGTGCGCGGTCCAGACGCTGATACTCAGCGAGGTCAGTACTCAGCTCTTGGTTGTACAGGCGCAAGGTCGCTTGGCGCTGAGCCTCGATCTGGGCAAGGCGAGCTCGTTCGGCCGCGATCTTCGGATCCTGCCGAGAGCTGGTAAACAGCGGCAGGTCGAAGCTGACGCTGAGGTTCACCATGTCGCCGTACTCACGGCCACGTCGCAGGTAGTCGATCCCCCAACTCCAATCCGGTGTTTTCTCTGCGATGGCCTGGTGAACCTTTGCCTCCGCTTCACGAGTCATCGGGTCGAAGGCGAGTAACGCCGGGTGCCGGTTCAGGTTGTGCTGATAGTTATCAACGGCGGCAAGCCATTGCGGCCAGTCACCTGTAAGCGGCTGGCCTGCTAGCTCGCCTATCCAGCGCCGGAGGCCGGCCCGCGCAACAGCCTGGTTACGCAGCAGCTCATCCTCTTGTTCAGCCAGCAATGCTGCCTCTTGCCTCGGAAGTACGCTGTCTGCGGTTTGTCCGCTGCCGCCAGCAATGCGGGCCTGAACAGCCCGCGAAAGGAGCTGATTCTCGCTGTAAAGCTGCTTGAAAAGGCTTAGCTTCTGCTCGACCGCGAAGCTAGCGATCCATGCCTCGGCGGTTGCTTGGCGCACACCGAGACGTTCAACCGTTTGCTGGGCGTTTGCGAGCGCAACACTAGCCTGCGCGGCCTCGACACGAGCGCGCCTTTTCGCTCGGTTTGGCACATCTTGCATGACCCCAACCATTTGCATGGTCATGGCCTCTTGCTCCAACTGCCAGCGAGCGTCACCTTCGATGGGCACGCTTTGCAGTCCAAGCTTAAGTTTAGGGTCAGGAAGCTCGCCGGCAGGGATTGCAGCGCTGCGTGCGGCCACCAGGTTGGCGGCTTGCGCATGCAGCGAAGGCGCGTCTTGCTCGGCCACGCTCAGAGCTTGTTCTAAGGTCAAAGCGGACGCTAACCCTGGAAACGAGAGCGCGCCCATGATCAAGGCGGCCACGTACGGCGGCGCCCAATAAATACGGGGTTTCATTTGCGAAGGATTCCTGATCTTTCATGCGAGCCAAAGGCGCGCAGTAGCCGGCCCGAATGCTCACTCGGGCGGTTCCTATAATTTGATCGGAATTAGACGCGGGGTGGACGCCAGACGGCGTCTAAAAGGCTAGAGGGGATCAGGCCGTTATAGGGAGTGGTCACGGGTTTAGCAGCAGGCATCAGCTGGGCTTTTATTGAGACAAGCTGAAGGATACTTGCAGTTTTGCATTCTTGGCCCGTCTTGCAGACGGTCGCCGTTCCATGCTCATTCGCTTCACAGCACTCGTGTTCAGCACCGTCATCGGCGCCAACCATCGAAGCGTGGTCGGTCGTCATGGCGCCCACACCTTCCATATCGGACATCATGTGATGCCCGGACGATCCAACCGTCATGAGCATTTCCGCTATCCCATTGATCTGAAGCGCAAGCACTAGCAGCAGGATAAGGAAGGAGCGCATGTAGGACGTCATATTTCCAGCTTACGGGGCAATTCATGAGCAATCAATGAGGCAATCGGTCGCTTCGCAACCGAAGCCTAAGCCTAAGCCGACAGGCTTCAAACTACACGCGTTTGACGGAGCCGGAGTGCGTTGAACACAACCGATGCTGAGCTGAGGCTCATGGCCAGGGCAGCAATCATCGGAGACAGCAACAGTCCGAAGAACGGATAGAGCAGACCTGCGGCAATCGGGATGCTCAACCCGTTGTACATAAAGGCAAACAGAAGGTTCTGACGCATATTGCGAACCGTCGCCACCGAAAGCGTGCGCGCGCGCAGTATCCCCATCAGGTCACCTTTAACGAGCGTAACTTGGGCGCTGTTCATGGCGACGTCAGTGCCCGTGCCCATCGCTATGCCGACATCAGCCCTGGCGAGCGCCGGCGCATCATTTATTCCGTCGCCTGCCATGGCGACTACTTTACCTAGGGCTTGTAGCTTAACCACCAGCGCCTCCTTGTCCTGCGGCTTCACTTCGCCATGCACCTCATCGAGCGATAGCTCACGAGCCACCGCGCGGGCAGTGGTAAGCCCGTCGCCGGTGGCCATGATGACTTGCACGCCCTCCGCTTGGAGCCGCGCTACAGCTTCCTTGGAAGTCGGTTTGATTGGGTCCGATACGGCCAGCAAGCCGGCAAGTGCCCCATCAACAGCCAGGTACACAATGCTGGTACCGCTCTCGCGCATTTTTTCTGCCTGATATTTCAACGGCTCGACGCTCACACCCGCATCTTCCATAAGCGCGGTGTTGCCTAGCTGTAGCTGCTTGCCTTCCACCAGACCACGGACTCCGATCCCTGACCCTGACTCGAAGGTCTCTGGCTTCGCCAGCTGGAGACCTTCGCTTCTGGCATGGTCTACGATCGCGTGGGCTAGGGGATGCTCACTACCTTGATCCAAGCTGGCAGACAAACGGATGACTTCCTGCGAGTCAAACGGCGTGACGCCTATGGCCCGATCGAAGACAGGTCGGCCCTCGGTCAAGGTTCCTGTTTTATCGACAATCAGCGTGTCTACCTTACGGACATTTTCGATGGCGCCTGCGTCTCTGAAAAGCACTCCACTTCCAGCCGCTTTGCCTGTGGCAACCATGATCGACATAGGCGTTGCCAGGCCAAGTGCGCAAGGGCAAGCAATGATCAAAACCGCAACTGCATTGATCAGGCCGAATACCCAGCCCTGGTCAGGCCCGAACAGGCCCCATGCAAAGAATGTCAGCAAGGCGATACCGATGACCGTCAGCACGAAATAACCTGCAACCGTGTCTGCCATTCGCTGCATGGGTGCTTTGGAGCGTTGTGCATTCGCAACCATCTGGACGATTTGTGAAAGCATAGTCCCGGAGCCAACCCTGGTGGCTCGCATGACAAGCGAGCCGCTCGTGTTCATCGTCGCGCCGATAAGCGAATCGCCTGTCCGCTTCGTCACCGGAACCGGCTCGCCCGTTAGCATGGATTCATCGACGGCGCTCTCGCCCTCCAATACCTCTCCATCAACGGGTACCTTTTCACCAGGACGAACGCGCAGATGGTCGCCCTCATGAACATGTGTGAGCGGGATGTCCTCCTCTGAACCATCTTTGGCGATACGGCGAGCGGTTTTAGGTGATAAGCCAAGCAGGGACTTAATTGCCGAGGACGTCTGCGAGCGGGCCTTCAATTCCAGCAACTGGCCCAGCAGAGTCAATGAAATGATCACCGCGGCGGCTTCGTAATAAACGCCTATCCGGCCGCCTACTGTGAATGACTCTGGAAACATGCTCGGTAAGAGGGTTGCTACGACGCTGTAAATATAGGCAGCCCCCGTGCCAAGCCCGATCAAGGTCCACATGTTTGGGCTGCGATGTTTGACCGAGGCGAGACGCGCGCGAAAAATGGCCAGCCTGCCCACAAGACAACCGGGGTCGTGAGGGCCAGTTCAACCCAGTTCTGGCTAGCCCCGTGAAACAGCGGTATCGCATGTCCCGCCATTGCCAACAGGGTTACTGCTACGGTCAGGGGCAGAGACCACCAGAATCGCTTCGAGAAGTCCTTGAGTTCGGGATTCTCCTCCTCGTCGAGTTCAGGGATCAGAGGTTCCAATGACATCCCACAGATAGGGCAATCACCTGGACCCATTTGGCGGATCTCAGGGTGCATCGGGCAGGTGTACTCTGTCGTTGCATCACCGGCGGGTGGTTTCTGTGCGGGTGGGGTAGATGCCCGAGAGGAGGTTCCATGAGCCTGCGGTGCAGCGAGATATCGAGCAGGGTCGGAACGAAACTTGGTCTGGCAACCCTGGCTGCAGAAGCGGTAAGTGCTTCCCTGATAATGCTCTTGATGCTCGCTATCCTCTTCCACCTTCATCCCGCAGACGGGGTCTGTGAGTGCTGCAGTACCTTTCGTTTGGTCGGGCTGGTGATGGCACTGCTGAGAGGACATACGGGGCACCTTATGGATTGGTTAGCGACGAACTTGGCCTATTGCAGGGACATTTGCGGTTTTTCAATGCTTGCAGCGTCTGACAGCCAATATATGCAAAGCGTCCTGACCAAAGGCTGAAGTAACCATTACATTTCTGTCAGGTTCTCTGGTATGTCAGGTCGTATGTATGTTGAAGCGAGCTGCTGGAAAAGTAGCTCGCGCAGATACCGCCTGCTGGCCTAGCCTATGCCTCCATTGTTCGATGCTCGGCCGCTTCATTTTGATGAATACCGAACCGTGCAAAAGCCTAAGCGCAGGTACTCTGCTTTTGAATACGCCTTTGGCAGAGTGGGATACGCCGTACGCTCTAATGAAGCCATAGGAACTCCTTTTCTGAGGAGTCAGAAAAGATAGTCCACGATCAGAGGCTGTGCGGTCGATTTGGTAAATTCTCTTGGCATCAACACGTTACGTGCGAAGTGAGTGAATTTTACTTATATCTCGGCATGACCCCTTACTCGGATCGCCCAGATATCTCTCAGTCGGAGCGGGATTTTCTGCCCGACCAATTTCCCTTTGTTCCAGGGCTGACGGCTCCAGGTAGCGATGATGTTCATGGCAAGTCCTCCACGTGTGGGAGGACAAGGATGGCTAGCCAGAGCAATGGTCGCTAACCGGCCAGAAGCTGACATTGATGATGGACAACTGGAGACTCTTGCAAATCTGGTGAGCTGATCAGAGTTCAATCTTGTAGCCCACGCCATAGATTGAATGGATCAGGTCACTGCCGGGGGCAGCCTGTTCCAGTTTGCGCCGCAGGTTTTTCACGTGGCTGTCCACTGTGCGGTCGGTGACCACGCGGTGATCGTCGTAGAGCTTGTCCATCAGTTGGTCGCGCGAGTAGACCCGGCCAGGGTTGCTGGCCAGGCAATGCAGCAGGCGGAACTCGACGGGCGTCAGGTCCAGTTCGACGCCTTCGTAGCGGGCCAGGTAGGCGTTGGCATCCAGCTGCAGGCCGCCCTCCGCACGCGCCGGACGACGGCGCAGGATGGCGCGCACGCGGGCCATCACCTCGCGCGGGCTGAAAGGCTTGCAGATGTAGTCGTCGGCGCCCAGGTCGAGGCCGAGCAGGCGATCCACTTCCTCCACGCGCGCGGTGATCAGCATGATCGGCACGGCGCTGAAGGTGCGCAGCTCGCGGCAGATGTCCAGGCCGTCGCGGCCGGGCAGCATGATGTCGAGCAGGATCAGCTCCGGCTCAGCGGCACGTACCGCCGGCACCACGGCCAGGCCTTCGTCGAGGCAGGTGACCCGGTGCCCGGCGGTCTGCAGGTAGTCGCGCAGCAGAGCGGCCAGCTTGGGTTCGTCCTCCACCACCAGAATGTCGGCGGGGCTCAGTTGTTCGTTGCTCAGCATCAGTGGGGCTCCCGCGGCAGGCTCAGGTGCAGCCACAGCCCACCCAGTGGCGATGGACGCGCGTCCAGGTGGCCGCCGTGAGCTTCGGCGATGCTGCGGCAGATGGCCAGACCGAGGCCCGAGCCGCCGCTGGCGCGGGCGCGCGAGGCTTCACCGCGAAAGAAGCGTTCGAACAGGCGGGGCAGATCTGCGGCCTCGACGCCGGGGGAGGAGTCCTGCCAGTCCAGGCTGATGCCCTGCGCGGTGGCTTGCAGCTGGATGCGCAGGTGGCCGCCGGCGTCGGTGTAGCGCAGGCTGTTCTCCAGCAGGTTGCTGAACAACTGGAGCAGGCGGTTGGCGTCGCCCAGCACCGGCAGCGCTTCCTGCGGCAGCTGCAGCTCCAGGCTCAGGCCTCGCTCCTGGCAGCGCTCGGCGGCTCCGGCCAGGCTCTGGTGCAGCAGCGCCACCAAGTCCAGCGGCTGCTTGCGGTAGGTCAGGCCGCCGACGTCGGCCAGAGACAGCTCGTAGAGGTCGTCGACCAGTTTGTTCAGCTGGCCGACTTCCTGCTGCAGGGAGCGCAGCGAGTCGCCGTCGAGCTTGCGCACGCCGTCCTCCAGAGCCTCCAGCTCGCCGCGCAGCACCGCCAGCGGGGTGCGCAAGCTCGTGGGAGATGTCGGCCATGAACTCGCGGCGCATCTGCTCGTTGCGTTCCAGGGTATGGGCCAGCTGGTTGAGTCGCGGGCCAGCTGGCGACCTCGTCCTCGGACTGCACCTGCACGCGTTCGGCGTAGTCGCCGGCGGCCAGGCGGTGGGTGGCGGCCGCCACCTGGCGCACCGGCGCAACAGGCGGCGCGAGGCCCAGCCGGCGAGCAGGGCGGCGAGCAGCAGGGCCAGTACGCCGACGCCCAGGCTGGACAGCAGCTGGCGCTTGAGCAGCAGTTCGCCGCCGGCCTCAGTCACGCTCTGGAAGGGCGTCATGGCCAGCCAGCCCACGGTCTGTCCATCCACTTCGATGGGCAGGCGCGGATCGTCGGCGCGTGGCTCGACGAAGGCAATGATGCTGCGCTGTTCGGCATCCAGCAGGGAGATGCGGAACACCGCACCGGTCAGGTCGGAGCTTGGCAGCGACCAGTTGGCTTCGTCCGGGTGCAGGCCGCCCTGGGGATGGATCAGTTCGAACCAGGCCTTGCGCTCTACGCGCAGGCCATCCCAGCTGCGTTGTTCGCGGTAGTAGTCGCGCAGGCTGGGCAGCACGGTGTTCATGCGCTCCTCGGTCTGGCCGTTGATATAACCGACGAAGCCGCGGGCGAAGTTCCAGCCGTCGGCCAGGCCCATGGCCAGGGTGACGAGCAGGGCGATGCCGAACACGGCGAAAAAGAGTTTGCGCGAGAGACTGGTTTTCATGGGGGCTATGGCTGGCAGCTTTCCTCTATTAAGGCTGGCCGTGGCGGCGGATTCAACGCCGCATGGGGAATCTCCAAATTCCCTGCACATTTGCCGCGCAGCATGGGTGGCGTGAAGAAGTCGCAGTCCGGCCCGCTGGCCGGTTGGAGAATCAGATGCAAACCGCCACCCACAGAACCCTGCTCAGCCTCATCGCCCTACTGGCTCTGGCCGGTTGCAAGCCGTCTGCTCCGCCAATGCAGCGACCGCTGACCGAAGTCAGCGTTATCAGCCTGCAGCCCCAGGCCCAGCACCTGACCCGCGAGTTGCCCGGGCGCACCAAGGCCTGGCTGGCTGCCGAGGTTCGCCCGCAGGTGGGCGGCATCCTGCAGCAGCGGCTGTTCACCGAGGGCAGCCAGGTCAAGGCCGGTGAGGTGCTCTACAAGATCGATGCGGCGCCGTACCAGGCCGCCTTCGAGCAGGCCAAGGCCAACAGCGCCGAGGCCCAGGCGACCCTGCAGTCGGCCCGCCTGAAGGCCACTCGCTATGCCAACCTGGCGAAGATCGACGCGGTCAGCCAGCAGGACAATGAAGATGCCCAGGCTGCGCTGCAAACGGCCAAGGCGGCCTATCAGGCGGCCCAGGCTGCGGAGAAGAGCGCGCGCATCGACCTGGCCTACACCGAACTCAAATCCCCCATCAGCGGCCGCGTGGAAACCTCCAGCGTCACCCCTGGCGCGCTGGTCACCGCCAGCCAGGACACCGCGCTGACCACCGTGCCAGCAGCTCGATCCGCTGTATGTCGACATCACCCAGCCCAGCGCCGAAGTGCTGCGCCTCAAGCGCGAGCTGGCCGAGGGGCGCCTGAGCCAGACCGGCGACAATGAGGCGCGCATCACCCTGCGCCTGGAGGACGGCAGCGAGTACGCCCATGCCGGGCGCCTGCAGTTCAGCGGCGCCAGCGTCAGCGAGAGCACCGGCAGCGTCACCCTGCGCGCCGTGGTGCCCAATCCGGACGGCCTGCTGCTGCCCGGCATGTATGTGCGCGCGCTGCTCGACGAGGCGGTCGACGAACAGGCCCTGCTGGTACCGCAGCGCGCCGTGACGCGCAGCCATAGCGGCGCCACCAGCGTGTTGCTGGTGGTCGACGGCAAGGTCGAGCAGCGCCAGATCGTGGTCGGTCGCAGTGTTGGCAATCAGTGGTGGGTGACCTCCGGGCTGAGCGCCGGCGAGCAGCTGATCGTCGAGGGCGGGCAGAAGGTGCGCGTCGGCGACAGCGTGCGCAGCGTGAGCGCCGAACAGCCGGCCGCCAAGCTGGCCACCGGCGCGCAGCAGTGAGGAACTGAACATGGCTCGCTTCTTTATCGACCGGCCGATCTTCGCCTGGGTCATCGCCATCGTCATCATGCTGGCCGGCAGCCTGTCGATCAGCCAGCTGCCGCTGGAGCAGTACCCGGACATCGCGCCGCCGACCATCAACATCTCCGCGACCTACACCGGCGCCTCGGCCAAAACCATCGAGGACTCGGTGACTCAGGTCATCGAGCAGCAGATGAAGGGCCTCGACGGCCTGGTCTACATGTCTGCCACCAGCAGCTCGGCCGGCAGCGCCAGCATCAGCCTGACCTTCGCCGCCGGCACCGATGCCGACGTGGCGCAGATGCAGGTGCAGAACAAGCTGCAGCAGGCCGAGTCGCGCCTGCCGCAATCGGTGCAGAGTCAGGGCATCACGGTGACCAAGGGCGGTGGCGATTTCCTGCTGATCGTCGCCTTCCAGTCGAGCAACCCGGCGGTGAACAACACCGATATCGGCGATTTCATCGACAGTCAGTTGCTCGACCAGATCGCCCGCGTCGACGGTGTCGGCGAGGTGCAGACTCTCGGCTCCGGCTATGCCATGCGCATCTGGCTGGACCCGGCCAAGCTGGAACAGTACGCGCTGATGCCGTCCGACATCAGCACCGCGCTGGAGGCGCAGAACACCGAGGTCTCGGCTGGCCAGCTCGGCGCCCTGCCGGCGCTGGCCGGGCAGCAGCTCAACGCCACCATCAGCGCGCGCAGCCGGCTGCAGACGGTCGAGCAGTTCCAGAACATCGTGCTCAAGAGCGCCAGTGACGGCTCGCTGGTGCTGCTCTCCGACGTGGCCCGGGTGGAGCTGGGCAGCGACAGCTACGACGTGGTCAGCGCGCTCAACGGCAAGCCCTCGGCGGCCATGGCGGTCAAGCTGGCCACCGGCGCCAACGCCCTCGACGTGGCCGAGGCGGTGAAGGCCAAGCTGGCGGAGCTGTCGGCCAATTTCCCGGCCGACATGCAGCTGGAAACGGCCATCCCCTACGACACCACGCCGTTCGTCAGCCTGTCCATCGAGGAGGTGGTCAAGGCGCTGTTCGAGGCCATCGTGCTGGTGGTGGCGATCATGTACCTGTTCCTGCAGAACTGGCGCGCCACCCTGATTCCCGCCATCACCGTGCCGGTGGTACTGCTCGGCACCTTCGGCGTGCTGGCGCTGCTCGGCTACTCGATCAACACTCTGACCATGTTCGGCATGGTGCTGGCCATCGGCCTCTTGGTGGACGACGCCATCGTGGTCGTGGAGAACGTCGAGCGGGTGATGGCCGAGGAAGGGCTGTCGCCATTGGAAGCCACGCGCAAGTCGATGGGCGAGATCAGCGGCGCGCTGGTCGGCATCGCCCTGGTGCTGGCGGCAGTGTTCGTGCCCATGGCCTTCTTCGGCGGCTCCACCGGGGTGATCTACCGGCAGTTCTCGGTGACCGTGGTCAGTGCCATGCTGCTCTCGGTGCTGGTAGCGATGAGCCTCAGCCCGGCGCTGTGCGCGACCCTGCTCAAGCCCGTGGCCAAGGGCGAGCAGCACGGCACGCGCGGCTTCTTCGGCTGGTTCAACCGCAATTTCGAGCGCAACGCCGGGCGCTACCAGCGCAGCGTCGGCGGCCTGCTGCGGCGTTCTCCGCGCATGCTGGCGCTGTACGGGGTGATCCTGGCGGTGCTGGTGGTCGGCTATGCGCGCCTGCCCGGCTCGTTCCTGCCGGACGAGGACCAGGGCATGCTGATGGCCATGATCCAGCTGCCGGTCGGTGCCACCGACGAGCGCACTCAGGCGGCCACCGCGCAGTTCGTCGAATACATGCGCGCGCAGCCGGAAGTGGATTCGCTGATCACCATCACCGGCCTGGGTATGGGCGGCAACGCGCAGAACTCCGGGCGTGCTTCATCAAGCTGAAGGACTGGAGCCTGCGCGAGGGCGCCGACCAGGCCGCCGGTGCGCTGGCCCTGCGCGCCACCATCGCCTTGTCCAATCTGCGCGACGCGAGCATTTTCGTCATGCAGCCGCCGGCCATCCGCGGCCTCGGCGAAAGCTCGGGCTTCAACCTGCAGCTCAAGGATGTCGGTGGCGTCGGTCACGACACGCTGATCGCCGCGCGCGACCAGTTCCTTGCCCTGGCCGCCAAGAGTTCCAAGCTGGTGGGCGTGCGCAGCACCGGGCTGGAGGACACCCCGGAATTCAAGGTCAGCATCGACGACCGCAAGAGCGGCGCCTTCGGCCTGGCCACCGCCGACATCAACAGCACGCTGGGTACCGCCATGGGCGGCAGCTACGTCAACGACTTCGTCTACAACGGGCGGGTGAAGAAGGTCTACGTGCAGGGCGAGGCCGAGGCGCGCATGCAGCCCGAGGACATCCAGCGCTGGTACGTGCGCAACGACGCCGGCGAGATGGTGCCGTTCGGCACCTTCGCCAGCACCGCCTGGAGCTACGGTTCGCCGCTGCTGGAACGCTACAACGGCAACGCCTCGCTGGAGCTGGTCGGCGACCCGGCCACGGGCGTCAGCTCTGGCGAGGCGATGGACGAGGTCGAGGCACTGGTCGCCCAGCTGCCGGCCGGTATCGGCTACGAGTGGTCGGGGCAGTCCTACCAGGAGCGCCTGTCCGGCTCGCAGGCGCCGCTGCTTTACGCGGTGTCGATCCTGTTCGTGTTCCTCTGCCTGGCGGCGCTCTACGAGAGCTGGTCGGTGCCTTTCGCGGTGATGCTGGTGGTGCCGCTCGGGGTGCTGGGTGCGGTGCTGGGCAGTGGCCTGGCGGGGCAGAGCAACGATGTGTACTTCCAGGTGGGCCTACTGACCACCGTGGGCCTGGCGGCGAAGAACGCCATTCTCATCGTCGAGTTCGCCAAGCAGCTGCAGGAGCAGGGCATGGGCTGATGGAGGCGGCGCTGGAAGCCTGCCGCCAGCGTTTGCGGCCGATCCTGATGACCTCGCTGGCGTTCATGTTCGGCGTGTTGCCGCTGGCCGTCAGCAGCGGCGCCGGGGCCGGCGGACGCCAGGCCATCGGCACTAGCGTGCTGGGTGGCATGTTCAGCGCCACCGTATTGGGCATCTTCTTCGTGCCGTTGTTCTTTGTTCTGGTGCGCCGTTGGTCCAGCCGCCAGGCTCATGCAGGAGTAGAAGCATGAACCTTCGTTTCGTTTAGGCCTGCTGCTGCCGCCGCTGCTGCTGGCCGGGTGCGTCAACCTGGCGCCCGACTACCAGCAGCCGGATGCGCCAATTCCCCAGCAATGGCCGACCACCGCCACGCAGAGTGCCACTGTCGAGCTGTCTGGCTGGCAGCAGTTCTTCCTCGATGAACGCCTAAAAAAGGTGATCGCCCAATCGCTAAGCAACAACCGCGACCTGCGGGTGGCGGCGCTAAATGTGGAAAAGGCGCGGGCGACCTACCGGGTGCAGCGCGCCGAGCAGTTGCCGACACTAACCGCGGGCGTCAGTGGCACGCATAGCCGCACGCCGGCCAGCGTCAATGGCACCGATTCCGCCAGCACCAGCCACCAGTACAGTGCTGAGGTCGGGCTGAGCAGCTATGAGCTGGACCTGTTCGGGCGCATCCGCAACCTCAGTGAGGCTGCGCTAGAGGATTATCTGGCGCTGGAAGAGACCCAGCGCAGTACGCAGATCAGCCTGGTGGCGGAAGTGGCCAATGCCTGGCTGACCCTGGCCGCCGACCGCGACCTGCTGACGCTGGCCCAGGAGACTCTGACCAGCCAGCAGGCTACCTATGACCTGCAGCAGCGCAGTCACGCCCTGGGCAATACCTCGGGGCTGGCCCTGGCGCAGGCGCAGAGCACGGTGGAGTCGGCCAAGGTGGATGTGGCGGCCTACAAGAGCCAGGTCCAACAGGACATCAACGCGCTCAACCTGTTGGCGGGCAGTGCGGTGGACGAGAGCCTGCTGCCCAGCGGGCTGACCGAAGACAGCGCCGAGCTGGTGCAGATTCCGGCAGGTTTGCCGTCCAGCCTGCTGCAGCGTCGCCCCGACGTGCTGGCCGCCGAACACACGCTGAATTCGGCCAATGCCGACATCGGCGCGGCCCGCGCGGCGTTCTACCCGACCATCAGCCTGACCGGCAGCGCCGGCAGCAGCAGCCTGGCCTTGAGCGATCTGTTCAAGGGCGGCAGTGGTGCCTGGAGCTTCGTGCCGAGCATCAGCGTGCCGATCTTCGACGCGGCGCCAACCAGCCAGCCTGGACTCGGCCGAGAGCGAGCGCGACATCCAGCTGGCGACCTATGAAAAGACCGTGCAAACCGCCTTCAGCGAAGTG
>LZQQ01000003.1_pt1 | contig 40703 bp, 49 predicted proteins | sample 768581 | NCBI WGS metagenome assembly LZQQ01 (sample SAMN05207185, study PRJNA324510) | oil field metagenome | isolation source: sample BH-FW-20 from oil reservoir | place: India: Bombay High | collected 2015-11-25 | reverse complement strand
CAAGGCGCCAGGCAGCGGCGCCCCAGCTCCTGCATCGGCTCGCGACACAGCGCCGGCACCGCGCTGACGCCCAGGCCGCTGGCGACCATCCGCCCGACCGTCGCCAACTGGTGGCTCTTCGAAGGCCACCGCCGGTTTCAGCCCCCAGCGCGCGAGGTGCTCCTCGAGCATCAGGCGCACCGCCGAAGGGCGCTGCAGGGTGATGAAGGGCTCGGCCAGCAGCTCGCTCCAGCCGAGCTGCCCGCGTGCGGCCAGCGGCGAATCGGCCGGCACCACGGCGACGAAGCGGTCCAGGTACAGCGGGGCGAACTCCAGCGGCGCGCTCGCTTCCGGTTCGAAGGCGATGCCCAGCTCAACCTGGCGGTCGCGCACCATGTCCATCACCTGCTCGTTGATCACGTCGTGCACGGTGACGCCGATCGAGGGGTAGCGCTCGCGGAAGGTGCGCAGCAGCGGCGGCAACAGGCTGCCGGCGAACGACGGCATGGCCGCCAGCGCCACCCGCCCGCGCTGGAGGGTGAAGCGCTGGCGCAGCTCGTCCTCGGCGTTGTCCCAGTCGGCCAGCAGCCGGCGGGCCAGCGGCAGCAGCGTCTCGCCCTCGGGGGTGAGGGTCACGCTGCGGGTGGTGCGGCTGAACAGGCGGCCGCCGAGCTGTCTTCCAGCGCCTTGATGGTCAGGCTCAGGGCCGACTGCGACAGGTGCAGGCGCTCGCAGGCCTGGGCGAAGCTTAGCGTCTGCGCGACGGCGAGGAACGCCCGCAACTGCTTGACCGTCATGCCCGCCTCCACCCTGTCGATTGTTGAGCTTTATAAATCAATCGCTCGTAAAAAAAAACTTAACAAAGGAACCGGCCCCGGCAAGACTTCCGGACAACGGCTCCGCCCAGACAAAACAACAAGAGGAAGCGACATGGCTGGTTTCGACAAGCGCGTAAGCACCTACGCCGAAGCCCTCGACGGCCTGCAGGACGGCATGACCGTACTGGCCGGCGGCTTCGGCCTCTGCGGCATTCCCGAGAACCTCATCGCCGAAATCAGGCGCCGCGGTACCCGCGGCCTCACGGTGGTCTCGAACAACTGCGGGGTCGACGGCTTCGGCCTCGGCGTCCTGCTCGAGGACCGGCAGATCCGCAAGATGATCGCCTCCTATGTCGGCGAGAACGCGCTGTTCGAGAAGCAGCTGCTCGACGGCGACCTGGAAGTCGAGCCTCACCCGCAGCACCCTGGCCGAGAAGCTGCGCGCCGGCGGCGCCGGCATTCCCGCCTTCTTCACCGCCACCGGCTACGGCACGCCGGTCGCCGAGGGCAAGGAAGTGCGCGAGTTCGATGGCCGGCACTACATCCTCGAGCACGCCATCAGCGGCGACTTCGCCATCGTCAAGGGCTGGAAGGCCGACCATTACGGCAACGTCGTCTACCGCCACACCGCACAGAACTTCAACCCGTTGGCGGCGGCCGCCGGCAGGATCACCGTGGTCGAGGTGGAAGAGATCGTCGAACCCGGCGAGCTGGAGCCCAGCCAGATCCACACGCCCGGCATCTACGTCGACCGCATCATCTGCGGCACCTTCGAAAAGCGCATCGAAAAACGCACCCTGCGCGGCTGACGACAAGAACAAGAGGAACAGACCATGGCACTTTCCCGCGAACAGATGGCCCAGCGCATCGCACGTGAGCTGCAGGACGGCTACTACGTGAACCTGGGCATCGGCATTCCGACGCTGGTCGCCAACTACGTGCCCGAGGGCGTCGAGGTGATGCTGCAGTCGGAGAACGGCCTGCTCGGCATGGGCGCCTTCCCCACCGAGGCCGAGCTGGACCCGGACATGATCAACGCCGGCAAGCAGACCGTGACCGCCCGCACCGGCGCCTCGATCTTCGATTCCGCCGAATCCTTCGCCATGATCCGCGGCGGCCATGTCGACCTCACCGTGCTCGGCGCCTTCGAGGTCGACGTGCAGGGCAACATCGCTTCCTGGATGATCCCCGGCAAGCTGGTCAAGGGCATGGGCGGCGCGATGGACCTGGTGGCCGGCGCCGAGAACATCATCGTGGTGATGACCCACGCCTCGAAGAACGGCGAGTCCAAGCTGCTGCCCCGTTGCAGCCTGCCGCTGACCGGCGCCGGCTGCATCAAGCGTGTGCTGACCGACCTCGCCTATCTGGAAATCGAGAACGGCGCCTTCGTGCTCAGGGAACGCGCGCCGGGCGTGAGCGTCGAGGAAATCCGCTCGAAGACCGCCGGGGAGCTGGTGGTGCCCGACGAAGTGCCGGAAATGACATTCTGAACGCACTCGCTCCCGCGTAGGAGCGAGCTCGCTCGCGAACATTCCAGAGAGCCCCGCAAGCGCCCGCTCTCCCACAACAACATCCGATCCAACGGAGCCCGCACATGCAAGACGTCGTCATCGTCGCCGCCACCCGCACCGCCATCGGCAGCTTCCAGGGTGCGCTGGCCAACATTCCCGCCCATGAACTCGGCGCCGCGGTCATCAAGCGCCTGCTGGCACAGGCCGACCTGAACCCAGCCGAGGTCGACGAGGTCATCCTCGGCCAGGTGCTTACCGCAGGCAGTGGCCAGAACCCCGCGCGCCAGGCCGCCATCGCCGCCGGCCTGCCGCACGCCGTGCCGGCCCTGACGCTGAACAAGGTCTGCGGCTCGGGCCTCAAGGCCCTGCACCTGGCCGCCCAGGCGATCCGCTGCGGCGATGCCGAGGTGATCAGCGCCGGCGGCATGGAGAACATGAGCCTGGCGCCCTACGTGCTGCCCAAGGCCCGCACCGGCCTGCGCATGGGCCATGCCGGGCTGGTCGACAGCATGATCAGCGACGGCCTGTGGGACGCCTTCAACGACTACCACATGGGCATCACCGCCGAGAACCTGGTGGACAAATACGGCATCGCCCGCGAGGAGCAGGACGCCTTCGCCGCCGCCTCGCAGCAGAAGGCGCTGGCCGCCATCGAGGCCGGGCGCTTCAAGGATGAGATCACCCCCATCGAAATTCCCCAGCGCAAGGGTGAGCCGCTGGTGTTCGATACCGACGAGCAGCCGCGCGCCGGCACCACCGCCGAGGCGCTGGCCAAGCTCAAGCCCGCCTTCAGGAAGGACGGCAGCGTCACCGCCGGCAACGCCTCGAGCCTCAACGACGGCGCCGCCGCGGTGCTGCTGATGAGCGCGGCCAAGGCCCAGGCGCTCGGCCTGCCGGTGCTGGCGAAGGTCGCCGCTACGCCAACGCGGGCGTCGACCCGGCGATCATGGGCATCGGCCCGGTCTCGGCCACCCGCCGCTGCCTGGACAAGGCCGGCTGGGCGCTGGATCAACTCGACCTGATCGAGGCCAACGAGGCCTTCGCCGCCCAGGCCCTGGCGGTCGGCCGCGAGCTCGGCTGGGACGCCGCCAGGGTCAACGTCAACGGCGGCGCCATCGCCCTCGGTCACCCGATCGGCGCCTCCGGCTGCCGCATCCTGGTCAGCCTGCTGCACGAGATGATCCGCCGCGACGCGAAGAAGGGCCTGGCGACTCTGTGCATCGGCGGCGGCCAGGGCGTGGCGCTGGCGATCGAGCGCTGATCGAGCGATTTGGCCGGCCAAGGTGCGCATGGCGCACCCCACGGGCCAAGGCAACGCCTGGCTGTTCCCTTCTCCCGCCGGGAGAAGGTGGCCCACAGGGCCGGATGAGGGAAAGGCTCCGTGCACCAGCCCTTTCCCCAGCCCTCTCAGAGGGCTCCGGGAGCAGGCTACAGGTGCCATGGTCGCAGGCAGAGCCTGCTCCTACAGGTGTGCAGCGAGCTGCAGGCAATGCCGGGCTGTTCCCTTCTCCCGCCGGGAGAAGGGGCCGATCCGGTACTACGCCCGATGCCCGGCTGCCGGGCGGCCTTCTTTTGGGTTACTTGTTCTTGGCCCGGACGGCGATCGGCAAACAAGTAAAGTGACGCGCCGTGCAAGGCGTAATCTGTAAGCTCGAGGAAAGCGTCCCGGAACTCTGGCACAGGTGAGGTCGCTAACCTCAGGGCCCCTCAAGTACCAAGGGTAGAAATCTGCGAGCGCCGCGGCGGCCTGAACCCGGCCCTGGTGGCATACTCCAAGTCAGTCCCCCCACGAAGAAACCGGCTGGCTGCCATGCCCAAAGGATTGAAACGCACCCTCATCGTCGCCCTGATCGGCCTCGCGCTCTACAGCCTGCTCGGCTTTCTGGTGCTGCCGGGCGTGGCGCTGCACCTGATCAACGGCCAGCTGCAGCAGTACGTCAACGGCCCGGCGCGGCTCGAGCGGCTCGAATTCAATCCCTTCAGCCTGGAAGCCCAGGCCTTCGGGCTGTCGCTCGGCGAGCCGGAGCAGCTCGGCTTCCAGCGCCTCTATCTCGATCTCGAATGGCGCAGCCTCTGGCAGCGCCGCCTGTACCTCGCCGACATGGAGGTCGAGGGGCTGCGCGGCGAGGCGCTATTCAGCGCCGACGGCACCTTCAACCTCCAGCAGCTGTTCGAGCAGCCGGCAGAACCGCAAGAGCCGGCGGACGACCGCTCCGGGCAGCTGTTCCCGCTGCAGATCGACCGCTTCGCCCTCTCCCGTGGCTACCTCCGCTTTCGCGACGAGCGCACCGAAGAACCGATCGAACTCGTCTACGACAACCTGGACCTCGAACTGCGCCAGCTCAGCACCGCGCCGGACAGACAGGCCGACGCGCAACTGGTCGCACGGGGCCCGGGCGGTGGCGAACTGCGCTGGGAAGGCCAGTTGAGCCTCGACCCGCTCGGCTCCGAGGGCGACCTGCAGCTCGACGCCCTCCAGCTCAAGAGCCTGTGGCCCTATGCCGAACGCAGCGTGCCGCTGCGCCTGCAGCAGGGCGCGCTGGATTTCGCCACCCACTACCGGCTCGAGCTCGCCGACGAAACCCGCCTGACCCTGAGCGATACCCGCCTGAAGCTCAGTCCGCTGGCGCTCGACAGCCAGGCCGCGACCCTTTGCTGCGGGTCGCCGGCCTGCAGATCGAAGACACCTCGCTGGACCTGTCGGAGCAGCGCGTCACACTTGGTCGGATCGTTGTCGACGGTCTCGAAACCTGGCTGGCACGCGGGCAGGACGGCCAGCTCAACTGGCAGCGGCTGTTCGCCGACGCAGCCGGCGAGAGCACGCCCGACGACGCCGAGCAGACGCCCCCCTGGCGCATCCGCGTCAACGACGGCCGCCTGAACGGCGCCCGCCTGCACCTTGCCGACGCCGTGCCCGAACAACCGGTGGCCCTCGAACTGGGCCCGCTGAACCTGCAGGTGGAGCGCTTCGACAGTGCCGGCGAACAGCCCTTCGCTCTCTCGCTCGACACCGGCGTCGGCCGCCAGGGCCAGGTGCGCGCGCAGGGCGAGTTGTCGGTAGAGCCGCCCGGCGGCCAGCTGCAGCTGAATCTCGAGGACATCGACCTGCGCGTCGCCCAAGCCTACCTCACCCCCTATGCCAAGGTGGAGCTGCGCAGCGGCCTGCTGAGCAGCGCGCTGCAGGTCGAACTGCAGGGCACCGAGCCCCTCGCCTTCGTCGTCAGCGGCCAGGCCCAGGTGGACCAGCTGCACACCCTCGATACGATCCGCAGCCGCGACCTGCTGCGCTGGCAGCGCCTGGGGCTGAATGACCTGCGCTACGAGCACGACCGGCTGCTGTCGGTGGGGCGGGTCGAGCTCGACCGCCCCTATGCGCGCTTCATCATCAACCCCGACCAGAGCACCAACCTCGGCGAACTGCTGGTCGAGCGCCCGGACGGCGAGGCGGCAGCCGCCGCGCAGGAAGAAGCGAAGGGCGAACTGGCGCTGCACATCGGCGAGATCGTCCTGCAGGAGGGATCGGGCGACTTCGCCGATCTCAGCCTGCGCCCGCCCTTCGGCACCAACATCGAGCAGCTTTCCGGGCGCATCGGCACTCTCGACAACCGGCAGGCGCGCGCGGCCCCGGTGAAGATCGCCGGGCGCGTGGACCGCTACGCACCGGTTAGCATCGAAGGCAGCCTGACACCCTTCGACCCGCTGCAGAGCCTGGACCTGGCCACCCGTTTCCAGCAGGTCGAACTCACTACCCTGAGCCCCTATTCGAGCAAGTTCGCCGGCTACCGCATCCAGCGCGGGCGCATGAACCTCGACCTGCACTACCGGGTCCAGCAGGGCCAGCTGGATGCGCAGAACAAGGTGGTGGTCGAACAGCTGCAACTCGGTGAGAAAGTCGACAGCCCTGATGCGGTCGACCTGCCGGTACGCCTGGCGGTCGCCCTGCTGAAGGACAGCCACGGCGTGATCTCCCTGGAGCTGCCGGTGCGCGGCGACCTGAACAACCCTCAGTTCGACGTCATGCCGGTGGTCTGGCAGACGCTGCGCAACCTGGTGGTACGCGCGGCCAAGGCGCCGTTCCGGATGCTCGGCAGCCTGGTGGCGGGCGATCAGCCGGACCTCGGCGAAGTACCCTTCGCGCCCGGCACCTCGCAGCTCGACGAGGCGGCGCGGCACCGGCTCGACGTGCTGGCCAAGGCATTGCAGGAACGCCCTGCCCTGCGGCTTGAGGTCGAAGGCCGGAGCCTGCCGCGGCTGGACGGCTCCTTTATCGCCCGGCAGCGCCTCGAGGACGAATACCGCCGGCTCTGGTACCGCACGCTGCAGAACCGCGGCGAGCGGGTGCCGGCCGATCCCGCCCAGCTGATGGTGCCGGAGGAGGAAAAGGCCGCCCTGCTCGAGGGCATTTACCGCACGCGCCTCAAGCGCCAGCCCCCGCAGGAATGGACGGAGCTGGACGATACCGAGCGTGCCACGCGGTTGCGCGACGCGTGGTGGAGTCTGGAGCGACAACAGCGCGCTGCTCGATCGCCTCAGCCAGGCGCGCGCGAACAGCATCAAGGACTATCTGGTCGACGCCGGCGGGCTCGCGGCCGAGCGCATCTACCTGCTGGCCACGTCGCAGGCCGACAATGCGCAGGAAGAGCGGGTCACCGCCCGCCTGCATCTGGGAGCACTGTGATGAAAGGCTGCCTGTTACCCATGATCGGCCTGCTCATGCTGGCCGTGCTGCCAGTGGCCCACGCCGACACGCTGCGCTGCGGCAACCAGTTGGTCAGCACCGGCGATCGCGCCTTCGAGGTGGAACGCAAGTGCGGCCCACCCGTGCAGCGCGACCTGATCGGCTACGGAATCGGCCCGAACCAGCGTCAGGAAAGTCTGATCGAGGAATGGGTCTACGGGCCGCAGAACGGCGCGTTCAACATCCTCACCTTCGAAGCCAACCGGCTGGTGCGCATCGAGATGCGCCGGGACCGATGAGCCGCTGGTCCATGTGGAAGGCGAGCCTCGCCTTGCTGTTCCTCTCCGGCATCGCCTGCCAGGCGCACGCCTCGTCGACCTGGCGCTGCGGCAGCGGCCTGGTCAGCCTGGGCGACGCGGCGGCGGAAGTGGCCTACAAGTGCGGAGAGCCGGCGAACCGGACGTTCGAGGGCTACAGGGAAGTGCTGGACGACTATGCTTCCGCCAGGAAGTCGCCGTCGAGGAGTGGACCTATGGTCCGAACAACGGGATGTACACTACCTGCGCTTCGAGGGAAACCGCCTGCGCCGCATCGACAGCGCGCGGGGCCGCTAGCGCAACGAGACACGCCCCGCCGAAGCGGGGCGTGTTCGCGAGGGGGATCACTCGACGGCTTTCAGACCGTCTGCCGCGACATCGCGGACGCCCTTGATGGTCTTGGCCTTGTCGATCGCAGCCTCACGCTGCGCCTCGGTGGCCACGTGCCGGACAGCGAGACGACGCCGTCCTTGGTTTCCACTTCGATATCCATGCCGGGAGTGGCATCGCCGGCCAGCAGCGCCGACTTCACCTTGGTGGTGATCCAGGTGTCGGAGACGGCTTCGCCGGCCTGCTCGGCTTTGTGCTCCATCGTGCTTTCGTTGGCCAGCATCAGCGGCGAGCTCTCGCTGTCGGCAAGGGCCAGGCCGGCCAGCGGCAGGCTGAGCGTGGTGGTCACGAGGGCAGCGGTCAGAGAGCGGCTTACCTTGGTCATCTGCTTACTCCTGTTTCATCTGGGATACGTAAGCTTTGACAGGCGCGCCCCATTTTCGATCCGAGGACTCAAAAATGCCGCGCTAGACGGCATACCCATGACGCACCGTGGTGCAGGAAGAGGAAGCCTTGCGTATAGCCGGGCAAAACCGATGACAGCCAAAACGAAAAAGGCCCCGAAGGGGCCTTTTTCATACACGGAGCCGACGTCAGACGCCGGATGCCTCCGCGGCGGCGACATCCTTGATCGACAGCTTGATGCGGCCGCGGTTGTCGACGTCGAGCACCAGGACCTTCACTTCCTGGCCTTCCTTCAGCACGTCCGTGACCTTCTCGATGCGCTGATCGCTGATCTGCGAGATGTGCACCAGGCCGTCCTTGCCCGGCAGGATGTTGACGAAGGCACCGAAGTCGACGATGCGCTCGACGCGGCCGGTGTAGATCTTGCCGATCTCGGCCTCGGCGGTGATCGCCAGCACGCGCTGCTTGGCCGCCTCGGCCGCTTCCTTGGTCTCGCCGAAGATCTTGATCGAACCGTCGTCCTCGATGTCGATCGAGGCCTTGGTCTCTTCGCAGATGCCGCGGATGGTCGCGCCACCCTTGCCGATCACGTCGCGGATCTTGTCCTGGTCGATCTTCATCGCCAGCATGGTCGGCGCGTTGGCCGACAGCTCGCTGCGCGACTGGCCGATGACCTGGTTCATCTGGCCGAGGATGTTCAGGCGCGCTTCCAGCGCCTGGTTCAGGGCGATCTCCATGATCTCCTCGGTGATGCCCTGGATCTTGATGTCCATCTGCAGCGCGGTGACGCCATTGGCGGTACCGGCCACCTTGAAGTCCATGTCGCCCAGGTGATCCTCGTCGCCGAGGATGTCGGTCAGCACGGCGAACTTGTCGCCTTCCTTGACCAGGCCCATGGCGATACCGGCAACCGGCGCCTTCATCGGCACGCCGGCGTCCATCAGCGCCAGCGAGGCGCCACAGACCGAGGCCATGGAGCTGGAGCCGTTCGACTCGGTGATTTCCGACACCACGCGGATGGTGTAGGGGAACTGGTCTTCCTTCGGCAGCATGGCCTGCACGCCACGACGCGCCAGGCGGCCATGACCGATCTCGCGGCGGCCCGCGCTGCCCATGCGGCCCGCTTCACCGACCGAGTACGGCGGGAAGTTGTAGTGCAGCATGAAGGCGTCCTTCTTCTCGCCTTCCAGGGTGTCGAGCAGCTGCGCATCGCGCGCCGTGCCGAGGGTCGCGACCACCAGCGCCTGGGTCTCGCCGCGGGTGAACAGGGCCGAGCCGTGGGTCTTGGGCAGCACGCCGACTTCGATCTTCAGCGGGCGCACGGTGCGGGTGTCGCGGCCGTCGATGCGCGGCTTGCCGTTGACGATGTTCTCGCGCACGGTGCGGTATTCGATCTCGCCGAAGGCGTCCTTGACCTCACCGACCGACGGCTGACCCTCTTGCTCGCCGGCGAAGCGGGCGACGACCTGCTCGCGCAGCTCGTCGAGACGGCTGTAGCGCTGCTGCTTGAGGGTGATGGTGTAGGCCTCGGAAATGGCCTGGCCGAACTCGCTGCGGATGGCGTCCAGCAGCGCGGTGTTGGCTGCGGCCGGGGTCCAGTCCCAGGCCGGCTTGCCGGCTTCGGCGGCGAATTCCTTGACCGCCTGGATCACGGCCTGGAACTCCTGGTGAGCGAACAGAACGGCGCCCAGCATCTGGTCTTCGGTCAGCTCCTTGGCTTCCGACTCGACCATCAGCACGGCTTCCTCGGTGCCGGCCACGACCATGTCCAGGCTGGAGGCCTTGAGCTGCTCGTAGGTCGGGTTCAGCAGGTAGCCGGTGTCTTCGTGGAAGGCCACGCGGGCAGCGCCGACCGGGCCGTTGAACGGAATGCCGGAGACCGCCAGGGCCGCGGAGGTGCCGATCATCGAGGCGATGTCCGGATCGGTCTTCTTGCTGGTGGAAACGACGGTGCAGATGACCTGCACTTCGTTCATGAAGCCTTCGGGGAACAGCGGGCGGATCGGGCGATCGATCAGACGCGAGGTCAGCGTCTCCTTCTCCGACGGGCGGCCTTCACGCTTGAAGAAACCGCCGGGGATGCGGCCGGCCGCGTAGGTCTTTTCCTGGTAGTGGACCGAGAGCGGGAAGAAGCCCTTGCCCGGATCGGCCTGCTTGGCGGCCACCACGGTGACCAGCACGGTGACGTCGTCATCGATCGACACCAGCACGGCGCCCGAAGCCTGGCGGGCGATACGGCCCGTTTCCAGGGTGACGGTCGACTGACCGAATTGGAATTTCTTGGTTACCGGATTCACGGTGTTTCCTTCTCTATGTTGCCTTGGGGAAATCGTGGGGAGCGGCGGGTATCGGACCGGCCATTCCTCCAGAAAGCCGAAAGCTGGAAGCCCGAAGCCAAGGCGGGGTCGCCCCCGCCTTCACTCCGGACTTCCAGCTTCCAACTTCCAGCTCGCCGCCGCTTAGCGACGCAGACCCAGACGACCGATCAGGGTGCTGTAACGAGTGGTGTCCTTGCCCTTCAGGTAGTCCAGCAGCTTGCGGCGCTGGTTCACCATGCGGATCAGACCACGACGGGAGTGGTGGTCCTTGCCGTTGGCCTTGAAGTGGTCCTGCAGCTTGTTGATGTTGTGGGTCAACAGCGCAACCTGCACTTCGGGCGAACCGGTGTCGCCTTCGGACTGCTTGTACTCGTTAACGATCTGGGCTTTTTCTTCAACGCTCAGTGCCATGATGGGCTCCTTGAGTGAACAGGCCGGGAATCGCTTCCCGTGTTGGAAAAGGAGGTATGACCGTGCCTGCTGACAGCCACCCTCCGATGCTCCGCGCGGTCTGCACGGAGCATGACGGTCATTCCGACCGAATCAACCGACGCGGCGCCACGCGCCCGTCGTCACTGATCTCGCCGATGCCGATGAAGCGGCCCTGGCCGTCGCGTACGCGAACCAGACCGAACTTCGGCGCCTCCGCGCCCGCACCGGCTGGCCGTGCAGCCAATAGTAGGCCGCATGCTCGGACAGGCCGACCTCCGGCCAGTGCTCCAGGCCGCTGTCCACCGGCTGCAGGAAGGCATCGAGCGCCTCCGCGCCGCCCTCGGCGTGCGCCTGCTCCAGCGCCTCCAGCGTCACCGTGCGGTCGAGCCCGAAGGGCCCGGCCTGGGTCCGCCGCAGCTCCGCCACGTGGCGCCGCAGCCGAGCATCCGGCCGATGTCCTCGACCAGCACGCGGATATAGGTCCCCTTGCTGCAGGAAATGGCGAGCCGGGCCCGGTCCGCTTCCAGCGACAGCAATTCCAGGCGCGCAATGGTAACAGAACGCGCCTCGCGCTCCACCACTTCTCCAGCCCGCGCCAGCTTGTACAGTGGCTGTCCGTCGCGCTTGAGCGCCGAGTACATCGGCGGTACCTGGGAGATTTCGCCGCGAAAGCGCGGCAGCGCCTCTTCCAGCTGTTCGCGCGACACCTCGGCCGCACGGCGCTCGAGTACCTCGCCCTCGGCATCGCCGGTGGTGGTGGTGACTCCGAGCTGCATGAGCGTCTCGTAGCCCTTGTCGGCATCGAGCAGGTACTGCGAGAACTTGGTCGCCTCGCCGAAGCACAGCGGCAGCACGCCGGTGGCCAGCGGGTCGAGGCTGCCGGTGTGCCCCGCCTTCTCGGCGTTGAGCAGCCAGCGGACCTTCTGCAGCGCGGCGTTCGACGTGAGGCCGCGCGGCTTGTCGAGCAGGATGATGCCATTGACGCGCCGGCGGATGCGTTTGACTTGCGCCACGGTCACTCCTCGGAGTCGCCGTGCTTGCGGTCTTCGGCGACCGCGCGCTCGATCAGCGCCGACAGTTCCACGCCGCGGCGGATGCTGGCGTCGTAGCGGAAATGCAGCTGCGGCACGGTGCGCAGTTTCATCACCTTGCCCAGCTGCATGCGCAGGAAGCCGGCCGCTTCGCCGAGAATGTGCAGGTTCAGCTCGATCGCGTCCGGATCGTCGTCCCTCCCCATGACGGTGATGTACACCTGGGCGTGCGACAGGTCGCGGCTCACGTCCACCGCCGTGATGGTCACCATGCCCAGGCGGGGGTCCTTGATTTCGCGCTGGATCATCAATGCCAGCTCACGCTGCATCTGATCGCCGATGCGCTGGGTACGGCTATAGTCTTTGGCCATATGGGACCTCACTACAGGCTGCAGGCTTCAAACTGCAGGCCAGAACACAAAAACAAACGCAAGCCCAGGCAGCACGCCATGCACTGCCTGAAGCCTGCCGCCTGTAGCCTGAAGCCGCTTACAGCGACCGCGCGACCTGGACCTTCTCGAAGACCTCGATCTTGTCGCCGACCTTGACGTCGTTGTAGCTCTTCACACCGATACCGCACTCCATGCCGGCGCGGACTTCGGACACGTCGTCCTTGAAGCGGCGCAGCGACTCGAGTTCACCTTCGAAGATCACCACGTCGTCGCGCAGCACGCGGATCGGACGGTTGCGGTGCACCATGCCCTCGATGACCATGCAGCCGGCAATGGCGCCGAACTTCGGCGAGCGGAACACGTCGCGAACCTCGGCCACGCCCAGGATGTTCTCCCGGACATCGCTGCCGAGCATGCCGGACAGCGCCTTCTTCACGTCCTCGATGATGTCGTAGATGACGTTGTAGTAGCGCAGGTCCAGACCTTCCTGCTCGACGATCTTGCGCGCACCGGCATCGGCGCGCACGTTGAAGCCGAACAGCACCGCGTTGGAAGCCAGCGCCAGGTTGGCATCGCTCTCGGTGATGCCGCCGACGCCGCCGCCGACCACGCGAACCTGGACTTCGTCGTTGCCCAGATCGCTGAGCGAACCCTGCAGCGCTTCCAGCGAGCCGCGAACGTCTGCCTTGAGCACGATGTTGAGAGTCTTCTTCTCGTCCTGGCCCATGGTCTCGAAAATGTTCTCGAGCTTGGCGTTGTGCTGGCGGGCCAGCTTGACCTCCCGGTACTTGCCCTGACGGAACAGCGCGATCTCGCGCGCCTTCTTCTCGTCGGCCACCACGATCAGCTCGTCGCCGGCATCCGGCGTGCCGTCCAGGCCGAGGATCTCGACCGGAATGGCCGGCCCGGCTTCCTTCACGTTCTTGCCGTTCTCGTCGAGCATGGCGCGAACGCGACCGTAGTTGACCCCGACCAGCACCATGTCGCCCTGGCGCAGGGTGCCGTCCTGCACCAGCACGGTGGCGACCGGACCGCGGCCCTTGTCCAGGCGCGATTCGACCACGACGCCGCGTCCCGGCGCGCTCGGGGTCGCCGTCAGCTCGAGCAGCTCGGCCTGCAGCAGAACCGCTTCGAGCAGCTCGTCGATGCCGGTGCCGACCTTCGCCGACACGGCGACGAACTGGGTGTTGCCGCCCCACTCTTCCGGAATCACGTCGCGGCCGGCCAGATCATTCTTGATCCGGTCGAGGTCCGCTTCCGGCTTGTCGATCTTGTTCACCGCGACGACGATCGGCACGCCGGCCGCCTTCGCGTGCTGGATCGCTTCTTCCGTCTGCGGCATCACGCCGTCGTCGGCCGCCACCACCAGGATGACGATGTCGGTCGCCTTCGCACCGCGGGCGCGCATCGCGGTAAAGGCCGCGTGGCCGGGGGTGTCGAGGAAGGTGACCATGCCGCGGTCGGTTTCCACGTGATAGGCACCGATGTGCTGGGTGATGCCGCCGGCCTCGCCGACCGCCACCTTCGCGCGGCGGATGTAATCCAGCAGCGAGGTCTTGCCGTGGTCGACGTGACCCATCACGGTCACCACCGGTGCACGCGGCACCGCCTCGCCTTCGAACTTCAGCGATTCGGCCAGTTGCTCTTCCAGTGCGTTGTCGCTGACCAGCTTGACCTTGTGGCCGAGCTCTTCGGCGATCAGCTGAGCGGTCTCCCGGTCGAGCACCTGGTTGATGGTGACCGGCGACCCCATCTTGAACATGAACTTGATGACTTCAGCTGCCTTGACGGACATCTGCTGAGCCAGCTCGGCGACCGTAATGGTCTCGCCAATCGAAACTTCGCGCACGACAGGTCCTGTAGGGTTCTGGAAACCATGCTGGTTCCGCTTCTTCAGTTTGGCCTTGCCACGACCGCCGCCACGCCGACCAAAACCGTCGCTTCGTCGTCGCCGCTGCGCACGGTACGGGTCAGCGGCGCCGCCTTGCCCTTCAGCGAAGGCCGATGCTGGGCATGCTTGCGGTCACGGCGATCGTCCTCGTCTGCACGGACCTTCTCCGGACGGCGCGGTTCATCCTTCTTGCGCTCTTCGGCGACCACGCGTGGGGCAGGCGCTGCCGCTGCCGGCTCCGCAGCCGCCTCGGCGGGCTGGCCCGGGGCCTGCGCCTCGGTTTCAGCCTTCTGTGCCGCGGCCCTGGCCGTTTCTTCGGCCTGCCGGCGGGCCTGCTCTTCCGCTTCCGCGCGCTCGCGGGCTTCGGCCTCGGCCTTCAGCCGCGCCGCTTCTTCCGCCGCACGCTGCTCTTCGAGTTCGCGCTGCTTCTCGGCTTCCAGTTCGTCCGGGCTGCGCTTGACGTAGGTCTTCTTCTTGCGCACCTCGACGCTGATGGTCTTGCTGCCGGCCACCTTCAGCTTGGTGGTGGTCTTACGCTGCAGCGTGATCTTGCGCGGCTCCTCGAGCCGGTCCCCGTGCTGCTCTTGAGGTGCGCCAACAGGGCCTGCTTTTCGTTATCGGTCACTACTTGCTCGGCGCTGGTGTGCGACAGTCCTGCCTCACGCATCTGCTGCAGCAGTCGCTCGACCGGTGTGTCGACCACCTGGGCCAGTTCTTTCACCGTGACTTGCGTCATGCATTCCTCTCCTCGGGCCGCACGCTTACTCGAACCAATGGGCTCGGGCGGCCATGATCAGCTTGCCGGCACGCTCTTCGTCGATGCCGTCTATGTCGAGCAGGTCGTCTATCGACTGCTCCGCCAGATCTTCGCGGGTCGTCACGCCGCGCACGGCCAGTTCGACCGCAAGTTCCTTGTCCATGCCTTCCAGCGAAAGCAGGTCTTCGGCCGGCTGTGCATCGGCCAGCTTCTCCTCGGTTGCGATGGCCTTGGTCAGCAGGCGGTCCTTGGCGCGGGAACGCAGCTCGTTGACGATGTCCTCGTCGAACCCTTCGATCGCCAGCATTTCCTCCATCGGGACGTAGGCGATCTCTTCCAGGGTGGTGAATCCTTCCTCGACCAGAACCTGGGCAAGCTCTTCGTCGACATCCAGCTCGTCGACGAAGGCGCGCAGGATGTCGCCCGTTTCCTCTTCCTGCTTGGCCTGGATGTCGGCCTCGGTCATCACGTTCAGGGTCCAGCCGGTCAGCTGGCTCGCCAGCCTGACGTTCTGACCGCCACGGCCGATGGCCTGCGCCAGGTTGTCCTCGGCCACGGCGATGTCCATCGCGTGGGCGTCCTCGTCGACGATGATGGCGGCGACCTCGGCCGGCGCCATGGCGTTGATGACGAACTGCGCCGGGTTCTCGTCCCACAGCACGATATCCACCCGCTCGCCGCCGATCTCGCCGGAGACGGCCTGTACCCGCGAACCGCGCATGCCGATGCAGGCGCCCTGCGGGTCGATGCGCTTGTCCTTCGAGCGCACGGCGATCTTGGCGCGCGAGCCCGGATCACGGGAGGCGCCCATCACTTCGATCAGTTCCTCGGCGATTTCAGGCACCTCGATGCGGAACAGCTCGATCAGCATCTGCGGCGCGGTGCGCGACAGGATCAGCTGCGGGCCGCGGTTCTCGGTGCGAATTTCCTTCAGCAGCGCACGCACGCGGGCGCGACGCGGAAGGTCTCGCGCGGGATGATGTCCTCGCGGGCCAGCAGCGCCTCGGCGTTGTTGCCGAGATCGACGATGACGCTGTCGCGGGTGACCTTCTTCACGGTGCCGGAAATGATGTCGCCGACGCGATCGCGATAGGCCTCGACGATTTGCGCCCGCTCGGCTTCGCGCACCTTCTGCACGATCACCTGCTTGGCGGTCTGTGCGGCGATACGGCCGAATTCGATCGACTCGATCTTCTCTTCGATGACGTCGCCGACCTTGGCATCGTCCTTGCGCTCGCGCGCCTGCTCGACGGTCAGCTCGGCGGCCGGGTTCTCCAGGTCGTCTTCCTCGACCACGGTCCAGCGCCGGTAGCTGTCGTAGTTTCCACTCTGCCGGTTGATCTGCACGCGCAGGTCGACCTCGTCTTCATAGCGCTTCTTGGTCGCAGTCGCCAGCGCCAGCTCCAGCGCCTCGAAAATGACACCGGCCGGTACGCCCTTCTCGTTGGAGACCGACTCAACAACCAGCAGTACTTCTTTGCTCATGTACGCCTCGCCTTTCGCAATCCATTGGGGTCTGCGGATCCGCGCTTAATCAAACCGGGGAACGATGTTGGCCTTGTCGATCGAATCGATCGGCAGCAGATATTCGTGATCTTCGACCTGCACGACCACGTCCTGCTCTTCCACCCCGCGGAGAAGGCCCTGAAAATTGCGCCGCCCCTCGAACGGAGTGCGCAGCTTGATCTTTACCTGGTCGCCCGCGTGTGCCGCGAACTGCTCCAGCGTGAACAACGGCCGATCCATGCCGGGCGACGACACCTCGAGGGTGTATTCGGCGCTGATCGGATCTTCGACATCGAGCACACCGCTGAGTTGGCGACTGACCTTCTCGCAGTCGTCGACCAGAATGCCGTTCGGGTGATCGATATAGACACGAAGCAACGAGTGGCGCCCCTGGGACAGGTATTCGATGCCCCAGCACTGATAACCCAGCGCTTCGACCACGGGGGCCAACAAAGCCTGCAACTGTTCTAGCTTGCTCGACATCGAAGTCCCTCGTGCATGCTCTGAAAATGAAAAATGGGCCTGAAGCCCATCCCTACTGACCGCCTGTCGAGGCCGGCGGCCTGGCTGTTACCCAACAAAAAGCCCCTAGATAGGGGCCTTTGTTCGACTGGTTGCGGGGGCTGGATTTGAACCAACGACCTTCGGGTTATGAGCCCGACGAGCTACCAGACTGCTCCACCCCGCGTCAAAGCTGGGCCCGAATTATACGGCCGACCTGCGAGAGGGTCAACCGGGCCCTGAGAACAAGAAAGCCCGCATGATGCGGGCCCGCTTGTTTGGTACCGAGGAGGGGACTCGAACCCCTACAGCCTATGGCCACTACCACCTCAAGGTAGCGTGTCTACCAATTCCACCACCTCGGCAAAACCCTTACTGCTGCTCCGGCGCCTGGGGCACGTCACCTGCCGACGGGGCAGGTGCCTGCTCTTCGAGCGCGGGCACATCTTCCACTGCGGGAGCCGCCGGCCGGGCCGGGGCTTCCAGGACCGCCGGGTCAGGCAAGCCAGCCCGGGAAAGCTGGTCCGCCTGCTGCTTGGCGTAGAACGCAAGCCCCAGACTGGTCACAAAAAAAACGGTCGCCAGTATAGCAGTAACGCGACTCAGGAAGGTAGCCGAACCTTGGCTTCCGAACACGGTAGCCGAGGCCCCCGAGCCGAAGGAGGCTCCGGCGTCGGCACCCTTCCCCTGCTGAATCAGCACCAGCGCGACCAGTCCGAGGGCCACCAGCAGATGCACCACGATAACAACTGTCTGCAACATCTGTTCAGTTCCCTGCGGCGCGACAGATCGCACCGAAATCATTCGCTTTCAACGAGGCGCCTCCAATCAGCCCCCATCAATATCCGCCATGCCGAACAGCTCCTGGGCGTTCTCCGGCTTGACGCTGCCGCCGTAGAGGATCCGCACGCCAGCGGCGATTTCGGCATCCTCCCGGGAAAGCCTGCCGCGTATCGCGGCGTGCACTTCCTGCGCCTGCTCGGGCGTCGCGGTCAGCCCGCTACCGATCGCCCAGACCGGCTCGTAGGCCACGACCGCCTCCTCGAACCCGGCGATACCCGCCAGATCCAGCACGGCTTCGAGCTGTCTTTCGACCACGGACAGGGTTTCGCCCGCCTCGCGCTCCTCGAGCCGCTCGCCGACACAGAGCATGGGCTTGAGCCCCGCCTCCCGCGCCGCAACAAACTTCCGGGCCACCAGCTCATCGCTCTCACCGAGCACGAGCCGACGCTCCGAGTGACCGACCAGCACCCACTGGCAACCGAACTCGGCCACCTGGGACACCGACACCTCGCCAGTCAATGCACCGAACCCGGTCTGGGACGCGCAATCCTGGACGCCGACGGCGATGGAATCGCCATCCAGTTCGGCCATCACCTGAGGGATATGCAGAAAGGACGGAAATACCGCGACTTCGACACCCTCAGGCAAGGCCTGCTGGCGAAGGGACTGGATCAGCTCTGCGACGCTGGCGCGGGTACCGTTCATCTTCCAGTTACCAGCTACCAGGGGGCGACGCATGCTTTACCTCGTCGATCAAAGTGGGCGCAGATGTTACTCAAGCCTCTACGGGCTGGCAAGCCTCTCAGGCACATATTTCGGCAACGACCTTGGCGAGCTCTTCGGCATAGCCGCGAACCTGCGATTCCTCGTCGCCCTCCACCATCACCCTTACCAGCGGCTCGGTGCCGGACTTCCTGAGCAGCACCCGCCCGCGCCCGCCCATGCGGTCGGTGACGCGGTCGCAGGCCGCCCTGACGTCCGGATGGACGACCGGATCCTGATTGCCGGACAGCCTGACATTGATCAGCACCTGGGGGCACTTGTGCCAGGCGAGACGGGCCTCGGCCAGGGTCTGGCCGCTGCGCTGCAGCGCCAGCACCACCTGCAGGGCGGCGATGATGGCGTCACCGGTGGTGACGTGCTGGGCACAGACGATATGCCCGGAGTTCTCCCCGCCGAGCTGCCAGCCGCGCTCCTGCATCTCGGACATCACGTAGCGGTCGCCGACCTTGGCGCGCACGAAGGGAATGCCCCGCGCCTTGAGCGCGAGCTCGAGGCCGAGGTTGCTCATCAGCGTACCAACCACGCCACCCTGCAGCTGGCCGCGATCCTGGAGATCGGCGGCGATGATGTAGAGCAGTTCGTCGCCGTCCACCACCGTGCCCGTGTGGTCGACCATCATCACCCGGTCGCCGTCGCCGTCGAAGGCGATGCCCATGTCCGCACCGGCGTCCACCACCGCCTTCTGCAGGGCCGCGACGTGGGTGGAGCCGACCTCGGCGTTGATGTTCAGGCCGTCGGGCTGGGCGGCGGTGGTGACCACTTGGGCGCCGAGCTCGCGAAACACGTTGGGCGCGATCTTGTAGGTCGCACCATGGGCGCAGTCGAGCACCACCTTCAGGCCCGACAGGTCGGTGCTGGTGGGCACGCTGCTCTTGCAGAACTCGGTATAGCGGCCAGCGGCGTCGTTGATGCGCGAGGCCTTGCCCAGCTGCGCCGACTCGACCACCGTCATCTCGGCGTCGAGCAGTTCCTCGATCATCAGTTCCACCTCGTCGGGCAGCTTGGTGCCACGACCGGAGAAGAACTTGATGCCGTTGTCGTAGTGCGGGTTGTGCGAGGCGCTGATGACGATGCCCGCCTCGGCATGGAAGGTCCGCGTCAGGTAGGCGATCGCCGGCGTCGGCATCGGCCCCAGCAGCATCACGTCCGCGCCCGCGGCGGAAAGCCCGGCCTGCAGCGCGGACTCGAACATGTAGCCGGAAATCCGTGTGTCCTTGCCGATCAGGATGCGGCACTTGCCCTGGCGGCGAAAGGCCATGCCCGCCGCCCAGCCCAGCTTGAGCATGAAATCGGGGGTAATGGGGTACTGGCCGACCCGACCGCGAATGCCATCGGTGCCGAAATATTTTCTGCTCATATCGAATTTCCTATTCAGCCGCCTGCACGGCGGCAACCATCCGGACCACATCCGCGGTCTCGGCAACATCATGCACCCTGAGGATCCGCGCACCCTTGGCGACCGCCAGCGCCGCCAACGCCAGGCTCCCGTACAGCCGGCCGTCGACGCCGCGATCGAGCACGCCGCCGATCATCGACTTGCGCGACACGCCCACCAGCAACGGGCGGCCGAGCTCGAGCAGTTCGTCCATGCGCCTGAACAGGCTGAGGTTGTGCGCGAGCGTCTTGGCAAAGCCGAAACCCGGATCGATCAACACGCGCTCGGCGGCGATGCCCGCCTGCTCGCAGCGCCTGACACCCTCTTCCAGGAAGCTTTTCACGGCCAAGGTGACGTCAGCATAGACGGGATTGTCCTGCATGGTCGTCGGCTCGCCGACCATGTGCATCAGGCACACGGGAAGACCGCTGTCGCGGGCCGCCTCGAGGGCCCCGGCACGCGACAGCGAACGAACGTCGTTGATCAGCCCGCCCCGGCGCGCGCGCCCTCGCGCATGACCGCCGGCGTCGAGGTGTCCACCGAGACCACCACGTCCAGCTCGCGGACCAGCGCCTCGACCACCGGTAGGACGCGCGCCAGCTCTTGGTCGACGCTGACCGGCGCTGCGCCGGGGCGGGTCGATTCGCCGCCGACGTCGATCAGGGTCGCGCCGGCGCGGGCCATCGACTCGGCGTGGCGCAAGGCGGCATCCAGCCGGTTGTGTCGGCCGCCGTCGGAAAAGGAGTCGGGGGTGACGTTGAGGATGCCCATGACGTGCGGGCGGGATAAATCAAGAACCCGGTTGCCGCAAGGCAACCGGGTCGGGTACAGCGTATCGGTCATCGGACAGCCTTAGTGTTCGCCGGCAGGCCCACCGATCGGGGTCTCCGGGCGCCGCCTTCCGGCTGCACCGGCGTGCGGAGCACCGGACCGCCCTGCAGTCGCGCGGCTCGCGGGCACGCGCCGGCCATGATGTCGTCGATCTGATCGGCGTCGATCGTCTCGTACTTCATCAGCGCCTCGGCCATCATGTCCAGCTTGTCGCGGTTCTCGGTAAGGATCTGCTTGGCGGTGTTGTAGCAGTGATCGATGATGCTGCGCACTTCCTGGTCGATCATCCGCGCCGTTTCCGCCGAGACGTTGGCATGCTGGCTGCCGGCGCTGCGGCCGAGGAAGACCTCGCCCTCCTCTTCGGCGTACATCAGCGGGCCGAGCTTCTCGGACAGGCCCCACTTGGTCACCATGTTCCGCGCAGCTGGGTGGCGCGCATGATGTCGTTGGAGGCGCCGGTGGTCACACCCTCGAAGCCCAGCGTCATCTCCTCGGCGATACGGCCGCCGAACAGCGAGCAGATCTGGCTGATCAGCGCACGCTTGGACAGGCTGTAGCGGTCTTCCTCGGGCAGGAACATGGTCACGCCCAGCGCCCGACCACGGGGGATGATGGAAACCTTGTAGACCGGATCGTGCTCGGGCACCACGCGCCCGACGATGGCGTGGCCGGCCTCGTGGTAGGCGGTGTTGAGCTTCTCCTTCTCGGACATGACCATCGACTTGCGCTCGGCGCCCATCATGATCTTGTCCTTGGCCAGCTCGAACTCGCGCATGTCGACCACGCGTTTGTTGGCCCGCGCGAGAACAGCGACGCTTCGTTCACCAGGTTCGCCAGGTCGGCGCCGGAGAAGCCCGGGGTACCGCGCGCGATCACCGCCGGATCAACGTTGTCGCCGACCGGGACCTTGCGCATGTGCACCTTGAGGATCTGCTCGCGGCCGCGGATGTCCGGCAGGCCGACCACCACCTGGCGGTCGAAGCGGCCCGGGCGCAGCAGCGCCGGGTCGAGCACGTCGGGACGGTTGGTGGCGGCGATGACGATGATGCCGTCGTTCATCTCGAAGCCGTCCATCTCCACCAGCAGCTGGTTGAGGGTCTGCTCGCGCTCGTCGTGACCGCCGCCGAGGCCGGCGCCCCGGTGGCGACCGACCGCGTCGATCTCGTCGATGAAGATGATGCAGGGCGCGTGCTTCTTGGCCTGCTCGAACATGTCGCGCACACGGCTGGCACCCACGCCGACGAACATCTCGACGAAGTCGGAACCGGAAATGGTGAAGAACGGCACCTTGGCCTCGCCGGCGATCGCCTTGGCCAGCAGGGTCTTGCCGGTACCGGGCGGGCCGACCATCAGCACGCCGCGCGGGATGCGGCCGCCGAGGCGCTGGAACTTGCCCGGATCACGCAGGAATTCGACGAGCTCGCTGACCTCTTCCTTGGCCTCGTCGCAACCGGCGACGTCGGCGAAGGTGGTCTTCACCTGGTCTTCCGAGAGCAGCCGAGCCTTGCTCTTGCCGAAGCTCATCGGCCCGCCCTTGCCGCCGGCGCCGCCCTGCATCTGGCGCATGAAGAACATGAACACGGCGATGATCACGAGGATCGGGAAGCTGGCCACCAGCAACTGGGTCCAGATGCTCTGCTGCTCCGGTTGCTTGCCCTCGATCTGCACGTTGTTGTTGATCAGGTCGCCGATCAGCCGCCATCCTGGATGGCCGGGCGGATGGTCTTGAAGGTGCCGCCATCGGTACGGGTACCGGTGATGACGTAGCCGTCCACGGTCACGCGCTCGACGCGGCCTTCCTTGACCTGTTCGATGAAATCCGAGTAGTTGAGCGTCTGCGGCTCGCTCGGGCTGGAGAAGTTGTTCATCACCGTGACCAGCACGGCGGCGATGATCAACCACAGAATCAGGTTTTTCGCCATGTCGTTCAATTAGCTACCCTCTGGAGCAGGCCCGCCGTGGGCAAGGCTGCATGACGGCCGGTTGGTTGCCGGCCTAACTTACTACACAACGGGCTCACGCAGTCAGATCGTCTGTAACCCTATATGAAACCCACGCCTACAGTCTTACGACTCGGCGCGCGGCCAGTGGTGCCCGAACAGCGGCGACATCCGCCACCGCTCGCCTCAGCCGCGGAACCCGCGTGCCAGCAGGTACTGCTCCCGCGAGCGGTCGCGCGACGACAGCGGCTTGCGCATCTGCACCTTGTCGAAATTCTGCCGCACGTCCTTGAGGTAGGCGTCGAAGCCCTCGCCCTGGAAGATCTTGATCAGGAAATCGCCGCCGGGGCTCAGCACCCGCTTGGCCAGGTCCAGCGCCAGTTCGCAGAGGAACATCGCTCTCGGCTGGTCGGCCGCCCTCACCCCACTCATATTGGGGGCCATGTCGGAAATAACAAGATCCACCGGGTGCTCGCCGACCGCCTGCAGCAGTTGCCGGAACACGGCCTCCTCGGTGAAGTCGCCCTGGATGAAGGTGACGTCGGCGATGCTGTCCATCGGCAGGATGTCCGAGGCGATCAGCCGACCGCGCTCGCCGATCAGCCGGCTGGTCACCTGCGACCAGCGCCCGGCGCCGCGCCGAGGTCGACCACCGTCATGCCCGGCCGCAGGATGCGGTCCTTGTCCTGGATCTCGAGCAGCTTGTAGCTCGCCCGCGAGCGATAGCCGTCCTTCTGCGCCATCTTCACGTAGGGGTCGTCGAAATGTTCTTTCAGCCAGCGCTGGCTGGTCTTGGAGCGTGCCAAGCTGTTACCTCACCTGTGCGGCTCCGGAACCTGTCGGTTACACTAGCCGCCGTTTTTACGGTCGCGACGCAAGGGTCGAATTATGCCGCTCACCAATGAGCAGAAGAAAGAATACAAGTCCATCGGCCATCACCTGAAACCGGTGCTCACGGTGGCCGAGCAGGGCCTTTCCGAGGGCGTGCAGGCCGAACTGGAACGCGCCCTGAACGACCATGAACTGATCAAGGTGCAGTTCCGCATCGCCGAACGGGACGATCGCCGCGCCCTGATGGACGAACTCTGCCGCATCGGCCGCTGCGAACTGGTTCAGGTCATCGGCAAGATGGCACTGGTCTACCGCAAGAACCCCAAGCCCAACCGCCAGCTCTCCAACATCCATCGCCACCAGGCTTAACGGCCTGGCGTCGATTCCCCGCCCCCGGCTTCCGGCACCCGCTGCAGCACCAGCAGCAGGCCGCAGAAGGCCATCGCCAGATAGCTGAACACCAGCCAGTAGCTGCCTGCCCCGGCCCCGCCGCGACCACGACCAGGTGGCTCGCCGCCAGGCCGAACACGGCGACCAGCAGCTGGCCGCGCAGATCCGCCCAGAGCGCCCGCATTCCGGCCACCTGGATCAGCACCAGCGCCTGCAGCAGGGCGCAGAAGCCGGCGAAGCCGACCAGCAGGGGCCGCAGCCCCTGCGCGACTTCCTCGACGAGCAGCGGCGCCAGGCCTATCCGGCCAAGCGCCGGCAGCACGACGAACTGCAGCAGCCAGAGGCCGCCGACCCAGAAGGTCTGGGCCAGCAGCCAGCTGATGCCGCCCGCACGCAGCGGACGCGGCACTTCAGACGTGGCGGACTTCGACAATCTCGTACTCGACCACGCCACTGGGCGTCTGCACCGCGACCACGTCGCCCTCTTCCTTGCCGATCAGCGCCCGGGCGATCGGCGAGCTCACCGACAGTTTGCCGCGCTTGATGTCGGCCTCGTCGTCGCCGACGATCTGGTAGCTCACCTGCTCGTCGGTGTCGACGTTGGCGATGTCGACGGTGGTGCCGAAGATCACCTTGCCGGTGTGCGGCAGGGTCGACACGTCGATGACCTGGGCGTTCTGCAGCCGACCCTCGATGTCACGGATACGCGCCTCGACCATGCCCTGCTGCTCGCGCGCGGCATGGTATTCGGCGTTCTCCTTGAGGTCGCCCAGCTCCCGCGCCTCGGCGATGGCCTGGGTGATCTGCGGGCGCAGCACGGTCTTCAGATGCTTGAGTTCTTCTTCCAGGGCGCGCGCGCCCTGGACGGTCATCGGAAATTTCGTCATGCACTGATTCCTGCGTGAAGATCCTGCAAGCGGCGCACGGTCTTCTCGGGACCGAACTTCAGCGCTTCACAGATCGCTTCCGCACCAGCCAGGGTGGTGGTGCAGCAGATCTTGTGCTGCAGGGCGTTGCGACGGATGGAATAGGAGTCGGCGATGGACTGGCGACCCTCGGTGGTGTTGATGATCAGGGTGACCTCGTCATTCTTGATCATGTCGACCACGTGCGGACGGCCCTCGGTCACCTTGTTGACCCGGCGTACCGGCAGCCCGGCGGCCTCGATCATCTTCGCCGTGCCGGCGGTGGCGACCACCTCGAAGCCCAGCTCGACGAGGCTGCGGGCGACCGCGGCGACGCCGGGCTTGTCGTCGTCACGCACGCTGATGAAGGCGCAGCCGCTGTTCGGCAGCACTTCGCTCGCGCCCAGCTGGGCCTTGGCGAAGGCCTCGGCGAAGCTGTCGCCGACGCCCATCACCTCGCCGGTGGACTTCATTTCCGGGCCGAGGATCGGGTCCACACCCGGGAACTTGGCGAAGGGGAACACCGCTTCCTTGACGCTGTAGAAGTTCGGGATGATTTCCCGGGTGAACCCCACTTCCTCCAGCGTCTTGCCGGCCATGACGCGCGCGGCGACCTTGGCCAGCGACTCGCCGATGCACTTGGAGACGAACGGCACGGTCCGCGAAGCGCGCGGGTTGACCTCGAGCACGTAGATGTCCTCGCCCTGCACGGCCATCTGCACGTTCATCAGGCCGACCACACCGAGCTCCAGCGCCATCTTGCGCACCTGCTCGCGGATCTGGTCCTGAATGTGCTGCGGCAGCGAGTAGGCCGGCAGCGAACAGGCGGAGTCGCCCGAGTGCACGCCGGCCTGCTCGATGTGCTGCATGATGGCGCCGATCACCACCTGCTGGCCGTCGCAGACCGCGTCGATGTCCACCTCGATGGCGCAGTTGAGGAAGTGGTCGAGCAGCACCGGGCTGTCGTTCGACACCTGCACGGCCTCGCGCATGTAGCGCTTGAGCTCGTCTTCCTCGTAGACGATTTCCATCGCCCGGCCGCCGAGTACGTAGGACGGACGCACCACCAGCGGGTAACCGATGGCCTTGGAGGCGGCGATGGCCTCCTCCTCGCTGCGCGCGGTCGCGTTCGGCGGCTGGCGCAGGTTGAGACGCTCGACCATCTGCTGGAAGCGCTCGCGGTCTTCGGCGCGGTCGATGGCGTCCGGCGTGGTGCCGATGATGGGCACGCCGGCCTCTTCCAGGGCGCGGCAGATCTTCAGCGGGGTCTGCCCGCCGTACTGCACGATCACGCCCTTGGGCTTCTCGACACGAACGATCTCCAGTACGTCTTCCAGCGTGACCGGTTCGAAGTACAGGCGGTCGGAAGTGTCGTAGTCGGTGGAGACGGTCTCCGGGTTGCAGTTGACCATGATGGTCTCGTAGCCGTCTTCACGCATTGCCAGCGCGGCGTGCACGCAGCAGTAGTCGAACTCGATGCCCTGGCCGATGCGGTTGGGGCCGCCGCCGATGACCATGATCTTCTCGCGGTCGGTCGGGTTGGCTTCGCATTCTTCCTCGTAGGTCGAGTACATGTAGCGGTGTCGGTGGCGAATTCGGCGGCACAGGTGTCGACGCGCTTGTACACCGGCAGCACCTTGAGCTTGTGCCGCAGGCTGCGCAGGTTCTTCTCGGTCACCCCGAGCAGACGCGCCAGGCGGCGTCGGAGAAGCCCTTGCGCTTGAGCCGGCGCATGAGGTCGTAATCGAGATCCGACAGACCGAGCGTCTTGACCCGCTCCTCTTCCCTGACCAGGTCCTCGATCTGCACCAGGAACCAGGGGTCGATCTTGGTCAGGGCGAACACGTCGTCGACGCTCTTGCCGGCGCGGAAGGCATCGGCCACGTACCAGATGCGCTCGGCGCCCGGCACGATCAGTTCGCGCTTGAGGCGGCTCTCGGCCTCGCTGTCTTCAAGGTCCAGCTTCGGATCGAAGCCGGTCGCGCCGACCTCCAGGCCGCGCAGGGCTTTCTGCACCGACTCCTGGAAGGTCCGGCCGATGGCCATGACCTCGCCCACGGACTTCATCTGGGTGGTCAGGCGGGCGTCGGCCTTGGGGAATTTCTCGAAGGCGAAACGCGGGACCTTGGTCACCACGTAGTCGATCGCCGGCTCGAAGGAGGCCGGCGTGCGGCCGCCGGTGATGTCGTTCGACAGCTCGTCGAGGGTGTAGCCGACCGCCAGCTTGGCGGCGATCTTGGCGATCGGGAAGCCGGTGGCCTTGGAGGCCAGTGCCGACGAACGCGACACCCGCGGGTTCATCTCGATCACCACCATGCGGCCGTCGACCGGGTTGATGCCGAACTGCACGTTGGAGCCGCCGGTTTCCACGCCGATCTCGCGCAGCACCGCCAGGGAGGCGTTGCGCATGATCTGGTATTCCTTGTCGGTTAGCGTCTGGGCCGGCGCGACGGTGATGGAGTCGCCGGTGTGTACGCCCATGGGGTCGAAGTTCTCGATCGAGCAGACGATGATGCAGTTGTCCTTCTTGTCGCGGACCACCTCCATCTCGTATTCCTTCCAGCCGATCAGCGACTCGTCGATCAGCAGCTCGCTGGTGGGCGACAGGTCCAGGCCGCGGGCGCAGATCTCCTCGAATTCCTCGCGGTTGTAGGCGATGCCGCCGCCGGTGCCGCCCATGGTGAAGGACGGCCGGATGATGCAGGGAAAGCCGACCTTGTCGAGCACGCCGTAGGCTTCTTCCATGCTGTGGGCGATGCCCGAGCGCGGGCACTCGAGGCCGATGTTGCGCATCGCCTTGTCGAAGCGCGAACGGTCCTCGGCCTTGTCGATGGTATCGGCGTTGGCGCCGATCATCTCGACGCCGAACTGCTCGAGCACGCCGTGGCGCTCCAGGTCCAGGGCGCAGTTCAGCGCGGTCTGGCCGCCCATGGTCGGCAGCAGCGCGTCGGGCGCTCCTTCTCGATGATCTTGGCCACGGTCGCCCACTTGATGGGCTCGATGTAGGTGGCGTCGGCCATGGCCGGGTCGGTCATGATGGTGGCCGGGTTGGAGTTCACCAGGATGACGCGGAACCCCTCTTCCTTCAGCGCCTTGCAGGCCTGGGCGCCCGAGTAGTCGAACTCGCACGCCTGGCCGATGACGATGGGGCCGGCGCCGAGAATCAGGATGCTTTTGATGTCTGTACGTTTTGGCATGGTTCTCTCGTAGATCTGGCTCGGCAGGAGCTTAGCGGCGCTTGGCCATGGCATCGACGAAGCGGTCAAACAGCGGCGCGACGTCATGCGGGCCCGGGCTCGCCTCGGGGTGGCCCTGGAAGCTGAAGGCGACCTTGTCGGTGCGCTCGATGCCCTGCAGGGTGCCGTCGAACAGCGACTTGTGCGTGGCGCGCAGGTTGCCCGGCAGGGTCGCCTCGTCGACGGCGAAGCCGTGGTTCTGGCTGGTGATCATCACCACGCCGGTGTCCAGGTCCTGCACCGGGTGGTTGGCGCCGTGGTGGCCGCTGGGCATCTTCACCGTCCTGGCGCCGGACGCCAGGGCCAGCAGCTGGTGCCCCAGGCAGATGCCGAAGACAGGGATGTCGGTCTCGAGGACGTCTTGGATGGCCTTGATGGCGTAGTCGCACGGCTCCGGGTCGCCCGGGCCGTTGGCCAGGAAGATACCGTCCGGGTTCAGCGCCAGGGCCTCGCTCGCCGGCGTCTGCGCCGGCAGCACGGTGATGCGGCAGCCGCGCGCGACCAGCATGCGCAGGATGTTGAACTTCACGCCGTAGTCGAAGGCCACCACATGGTAGGGCAGTTCGCTGGCGGGGATTTCGTCGTGCCGGTTGGTGTCCAGGCACCAGACACTGGAGCGCCACTCGTAACGCTCCTTGACGCTGACCTCCTTGGCCAGGTCCATGCCCTTGAGGCCGGGGAAGCTGCGCGCCAGGTCGAGCGCCTTCTCCTCGGTGGCATCCTCGCCGGCGAGGATGCAGCCGTTCTGGGCGCCCTTCTCGCGCAGGATGCGGGTCAGCCGGCGGGTGTCGATGCCGGCGATGGCCACCGTGCCGTTGGCCATCAGGTAGTCGGGCAGCGGCTGGGTGTTGCGCCAGTTGCTGGCCAGCAGCGGCAGGTCGCGGATGACCAGGCCGGCGGCCCATACCTGGCGCGCCTCGGCGTCGTCCGGCGTGGTGCCGGTGTTGCCGATGTGCGGATAGGTCAGGGTGACGATCTGCTTGGCGTAGGAGGGATCGGTGAGGATTTCCTGATAGCCGGTCATGGCGGTGTTGAACACCACCTCGCCGACGGTCTGGCCGTCGGCGCCGATCGATTCGCCGCGAAAGATGCTGCCATCGGCAAGGGCCAGGATGGCGGGCGTAGGGGCTGGCTTAGTCAAGAGACCTCCCGAGATCAAGACTTGCATACGCAGATTGTAAAAAAGCGGGATGACGTGTGAAGTCATCCCGCTTTTTTATCTGAGCCATTTCTGCGTAACTTTTAGTGGACACACTAAAGCCGGCAGTCTACAGAAAAAGCCCTTTCCGGTCCACCCGGAGACCCATCCGGTGACGGAAGGCCGCGCCCTGCGCTCAGCGCAGGCCGAGCACGTCCTGCATGTCGTACAGGCCGGCCGGCTTGTCCTCGAGCCACAGCGCCGCGCGCACGGCGCCCTTGGCGAAGGTCATCCGGCTCGAGGCCTTGTGGGTGATCTCGACCCGCTCGCCTTCGGCGGCGAACAGCACGGTGTGGTCGCCGACCACGTCCCCGGCACGCACGGTGGCGAAGCGATGGTCTCGCGCTGGCGTGCGCCGGTCTGGCCCTCGCGCCCGTAGACCGCGACCTGCTGCAGGTCGCGCCCCAGCGCCTGGGCCACTACCTCGCCCATGCGCAGCGCGGTGCCGGACGGCGCGTCGACCTTGTGCCGGTGGTGCGCCTCGATGATCTCGATGTCCACTTCGTCGCCGAGCACCCGCGCCGCGGTGTCCAGCAGCTTCAGGCACAGGTTCACCCCGACGCTGAAGTTCGCCGCGAAGACGATCGGGATCTCCTGGGCGCGGCCGCCAGCTTTTCCTTCTCCTCCGCGCTCAGCCCGGTGGTGCCGATGACCATCGCCTTGCCGGCCTTGCGGCAGACTTCCAGATTCTTCAGCGTCACCGTCGGGTGGGTGAAATCGATGAGTACGTCGAACTCCTCCACCGCCTTGGCCAGGTCCCCGGTCAGCGGCACGCCGAGACGGCCGAGAGCGGCCAGCTCGCCGGCGTCGGCGCCAACCAGCGAGCTGTCCGGTCGGTCGATGGCGGCGGTCAGGCCGGCAGCGCCGCCGGTCTGCTGCACCGCCTCGATCAGGGTCTTGCCCATGCGCCCTGCGGCGCCCATCACTGCAATACGTCGCATCCAGTCAGCTCCAGGCTGCAGGCCTCAGGCTGCAGGCGCAAGCTCGAAGCCTGTCGCTGCAGCCTGCGGCCTTCTGTTCATAGATCGCCGAAGAAGCGCTTCATGCCCTCGAACCAGCCGCTGGCCTTGGGCGAGTGCGAGCTGTCGCTCTGCAGGCTGTTGCGGAACTCTTCCAGCAGCTCGCGCTGCCGCTTGTTCAGGTTGACCGGCGTCTCCACCGCGACGCGGCACATCAGGTCGCCGGGCGCGCCGCCACGGACCGGGGCCACGCCCTTGCCGCGCAGGCGGAACAGCTTGCCGGACTGGGTGCCCTCGGGGATCTTCAGCTTGACCCGGCCGTCGAGCGTCGGCACCTCGAGCACGCCGCCCAGCGCGGCGTCGGCGAAGCTGATCGGCACGTCGCAGTACAGGTGCTTGCCGTCGCGCTGGAAGATCGGGTGCTCGCGCACCGAGACCACCACGTAGAGGTCGCCGGCCGGCCCGCCCTGGGTCCCCGCCTCGCCCTCGCCGGACAACCGGATGCGGTCGCCGGTGTCGACCCCGGCCGGCACCTTCACCGACAGGGTCTTCTGCTCTTCCACGCGACCCTGCCCGTGGCAGTTGCCGCAGGGGTCGGTGATCATCTTGCCGGTGCCGTGGCAGCGCGGGCAGGTCTGCTGCACCGAGAAGAAGCCCTGCTGCATGCGCACCTGACCGATGCCGCCGCAGGTGGTGCAGGTCACCGGCGAAGTGCCCTTCTTCGCCCCGGTGCCGTGGCAGACCTTGCACTCGGCCAGGGTCGGCACGCGAATGGTCACCGTGGTGCCGCGCACCGCCTCTTCCAGATCCAGCTCGAGGGTGTAGCGCAGGTCGCTGCCGCGCGACGCGCCGCCGCGCGCATTGCCCCGCGCGCCGCCGAAGAAATCGCTGAACACGTCGCCGAAGATGTCGGAGAAGTTGGCCCCGCCGAAGCCCGCGCCCGCCGCCCCGCCGCCCATGCTCGGGTCGACCCCAGCATGGCCGTACTGGTCGTAGGCGGTGCGCTTGCCGGCGTCGGAAAGCACTTCGTAGGCTCGTTGGCCTCCTTGAATTTGTCCTCCGCCTCCTTGTCGCCCGGATTGCGGTCGGGGTGATACTTCATGGCCAGGCGACGATAGGCCTTCTTCAGCTCGGCATCGCTGGCGCCGCGCTCGACGCCCAGCACTTCGTAATAATCACGTTTGGCCATATCAGTCCTGAATCCTCACAGTCGTCTCTCCAGCTGCGGCGCGGGTGGCGCCGGCTCGTTCGCGAAACCGCGGCGCCCAGACACGCCAACGCGGGAGCGAGCTCCCGCGTGGCGGTAGCGCCAGCCGCGAGAAGCACGGCCGGCTGGAGCGGAAGCAAGCACGCTTACTTGTTGTCCTTGACCTCTTCGAACTCCGCGTCGACCACGTCGTCGCCGCCCTGGGCCTTGTCGTCGGCGCCCGGCTGGGCCTCGGCGCCGCCCTGCGGCTGCTCGGCGTACATCTTCTGCACCACCGGCGCGGAGGCCTGGGAGACAGCGGCCATCTTGGCGTCGATCTCCGCCTTGTCGTCGCCCTTGAGCGCCACTTCCAGTTCGCCGACCGCCTTCTCGATGGCCGCCTTCTCCTCGGCGGAGACCTTGTCGCCGGCCTCGGTCAGCATCTTGCGGGTCGCGTGCACCAGCTGGTCGCCCTGGTTGCGGGCGCTGGCCAGCTCCTCGAACTTGCGATCCTCCTCGGCGTTGGCCTCGGCGTCGCGGATCATCTGCTCGATTTCCTCGTCGGACAGGCCGGAGTTGGCCTTGATCACGATCGACTGCTGCTTGCCGGTGGCCTTGTCCTTCGCCGACACGTGCAGGATGCCGTTGGCATCGATGTCGAAGGTCACCTCGATCTGCGGCACGCCGCGCGGCGCCGGCGGAATGTCGGCCAGGTCGAAGCGGCCCAGCGACTTGTTCTGCGCGGCCTGCTTGCGCTCGCCCTGCAGCACGTGGATGGTCACCGCGCTCTGGTTGTCGTCCGCGGTCGAGAACACCTGCGACTTCTTGGTCGGGATGGTGGTGTTCTTCTCGATCAGCGGGGTCATCACGCCGCCGAGGGTCTCGATGCCCAGGGTCAGCGGGCTGACGTCCAGCAGCAGCACGTCCTTGACGTCACCGGCCAGCACGGCGCCCTGGATGGCGGCGCCCATGGCCACGGCTTCGTCCGGGTTGACGTCCTTGCGCGGTTCCTTGCCGAAGAACTCGGCCACGCGCTTCTGCACCAGCGGCATGCGGGTCTGGCCGCCGACCAGGATCACGTCGTCGATCTTGCCCACGTCGATGCCGGCATCCTTGAGCGCAATGCGGCACGGCTCGATGGTGCGCTCGACCAGGTCCTCGACCAGCGACTCCAGCTTGGCGCGGGAGATCTTCACGTTCAGGTGCTTCGGACCGGACGCGTCTGCGGTGATGTACGGCAGGTTGACGTCGGTCTGGGTGCTCGAGGACAGCTCGATCTTGGCCTTCTCGGCCGCTTCCTTCAGGCGCTGCATGGCCAGCGGATCGCCCTTGAGGTTGATCCCGCTTTCCTTCTTGAACTCGTCGACCAGGTAGTCGATCAGGCGGATGTCGAAGTCCTCGCCCCCCAGGAAGGTGTCGCCGTTGGTGGCCAGCACCTCGAACTGGTGCTCGCCGTCGACTTCGGCGATCTCGATCACCGACACGTCGAAGGTTCCGCCGCCCAGGTCGTAGACGATGATGGTGTGGTCGCCTTGGCCTTGTCCATGCCGTAGGCCAGCGCCGCCGCGGTGGGCTCGTTGATGATGCGCTTGACGTCCAGGCCGGCGATGCGGCCGGCGTCCTTGGTGGCCTGGCGCTGGCTGTCATTGAAGTAGGCCGGCACGGTGATCACCGCCTCGGTCACCGACTCGCCGAGATAGTCTTCGGCGGTCTTCTTCATCTTCTTCAGCACTTCGGCGGAGATCTGCGGCGGGGCCATCTTCTGGCCCTTCACTTCCACCCAGGCGTCGCCGTTGTCGGCCTTGACGATGCTGTAGGGCACCATCTTGATGTCCTTCTGCACGACGTCTTCCTCGAAGCGACGACCGATCAGTCGCTTGACCGCGTACAGGGTGTTCTGCGGGTTGGTCACCGCCTGGCGCTTGGCCGACTGGCCGACGAGGATCTCGCCGTCGTTGGTGTAGGCGATGATGGACGGCGTGGTCCGCGCGCCTTCGGCGTTCTCGAGGACCTTGACGTTGCCGTTTTCGAGGATGGAGACGCAGGAGTTGGTGGTCCCCAGGTCGATACCGATGATCTTGCCCATGTAACTCTCCGAAATCTTAAGAATCTTCAGATGGATTCCGCGCCGTTATCGGCCGCGGTCAGCACTGGAACGCTTGACTCCCAGATGGGGCCCCAGCCCGTATTTCAAGCCTTTTCGTCGATGGTCGGCGGCGCTTCCGCCGGCGCCTTGCTGACCACGACCATCGCCGGACGCAACAGTCGCCCGTGCAGCAGATAGCCCTTCTGGAACACCTTGAGCACGGTACCCGGCTCGGTGTGGGTGCTCTCTTCCATGGCCATCGCCTGGTGATGCTCGGGGTTGAACGGTTCCCCGTGCGGGTCGACCGGAACGACCTGGTAGCGGCCGAGGGTGTCGAGCAACAGCTTGAGGGTCAGCTCGACCCCTTCGCGCATCGGCTTGATTGCCTCGTCCTCCGGATTCGACAGCTCCAGGCCACGCTCGAGGCTGTCGACCACGCCAAGCAGGTCGCCGGCGAACTTCTCGAGCGCGAACTTGTGCGCCTTCTCGACATCCTGCTCGGCGCGCCGGCGGATGTTCTGCAGCTCGGCCGCCACGCGCAGAGACTGGTCCTGGGCCGCCGCCAACTGCTCCTCGAGCGATTGCACGCGGGCAGCCAGGTCCTCGTTGACGTTGACGTCGGTCTCCGCGTTCTCATTCAGTTCGGCACTCTGGTTGTCCAGATTCTGCTCGTCGGCCATGCGTTCCTCCTGTCGATTCGGTGCGGGCTCGGCCCGCGCATGGCGGCTATATGGGGATGGCTTGGCGCGCTTCAAGTGGCATATCCGAATGAATATCGTGAAAGGCCGATACCGGCCGTCTTCCGGCCTGCGCGTCGCGCTTGCCGGTTTCGCGAAAAGAACTGTATAAATAGCCAGTCATCGATGCGGGAGCCCGGCCATGCTGGTTCATCTGTCCGTTCATAACTATGCGATCGTCGAACACCTCGACCTGGAGCTGGACCGCGGCATGACCGTGGTCACCGGCGAAACCGGCGCCGGCAAGTCGATCATGCTCGATGCGCTCGGCCTGGCCCTCGGCGGGCGCGCCGACAGCGGCGTGGTCCGCCCCGGGGCCGACAAGGCCGACATCCTGGCCAGCTTCGATGTCGACGAGATCCCCGGCGCGCGCGAATGGCTGAGCGAGCGCGACCTCGATGGCGAAGGCCCCTGCATCCTGCGCCGGGTGATCACCGCCGAAGGCCGGTCGCGCGGCTACATCAATGGCACGCCCTGCCCGCAGAGCGACCTCAAGGCGCTCGGCGAACGGCTGATCGACATCCACAGCCAGCACGAACACCAGTCCCTGCTCAAGCCGGACACCCATCGCCGGCTGCTCGACGAGTACAGCGGCAGCCAGGAGCTCGCCCGCCAGGTGCAGTTGGCCGCGCAGCGCTGGCGCCAGACGCGCCAGACCCTCGAGCGGCTGAGCAGCAGCGGCGACGAGCAGCGCGCCCGCCACCAGTTGCTCAGCTACCAGCTGGAAGAGCTGGAGAACCTCGCCCTCGGCGAACAGGAACTCGAGCAGCTGGAGCAGGAGCACAAGACCCTGACCAACGCCGAGCAACTGCTCGGCGCCTGCCGCCAGGTGATGGAGCTGTGCAGCGAGAGCGACGCCGGCAACGTGCTCTCGGCGCTGACCTCCAGCCTGCAGCGCCTGACCGTGTTCCAGCACCAGCCCGGCGCGCTCGCCGAGGCGGTCAACCTGCTGGCCAGCGCGCAGATCCAGGTCGAGGAGGCGGTGGGCGAGCTCAACCGCTTCGTCGACCAGTTCGACGCCGATCCGGAACGCTGCAGGCGCTGGAAGAACGCCTCGACGCCATCTATTCACTGGCGCGCAAGCACCGGGTCCAGCCGTTCGAACTGCCGGCCCTGCAGCAGCGGCTGCTGGAGGAACTGGAAAGCCTCAACGCCGACGACGAGGCGCTGGGCCGGCTCGGCGAGGAACTGGCGGCCTACGAACGCCACTACGAGGAAAAGGCCGCGCAGCTCAGCGCCAACCGCCAGGAAGCGGCCGAGCGCCTGGCCGCCGCCGTAGAGACCGAGATCCAGCGCCTGGGCATGCCCGGCGGCCGCCTTGCCATCGAACTCAAGCCATCGCCCAGCGCCGAGCCGCAACCCTACGGCCGCGAGCAGGTGGAGTTCCTGGTGAGCGCCAACCCCGGCCAGCCGCTGCGCCCGCTGAACAAGGTCGCCTCGGGAGGCGAGCTGTCGCGGATCAGCCTGGCGATCCAGGTCATCACCGCACAGACTTCGCGTGTCCCCACGCTGGTGTTCGACGAAGTGGACGTCGGCATCGGCGGCCCCACCGCCGAGATCGTCGGCCAGTTGCTGCGCCGGCTCGGCGAACGCGGCCAGGTGCTGACCGTCACCCACCTGCCGCAGGTCGCGGCGCAGGGTCACCATCACCTGTTCGTGCACAAGGCGCGCGGCACCGAGGAAACCCGCACCGCTGTCGCCGCCCTGGAAGGGCAGCAGCGCGTCGAGGAAATCGCCCGCATGCTTGGCGGCGTCGACCTCACCGAGCAGTCGCTGGCCCATGCCAGGCAGATGGTGACCGCGGCGCAGGCCTGACGGCATCCATGCGGCGCACAGCCTGAAAAGGGGGGGGGGCGGGCTATGCGGGTGCAGCCGCCCGGTCGCCGCGAGGGCGCGCCTCCCACAAGATGTGGCAGCAATCGTAGGAGCGACCTTGGTCGCGAACCGATCTCAGAAGACAATACCCCCTTCGCGAGCAAGCTCGCTCCTACGGCAGGCAAGGCAACAGCGATCGGCGGAGCTGGCCGGGCGGCGCTCCGCTTCGGCCCACCTGGACATCCGGTGAGGGCTCAATCGACAGGCCGCTCGCCGCGCAGCTCCTACAGGCCCTAGCGCCCGGAACTTGAAAAGTGACCAGGCACAAAAGCGAACGCCCCGTTTTCGGGGCGTTCGCTTTTGGCGATCAACAGGCTGCATTTTCACACGGCGGCGAGGGCCGCCTTTTGGCCTGTCCGCCAGTCTCGCTCAATTCTTCTTGCGCACGTAGAGCACGAGGTTGTGATCGACCAGTTCGAAACCGTGTTTCTGCACGATCTGCTTTTGCAGTTCCTCGATCCCCGGATCGAAGAATTCGATGACATCACCGGTGTCGACGCAGACCATGTGGTCGTGATGACCGCTGTCGGCCAGTTCGAACACCGCGTGGCCGCCGTCGAAGTTGTGCCGCACGACCAGGCCGGCCGCCTCGAACTGGGTGAGCACCCGATAGACCGTCGCCAGCCCGACATCCTCGCCCGCTTCCATCAGCGCCTTGTATACGTCTTCGGCACTCATGTGGCGCTGTTCGGCGGTATCGAGCATCTGCAGGATCTTCACCCGCGGCAACGTCACCTTGAGGCCGGCTTTACGTAATTCGCTGTTTTCAACCATGTTGGCTTCTCGCTGCTGCTGTTTTGCAGCCTCCTTCAATGCGGGTATGATCCGGGTCTTTCGTTGCCCAGCCAAGATAGTGGAAGTGACCTAGCGATGCAAAAACCAAGTTCCTGCTGGCCAGCCTCACGCTCGTGGGCCTGTTCGGACTCGTCGGTTGCTCATTTCCCGGGGTTTACAAGGTCGACATTCAGCAAGGCAATGTCGTCACGCAGGACATGATAGACCAGTTGCGCCCTGGAATGACCCGCCGCCAAGTGCGGTTTATCATGGGCAACCCCTTGATTACAGACACATTTCAACCCAATCGCTGGGACTACGTATACAGCATCCAGCCCGGCGGCGGGCAACGCTTCCAGGAGCGGATGACCCTGCAGTTCAATGACGCCGACCAACTGGTCGGCCTGGCCGGCGACTTCATGCCGGGCGTCAGCCGTGACGAGGCGATTCTCGGCAACGAAGCCGGCGCGCCGAATCAGCCCGCCCCTGCGCAACCGCAGCCGCAGGAGGAAGCGCCGCAGCCGGGCTCGCTGCTCGAAGAGATCCAGCGCGACGTCGACGACGTCCGCACCGTGCCGGTGCCCAGCCCCGAACCGCTGGAAACCTCGCCGCGCTGATCCGCGCGACATTCACGACAAAAAGCCCGGCGATGCCGTAATGCTGTTCACTTAACCGAGGCGCCCCCGGAGATCCTTGATTTTCGGTAGGCCTACAGGCCTACATACGCCGCGAGGGCGCGCCTCCCACAGGGCTCGGTGGGCGACTCCGCTTTTGTGGGAGGCCCGACCTCGGAGTGACCTCGCCTCGGTGAACAACATTACGGCAATGCCGGGGCAACGCTCTAGTCCGCCGGGCGCTCCGCCCTGGCCTTGGCCGCACGCGCCGCGCGCTGCTTGCGTACTTCCTTGGGATCGGCGATCAGCGGCCGATAGATCTCCACCCGCTCACCCTCCTCCAGCACCCGCTCCTCGGGCCTGGGCACCGCCTTGCCGAAGATACCCAGCGGCGCCGCGGCCAGGTCGAGGCCGGGAAAGTGCTTCGCCATGCCCGAGCGCAGCGCCGCCTCGCGCACGGTAGTGCCGGCCGGCACGCTCAGCCGCAGCAGCTTCTGCCGCTCCGGCAGCGCGTACGCCACCTCGACGATGATCTCAGCCATACAGGGCCCGAGCCCGGTCGCAGAAGGCATCGACCAGGGTGTTGGCGGCATGGTTGAACAGCGGCCCGAGGGTGACCTTGATCAACGGGCCGGCATAGTCGAAGCGCATGTCGAGGCTGATGCGCGAGGCCTTGTCGCCCAGTGCCTTGAATTCCCAGACGCCGTGCAGCTGACGGAACGGCCCTTCCTCCAGCGCCATCTCGATGCGCTTGCCCGGCTGCAACTGGTTGCGGGTCAGCAGGCGCTGCTTCAGGCCGGCCTTCTCCACGGTCAGCCGCGCGCGCATCTCGGTGTCGCTGCTTTCCAACACCTCGGTGCTCGAGCACCAGGGCAGGAACTCCGGATAGCGCGCCACATCGTTGACCATGTCGTAGAGCGCCTCGGCCGGATAGGGCAGCAACGCCGAGCGTTGAATATGTGTCGTCATCGTCAGTTGCCTTATTGCTTGGCCAGCTCGGCCACGAACACCACCAGCACGCCAAGCGGCGCGACCACCCGCATCAGCCAATAGACCGCGGTGAAGAGCAGCGGACTGCGCAGCGCCAGCTCCTCGCGCACCGTCTCGCGCTTGAGCACCCAGCCGGCGAACAGCACGAAGGCCAGCCCGCCGAGCGGCAGCAGGATGCGGCTGGTGAGGTAGTCGATGCTGTCGAAGAAGGTGCGACCGCCTTCGGCGCCCCACTGGAACAGATGGAAGCCGTCCTCGCCGAACACGAAGAACCTGGCGTCGGCGCCCAGGTTGAACGACAGCACCGTGCCCATGCCCACCAGCCAGCACAACAGCGCCAGGCCCGCGGTGATCAGGGCACGGCTGCGGCCGGTGCGTTCGACCAGGTAGGCGACCGCCGGCTCGAGCATGGAGATCGACGAGGTCCAGGCGGCGATCAGCACCAGGATGAAGAACACCGTGCCCATCAACTGGCCGAACGGGATGTTGCCGAAGGCCACCGGCAGGGTGACGAACATCAGCCCCGGGCCGCGCCCGGCTCCAGGCCGCCGGCGAACACGATCGGAAACAGCGCGAGCCCCGCGGTCAGCGCCACCAGGGTGTCGAGGATGCCGACGGTCAGCACGGTGGCGCCGATCGAGGCGTGGCGCGGCATGTAGGAGCCGTACACCATGATCGAGCCGACCCCGACGCTCAGCGTGAAGAAGGCGTGCCCCATGGCGGCGAGGACGCGTCGAGCACCTTGTCCGGCTGGAAGCTGAACAGGAAGTGGAAGCCTTCCATGAAGTGGCCGGTGGTGAAGCTGTAGCCGAGCAGGATCAGCAGCAGCACGAACAGCAGCGGCATCATCACCCGCAGACTCTTTTCCAGCCCGGCCACCACGCCGCGGGCGATGACGAAGCCGGTCAGTACCATGAACAGCGTGTGCCACAGGGTCAGGCGCCAGGGATCGGCGGTCAGCGCGCCGAAGGCAGCGCCGGCTCCGGCGGCGTCGACGCCCGTGAAGCGGCCGGCGCCCATGCCCAGCACGTAGTCCAGCGACCAGCCGGCGATCACGCTGTAGAAGGACAGGATCAGCAGCGCTGCGACCATGCCCATGACCGCCGGCCAGGCCAGCCTTCGGCGAGGCGCCCGCCTCGACCGCCAGGCTGCGCATGGCGTTGACCGGGCTCATTCGCGCGCGCCGGCCGATCAGCGTTTCGGCGAGCATGATCGGCAGCCCAACCAGGGCGATGCACACCAGGTACATGACGACGAAGGCACCGCCTCCGTACATCCCGGTCATATAGGGGAACTTCCAGATGTTGCCGAGCCCCACGGCCGAACCGGTGGCGGCCAGGATGAACACCCAGCGACTGGCCCAGGAGCCGTTGATGGATACCGCGTTGCCCGCCATGAGATGCCCGTACTGCGAAAAAAGAGCGCCATTCTCCGGAAATCGCCGGTGCCCCTCAAGTTGACACGCAGGCACGGGCTGTCGCCGGGCACAGCGTTTTCGTACGGCCTGGCGCAGCCTTATCGCCAGCCTGCCCGCGACTCCCTATAATGCGCCGCCTATGGCTAAACAGAAGAAACATCCCTCCGGGACCATCGCGCTGAACAAAAAGGCGCTACACGATTACTTCATCGAGCAGAAGTTCGAGGCGGGCCTCGCACTGGCCGGCTGGGAAGTGAAAAGCCTGCGCGCCGGCAAGGCGCAGCTGGTGGATAGCTACGTGCTGCTCAAGGATGGCGAAGCTGGCTGCTCGGCGCGCACATCACCCCGCTGACCACCGCCAGCACCCACGTCATCGCCGACCCGACCCGCACCCGCAAGCTGCTGCTGCACAAGCGCGAGCTGGGCAAGCTGTTCGGCGCCGTGCAGCAGAAGGGCTATGCCTGCGTGGCGCTGTCGCTGTACTGGAAGAAGCACCTGATCAAGTGCGAGATCGCCTTGGCCAAGGGCAAGAAGGAATACGACAAGCGGCATACCGAGAAGGAACGCGACTCGGCCCGCGAAATCCAGCGCGCCATGCGCACCAAGGGCAAGGAAGATTGACGCCCGAGGGCCTGCATGCAGCCTTGCGTCGGGCGGCCGCCGCCGCCAGGCGCCCCGCCTTTTCCAGCTAATGTCGTTTCCCCTAAGGGGTGACGACGGGAAACCTCTGGCTTTCGGGCAGGCCTACGGCCTGCATCGCCGCGAGGGCGCGCCTCCCACAGAACTCAGTGGGCAAACGCCGCTTTTGTGGGAGGCCCGACCTCGGGGCGAGTTCGCCCAGGCTGATGACCGGGAAGCCTCTGACCGACCGGCAGGCCTGCGGCCTGCATCGCCGCGAGGGCGCGCCTCCCACAGAACTCAGTGGGG
>LZQQ01000002.1_pt1 | contig 54396 bp, 56 predicted proteins | sample 768581 | NCBI WGS metagenome assembly LZQQ01 (sample SAMN05207185, study PRJNA324510) | oil field metagenome | isolation source: sample BH-FW-20 from oil reservoir | place: India: Bombay High | collected 2015-11-25 | reverse complement strand
GGCGGGAAGTTCCATCAGCATTTGCCCGTCGGCCAGGCAGTCATGCAGCTCGCGAGCCTCGCCTTCTTCGGCATACACGATGGTTCTCGCCGGCATGGCGCCAGTGCCGACTCGCCCTTGACCAGCGCATTGTTTGTACGTGAGCCGGGTGGTACCGGCGGGAAGTTCCATCAGCATTTGCCCGTCGGCCAGGCAGTCATGCAGCTCGCGAGCCTCGCCTTCTTCGGCATACACGATGGTTCTCGCCGGCATGGCCGCCAGTGCCGACTCGCCCTTGACCAGCGCATCGCCCTGCGCGAGCAGGCGGGCAAAGGGATAGGTATTCTCGAAGATCAGCGGCTCGTCATGGCTCAAGGCTTCGCCGCCCGGTAGGTTGGCAATGTGCAGGGTGGCGCCCCAGCGGCTGACGATCAGCTGCGCGGCATTGTGCAGGCTGTGGATGGCCGGCAGCGGCCTGGCGATCAGCTGGTATTCCTCGTCTTTGAGCAGAGCTTCGCCGACCAGGTATTCCCGCTCGCCGATGCGCAGCAGCAGCTGGAAGTGTGGCGGCAGCGCCTCCATGGCCATCCCCAGTGCTTCGGCCACCTGGTCGCGTCGGGCCTGAGCCTGCATCGCGAATGTCAGCTCGTAGACGGGCATTGAGCCATCGGAGCTGAAGCGCAGACCGCGCTGGATCTGGAAAGGAGGCCGCCGCGACTGGGGCGTGATGCTGACTGTATCCCGGACCAGGCCTTTGATCAGGCTGGCGGCGGCCTGAGAATCGAGGGCGATGGGGAAGAGATCTTCCCAGTGAGGGCACTCTTCCTGCAGCCGGGCGATTGGGTCTTGGGCGCCCTGCAGGGCATAGGTCTTGCGGATGTGCAGCACCGCCTTGACCAGATTGTCGAGCAGCTCGTAGACCGGCGCTGCTGGTAGCAGGCGGGCAAGAGCTCGGCTTGGGCCTCGATAGCCTGACGCAGCTGCTCATCCTGCAGCTCGTAGCGCAGCGCCTGCTCGGTGACCATGCGCAGCAGGCCGGACAGCCCGCCCTGCGCCGACTCGACCAGGCGCATGGGCAGGCCGCCATTCACTGCGACCAGGCCGATGAAGCGCTTGCCTTCATTCTTGATGGCGGTCTGCAGACGCCATAGGTGGCGTCCGTCGATGACCAGTCTGCGGGTCTTATCCTGGGGCAACCCCTGCTGGCCGGCTGCCTCGCACAGTGGTCCCCAACGCCATGCTCCTCCCGGATATTCGCGCTTCCACCATTCGGCCGCAAAGAGTAGCCAGGCCTGAGCATATTTGGGGTGCGCGTGTTGCCCCACGTTGAGCCCATGCAAAAGCTGACGCAGTATCTCGAATTCTTCTGATGAGGTCTTATAGGCGAATAGCGGGCGACTATCCGGTTCTTGCAGTCCACGCCTAGATAAAAAGTCTGAAATCCATTGGACAAGCGGCACACATAATTCCTTTTTGTGAACGAGTGAGCTGCCTCAAAGGCTGTCCTTGGATCGTGTCCTTTTTCAATCTCAAAACAAGACGACAGATTCATCTAGCTCATGGTGCTTGGGACGAGGTGTCCGATAACTGGGCCATGTTGGATGGCGGTGTTTCATATTTACCAATAGATCATTCTCGTTTCCCAGCCTGGGATCTGACGAAATTTCTGGCACCAGCGTTAACACAACCGAACATCGGGTTACCGTGGTATCTCGTAGGTAATCGGGATTGGGAGTGCACGCTGATGAGATGGTTTTGCGTAGCGATATTTTGCGGTGGCATCGGGCTTTGGCTAAGTACCGAATACCAAATCCCGCAATGGCTGCTTTGGTCTTTGCTGTCGCTAGGAAGCACGATGTGGGGCCTGGCCAAGTGGATGGAGCGGCAGGAGGCCAAGACGGAGTGCAGTCATGATTGAGCACACAGATCCGGGTTGGTCTGCATGCCCAAGACTGCAGGCTTTGCAGCTTTCTGCGCGGCAAACACTAGTTGGCATTGCACCTTATCTGGAGCGGTTTCACAGCGGGCGGGAAGGCCTGCAGGAATTCCAGGTTGATGGACTGCTGTTCTACCCACTGGAGCTAATCAAGGGCGTGCTGGTACTTTCGCCTCAATGGCCGCGGCGCTTAACTGCGCGCTGGATGGCGGGCGCTGGCGAGCCAGCTGTCTGGGACTTTGAGCTCATGACCAGGAGATAGCGAGATTGACCCTTCCTTATGAAAGAACCCGCGCCATCATCAAAACTGAGGAGTTCCTGCGTGAGCTATCCCGTCATGCCGGGTTACCGCAGGATATCCGCAGCTATGCGAAAAGCCTGCTCAGGCACTATCCATCTGCCGACCAGATTTTCTCGCTGGGGCGCCTTGAGGAATGTCTGGTAAACGAAGCGCTTGAAGATGAATACCGACGGCGGGTGATCGCCTTCCACCAGCCGCTGCTCTGCTCGTCGCTGGAGTCGACTCGATAGCGATGTCCCTCCCAGATTTTGAACTGCCGGTGTCTCACCTCGTCGCGCAGCGGCTGAAGCATCTGCGCAAGGGGAGGCCTTTCAGCATCAGGTGTCTTGCAGAGCTTGGTTCGAGCTCGGCCATCTCCAAGGCAGTCGCCCAACTTGTTCGCCGTGGCGAGCTTGAGCGTGTGTATCGTGGCATCTACATGCGGCCGAAATACAGCCAGTACACCGGTCGGGTTCATCGTCCTGGGCCTTGGGACTTGGTGAATCTGATTGCCAGGCAGAACCGTTGGAAGCTACAGATCCACGGCGCTGATGCCGTGAGGCGATTCGGGCTGAGTACACAGATGCCAGTCATTCCGATCTATTACACGAGCGGCCCCAGCCGATCGCTATTTATGGGGAAGGCCGAGATCAGGCTCGTGCATGCTGCTCCGATGGTGATGCAGTGCGCAGGAACCAAAGTGGGGATGACCATCAGCGCTCTGTTTTATCTCGGCAAAGGTGGTACTACGCCGGAGTGTGTTGCTGTAATCAAAAAAGCTCTCAGCCCCGAAGACCTTAGCAAAATAGTGGCCTGCAGAATGCCGAAATGGATGCGCGCAGCGCTGGAGACAACATGAGCCGGTAAGACGCAGCCAGACACTCCATTTGGCTGCCTATCCCTCTATCAGAGTCGGACCTGCGTCTATTGCTGGCTGCCCTTCTCCATATTTATCCGCGCCCTGCGGATATAGCTCACCGACACGCTGAGCCGGCGGGCGATCTCTGCGTCGGAAAGGCCCCCGAATTCCGAGATAATTTCGGGTGTCATTTCGGGCAAAGGTCGCTTGTACGCTTGTATTCCAAGCTCCCTACGCATTTTTTGACCGGAAAATTACTGATGCCTAAACGGTCAGCGACTTCTGTATCCGGCATCATCCCCAGTAGAGCTATGGCTTCGCTGGTCCAAATGTCCTCCAGTGGTTTGAAACGCTCACGACTGATCTTTGACTCTGGGATCTTCAGCTCCGCTCTCGCACGCTTGATTCGCTTGATGGAAACACCAAATCTTTTTGCCAGTCGGTAATTGGTTTCCTTTGCCAGTTGCACAATCAAATCAGGTGACAGCTCGGTGTCTTCGGGGCAGAACCCAAGAATGTTATTTGATTGGCGAAATCGTCGAACGGTGCTGGCGCCCAGCCCAAAGCGTCTGGCCACCTCCCGATCGCTCATTTTCCCAACGCATGCTTTCCAGTCATTCATCGTGCTCTCTCCTAATACATGAAACGACCAGGCAATTATTTGCGTGGCCTTGTATTCAGAGTGCGACTTTGAATACCCCCGGCTTACCAAGCTGCATAGCGAGGCATTGTTTGTAGCACCTGGGCCAGTGCGACCAATACCAAAATCCGCGCATGCGCGGGTTTTTGAATGCGCGTGCCGCATGACTCTGATCTCAGCCGTCCAGTCAAGATCAGCTAGTAGGTCAGCAGGTCTGTCTCGTAGCGCCGCTTTAGAGTGGCCTTGGGCATATTGGATGTATCGATGTGACGATTTTTCCGCGCATGCGCGGAGTTTTGAACAACTCAAAAATAAAATTGCCTAGCGCGTAGCTCTACCCCCCAAAACCAGTGGCCTTGGGAATTTCACTATCAGGTAGTAATCCAAAAAGTGAGAGCCCATAAATGCCAGATACATCCAATCATTCGGAGAGTGTGGACCAGCCACACATCAGCCCTGACTCACGTCATGCACAGCTGCTAGCGTTGGCTGCAGATGCTGGGCGTGATGTTGGTGTGATAGCGGAGATGCTGAGGTTTCTGGATGTTCATTCGCAGCTAATTGATTTCCCCCGAGTCATGCAGGGGTTTGTGAATGCGCTTGATGCCATGGACATAGCGCCAGAGCTCAGCCTAGGTGCGCGCGATCTCAGAGCCTGGCGGGACGAGTGCTGCTGGATTATTTCAATCCGAAACAATCCTGATTTTATTGCGGTTTTGGGCCCCATGTTTTACCAGGGAGATGAACGGCGTACGCGCAATCCGGTCATCGGTAAGGGCGTACAGGATCACGCCTTCCCCTACGCGACGCTGTGGCACGAGCCTGCGGATTCAGAAAGCCAGCTGGATTACTACCGTCTCATTGGCCAACTTCTTGTAGCTTATCAGCAACGGGCAGATGATCTGGGGCTGCGCGGGCAGAGATACAGCGCTTACCTTGAACTCCGAGCACTCTGCGCACTGCAGATACTGTCTATACCAGATGATCTTAATATATGGTCCAGCTCTGCTGTATTTGCGCAGGGTTGCCGCCAATTCGACGCCGGCAGTTCAATCGATTACCTAGCAGAGTACTACCCACCAATAGTTCGTCTGGTCCGCTACCTCGGTGGTGAGGAACCGCCAGAACGTCACGGTAGCGGTGGCCATCGTCAGCATGGCGGCTCAAATAACGCAGGCCTAGGTGTACTGATTAGCCAAGGGGCTACCGAGTTCCCGCTCGAGGATCCAGACGACCCAGATTTGCTCCCTGGATATATAAGTTTCGTGGCGTCTCAACCGCTAGACGATAATTTAGATGAAGCACTGCCGCTGGGCGAAAGAACTGCTGCACGTGAAATATGTTTGATCGATACAAGAGGTGAAGTCAGACCATATGTAGCTGAATTGCTCAGCCATGAGGGTATGCTCGCTCATATTGCTCGCAGTCGGCAGTTTTTACCGTTTGGTTACAACCTGCTCACGCAGTATGAACTAGCAAACCTACTGTTTGGTGTCACTGATGAATTTTTGCTCTGTCGGGAGCGAATTCGTAATGCTCCTGCCCAAGAGCAGATACAGAATCGGAGGCGCTTGGAGGGTCTGCTGGCACTTCATCTAATGCTCTGGTTCGGTCGTACACTTGAGGACTGCAGAAAACTACGGATAGCTGAGCGCAATGCTCGCCCGAGCTCGGTGCTGGAGTTGGTTCTTGCTGATGAGACTGGGCCAGCGGAGTTCAGATTTTTTGCACCGACGCCAGACTATGCAGCGGAAGAGCTCCTGCCTCGAGATGCCGTTCGAGCATCTCAGCCAACAATCTCGGTACCGGACATGGTTGGGGCGGCTGCGCTTGTTATGGCAATCCGGGACTTGTCGCCGGTGAATGGCTCGGCCGTTATCACCTGCAAGATCAAAGATGTCGAGCGTGAAATCCGAATCTTATTGGGCGAGCTTGGAGGCGAAGATCCTCGCTACACGATGCACAAAGTGCGCTCCTATCTTCATCGCCAAATCATCGCAGACTCTCACGATGTGGTTGCAGCCACCATGCTATCGGGGATGCCCTGTCTTTCGGCAAACACAGCGCTGTATTACAGCCAGTACAGCATCAACTATCTGCGACGCCTGTATTGCCAATCAGTACAGCGGGTGCTGGCTGCGGTTTATGCCACCGTAGGATTGGAGGCTCCTAGTGCCCCGATTCCCGCTGTTCCGGAGGCGGCTGTTGGTGCCCGAAATTGCCTTCGACTGGATACGGTAAAGGCTAATCTCGAGGCGTTGCTGGTAGTGCTGCGTAAACGCCCTCGAAAAAATCTTCAGCAGCTTGTTCATTGGCATAACTGCTTTTCGCTGTGGACGGTTCAAATGTTCTTTATGGCGACCGGATGTCGAGCTATTCGCGACCCGTTGAAGCAGGAAGACGAATTTATATCGCCTGGGGGACACGGCGCGCTGGGGGACAAAGGCTCAGATGATGGGCATATGAGTCGCCTGGTAGTGTTGACTGACCTGCTAAAACGACAGTTAAAAGCCTATAAGGCTCACTGCAGAGCAATTACCGCACAACTCGAGTTACATACACCGGCTCCTACCAACGGATTTTTCCTGCGCTTAACCGATGATGGTTGTCTTTGCTACGAGGAAATTCGGCCGCTCCATATCAAAGCTGTAATGCGCCAGATTGAGGGTTTCACACCTCATGCAGTAAATGGCTTCCGTAAGTTCTTGAGAACTGAGCTCGCCGAGCGCGGATGTCCGCCTGAGACACTGTCGGCTCTGATGGGCCATTGGCTGAGTGGCGAAGAACCACAAGATATTTACTCGAGCTTTTGTCCGCGTACCTATGTCCAAGGCCTTCATACCTACTTGTTGTCACTCATGCGGGAGCTCGGTTGGACGGTTCGCAACAGCCACCTGGTTGTGGAGGCTGATGCATGAATAGCTCACGACTTTCGGATGAAATGCTGTCTGTTGTCTGGAGCCCGGATAAACATGATCCAGAGTGGAAAAGCGGATATCTGATAACACTCCGGGAGCGCTGCCAAAACTCCGGCAACAGCATCGGTGAATGGCTCTGCGGACAACGTTTGCTGCGTAGCTTTCCCATCAAGGAGATGCAAAATCTCGAGAATCAGCTCGAAAGCTCGACATTGCGCAACACACTGCTAGATGTGACGCGTCGGGCACAGCGTTTTAATCCGAGCTTGCCGCTGGCTCGGATAGCGATCGAAACGCAGCGCCGCCCTAATCCGATTAACCCAGACCTATACAACTCAGAGAATCTGTCGGCCAGTCAAGACTTGGTTGATTCGATGGGGCGCGCCATCAGGCGTGATCTAGATCAACTCACACCCCATGCGCGGATTGGGCTGCTTCTACTGAGTGCTGCCTATTATGGCGCTCTGATGGACATTCCCCAACTGAACGCGCTGACTCAGCTTGATCCTGGGCAGGTCATTTGGATATCCGGAATACCAGAGTTCCGGTTGCAACTCTCAATCCGAGGTCAACCTGAGGCTGAGAACCGGCAGTGGTTTCCAGACCCAATAACGCTCTCGCTTCTGTCGCGCTGCGCTGCAGATCTAGCCGAGAACCGGTCTTACTTGGATCGAAAGGGCGGGAAGTTAAGGTGTATTCAAGCGGCGCTGGCCAAAGGAGAAATTTGCCCTGATAACCAGCCAGCCTCTCTAGAGCGAGTGTTTGAGTTGCTGCGTATTGAGCGTCAAACACAGTTTCCACAGCTGCTAATAAATTATGCTACAAGATCCAACTTTGTGTCGCATTCTGTTTTGTCGGACTCTTGGCAGCATTTGAACAGGAACGCACCGGTACCAAGTAGCGAAGAGAAGCAGAAACGGAAAAAGCACCGATTTCGCAGACCCCGAAAAAATGTTCCCGAATGGTTGACTGTATTGTGCCGAAAAGTCCGCAAGCGGCAAATTTCACCAGTCGAGAATATACCTCCACCTCAGACGCTTGAAGCTTTGATCAATGGCTGGGCGGCACTCCTGCTTCACGGCCGCTCGTTTTACGGCAACATGTTACAGCCTAAAACAGTTGCCAACTATGTTCGGGATGTCGGTGTAGGTTTGGACAATCTGCTCTGTGCCGACTCGATCTTGGAAGTTTCGCCGGATGCGCTTGAGGAGCTCTATGAGCTGATGCTAGAGGCTCAGCCCACCTCGTCTATGAGGAGGAATCTCGCCAGGGGATTATTGGAGTTTCATGGTCACCTGCAGAAAACTTTTGCGTATCCGCCAATCAGCCCCTATAGCACGCTGGGCATTGGGAAAACACCTCAGTTCGTCGATGCTCAGATCCTCAATGAGGACCAATATCGTCTGGTCCTCCGGGACTTAGCCACAGGCCCTTTGAGCCAGCGCTCACCACGTCTCGCCATCGTTGCTCAAGCCATGATGATCTTCGGATTTCGTCTGGGATTGCGCCGCAATGAGGCGCTGAAATTGCTGCGTCGAGACCTGCAATTGCCTTCGCTGTCTGATGCGCGAGCCGCTGCAGTAAGGCGTCGACATCAGAACCTCAAGCGGCTATCGCCTGAACGATTTACTGTTCTCGAGCGACCGATCAACTTGCTTATTCGACCACATGCTCAGCGCGCGTTAAAAACACGCAACTCGACACGGACGCTGCCACTTCACGTGTTGCTTGAGCCAGATGAGTTGCAGCTCATTGAGCGCCTGGCCCAGCTGCGCGATGACGAAGAGCTGAAGAGTCCATATTCGGAATTCTTGTTCTGTATCCCGGAATTCCAGACTCGATGGGTATCTGAGTCAACACTGATGCCAGCTATTCATGACGCACTACGCCGGGTGACTGGGTGCAGCGATATGCACTATCACCACCTGAGGCATTCGGCCGCGACTTGGCTGACGTTTAAGTTAGCCGCGTCAGCATTCGGTATTAGTCAGGAGGCTGGGTTGCTGTTCGGTGAGCATCCGCAAACCATGAAATGGCTGCTGGACACAGAACGGTTCAATCGAGCCTTTCTTCACTCCCCGGAGTCCGCCACTCGACGTGTGATCCATATCACCAGCGCTGTGCTCGGGCATGCGAGTCCCAAAACATCCTTGCTCTACTACATCCATTGCATGCCATGGTTATCGGCGCTGTGCTGGCAGTGGAATCCTGAATTTTGGCCGCCTGGCCATGTCATTGCGAAAATTGCCCAGGTCAGTTTGCCAAACAAGCCGGACGACCTACCTGCACCAGGCCTGCCTGCAGAGATTCGGCACATGCGGAGAATCATCGGTCGCATGCGGGTCTATAGGCGCAGCAACCAAGGAAAAATTAAGCGTCCGCTGATTTCCCATCAGAGGAGTGACGGTGGATGGGCACTGACGAGAATGAATGAAATCTCATCCATGCTCTCCTATGAGGCATACGCGGAGGCATCGGGGCAGTCGGTCAACATGGACTGGGTTGAGTTTACCGAGCTGATCGATCAGCCATGTTGGAACGGGCGAGGTACATTAGCCACCTCGGCAAGCATCGCCTGCAGAGCCCAGCAATTTCTGACTCAGATAATAGAATTGAGCTTGTCCCAAGACCGCCTAAACACGGAGGTCTGGCCGGGTGGTGGCCTATGCGGATCAGCTCTATCGCCTGCTAAGCAGCCGGCATAAAGCCAAAGCTGGTCGAGTGCTGGACGATTTCGTGGAACGCTGCTGGGCGAGCGAGACGACACTGCGCTTCTACCCGGTAGGGATGATCAGAGTGCTCGTGAGTACCTGTGGCTGTTATCTGAGCTGGGCGTCCCTTGGGCTGATATTGAGTTCATCATTTACGATGAACGCACGCCCAGGCAAACCAAAAGTCGTTGGCGCACGGTTCTGGGAAAACCTCGTTTGAGGTTCATTGAACAAGTCCCGGAGAATCGAAGCAGCCAGAACAGTCACATAGGCATTCGAGTGATGCTGCGTTTGCCAGGTGCCAAGCCCACTGCTCAGGAGCAGAACCATCACTCCGGCGCCGCCTTGCGCTACCTGATGTTGATGGCTTCCATCGACTGGCATTTTCGTGCCTGACCATGTCCGGAGGGCATTCAGCCCTCCGGATCATCCTGCAATTCTAGCAAGTCTCCCACTTGGCAGTTCAGGTACTGGCAGATCGCTTCCAGGTCCTTGAGCTCTACCCTCTGCGCGGTCTCGTGATACAGCCGCGTGAGAGTTCCGCGGTTGATCCCGGTGTCCCTGACCACGTCACTGATCTTCAGTTTCCGCTCGCCCAGTAAGCGAGACAAATGGCACTTGACCATCCCAATCTCCAAAAATGATCTACAGAAGATCATTTTGTCCTTGCAAAGCTCAAAATGAGCGTTATATTGATCTGCAGAAGATCATTATGAGTATTCAGAAGCTCATAAGAATCCGCTGTCGTTCAATTTAGCAGAGAGGGCATATCCATGTCTCACACATACCTGACTACCGAAGAGCTGGCCACGCGCATGAAGTACGACGCGCGCACCATCCGTAATCGCTTGAAAGATTCAGTCCTGCTCGAAGGGATTCACTACTTCCGTCCTTTTGGCGGCCGCAAGATTCTTTTTATCTGGGAAGCTGTCGAAGAAGACATGCAGAAATTCTCGCGGGCTTCTGGGCTGGTTCCGATGGCTGGTGGAGGCATCTGCCATGGGTAAGATTCGCGCCCGTGCCGACAACGAAAAGTTGTTCTTTGACTTCACCTACCTGGATCAGCGCTGCCGCGAGCAGACCACGTTGCCTGATACGCCTGCTAACCGGAAAAAGCTGGAGAAGATCCTTGAGCGCATAGAGGCGGAAATCACCCTCGGCTGCTTCGACTACGCCACCTACTTCCCTCAAAGCAGCAAAGTGCAAGAGATCAGTCGGCTGCAGGCTGGCTGTGCATCGCTGAAAACACCACTGTTCAAGGATTTTGCCGAACTGTGGTTTGAGGAGATGAGGGTCGAGTGGCGTGATACGCACGCCAAAACCGTGCGCCTTACCCTTGATAAGCATTTGCTGCCTGAGTTCGGCAAAAAGAGGTCAGCGCCATCACCAAAGCAGAACTTCTGTCATTCCGCTCGGCACTCGGCAAAGTCCCCGGGCAGAAAGGTCAGAGTCTGACAGCGACGCGAATCAACCACATCATGACGCCATTGCGCATGATCCTTAGTGAGGCAGCTGACCGCTTCGAGTTTACCTCGCCATATCTCAACATCAAATCACTGAAAGTCCCCAAGACAGACGTGGAACCCTTCACCTTGGATGAGGTGCTGCAGATCCTCAACACAGTGCGTGAGGACTTCCGCAACTACTACACCGTGCGCTTTTTCACAGGCATGCGGACGGCCGAAGTTGATGGTCTGCAATGGAAGTATGTCGACTTTCAGCGGCGGCAGATTCTGATCCGTGAAACCTGGGTGGGCGGCAAGCTCGACTACACCAAGAACGACGGCTCACAGCGTGAGATCGATATGTCCGAGCCGGTTTACCAGGCGCTCCTCGGCCAGCGGGAGAAAACCGGCAGCGGACAGTTTGTCTTTAGCACCCGCGAAGGTACGCCGCACGCATACCGCAACATCAACGACCGGGTTTGGTATCCGCTGCTGCGTCACCTGGGTTTGCGTAGGCGGCGTCCCTACCAAACCCGTCATACGGCCGCGACCCTCTGGCTGGCTGCAGGCGAAAACCCGGAGTGGATCGCCAGGCAGATGGGGCACACCACCACCGAGATGCTGTTCCGAGTCTATTCGCGCTATGTCCCCAACCTGACCCGCCGTGATGGCAGTGCATTCGACAACCTGATTAAAGCCAATCTCAAGGCATGAGGAGCTTCTGCATGAAACTGATCAAATGTGACAACGTGACCCCTCTGCATTCATCGATGGAGGCCCGCGAGCATGCGTACCTCAAGCATCTGGCTTCAGCCATGAGTCACTACCTTGAGAACCCCCATGGCACCGAGCTTATTTGCATCCTCGGCTCCGGCTACGAGAAGGATAATCGGCATGCCCTCGAAACCTGGGTCGCCTACCACCGCAACGAAGTTTTCGAGAAGCGCCTGGAGGGTCGCAGTCCGCTGGACTATCTGATCGAGAAGCTTGAGAGCCTGTTGGGTAACTAAGTTCGAAAGGGGCCGAAAGGCCCCTTCATTGTTCTACCCTGGCAGTGGCGAGACTGTTCCATTCATTCGCCAATCTTCGTTTGGGTTGGGTTACCGCCCCCCCTGCCGGTCACAGTTCAACTTGAACATGTAGTCAGGCATGTAAGGACCCGGATCGACGGATTGGTTTACTATCCAGGGCGCGAACCAGAGCACATTTTTCTCCTGCCTGCTGATGGGCAAGAGGGGGCGGGAGTATAGGGACAGTGGTAAAGAAGCAGCTCGTATTGGCCAGCTGGGTGGGCGGGAATGATCTCAAAGCAGTTGCAGGTGCTGAGGCTGGCCCGATTCTGGCGACCCTGAATACTGTGGCTGTTGATAAAGTCGAGCTGCTTTGTTCATACCCCGCCGAGCGCGTTGAACCCTACCTAGCCTGGCTGCGCCAGCAGGTCGATGTATCAATCACCGCGCATTACGTTTCCCTGTCTTCCCCCGTTCATTTCGGGGAGATCTACCAGGCCGCAAGTCAACATTTAAAGCGCCTGTGTACTTCCGGAAATCAGCTTTCCATTCTGCTCAGTCCCGGCACACCGGCCATGCAAGCGGTGTGGATTCTGCTGGGCAAAACGCGCTATCCGGCGACCTTCTACCAGTCCTCACTTGAGCAAGGCGTTCAGCAGGTCGAAGTGCCTTTCGAGATCGCGGCCGAGTATGTGCCGGCCGCCAATACCATCAGCACCGACAAGCTGGTTCAACTCGCCGGGCTGGATGCCCCCGTGGATGCAGCCTTCGACAGCATCGTGACGCAGAGCGAGCGCATGCTGGCACTCAAGGCGCAGGCGCAGATACTCGCGACGAAGCAAGTCCCAGTACTGATTTACGGTGAAACCGGCACCGGCAAAGAGCTGTTTGCCCGTGCCATTCACAACGCCGGCCCACGTTCTGCAGCGCCCTTTGTTGCGGTGAACTGCGGTGCCATCGTGCCGGAGCTGATTGACTCAACCTTATTTGGCCACAAGAAGGGCGCATTCACTGGCGCTATTGCAGATCGGCCTGGGGTTTTCCAACAGGCCCATGGCGGCACGCTGTTTCTGGATGAGTTCGGTGAGCTAACGCCGGATGTGCAAGTACGCCTCCTGCGCGTACTGCAGGAAGGCACCTTCACCCCGGTAGGCTCCAGCCAGGAACTCAAGGTCGATGTGCGGCTGATCACCGCCACTCACCGCAACCTGATGCAGGAAGTTGCTCACGGGCGCTTCCGTGAAGACCTGTTCTATCGCATCGCTGTGGGTGTGCTGCACCTCCCGCCGCTCAGAGAGCGCGAAGGTGATCTGCTGTTACTGTCGGAAAAGCTGCTGGCCGGCATTGCCAGCCAGGATGCCAGCCTCGGCGATAAGAAAATTTCCGCAGAAGCAAAAAATCTTATCCTTCAGTACCCCTGGCGTGGCAACGTTCGCGAACTGCAATCCACCTTGTTGCGCGCGGCTCTCTGGTGTTCGGGCGATCTGATTGCTGCTCATGATATCGAGCAAGCGCTGTTCAAATTGCCGCACGCACAGGCCGATGTACTGGCCATGGATGTTTCGCAAGGCATTGATCTACAACAGGTAATCGCCGAAGTAGCCGGGCATTATCTGCGCAAGGCGCTGACGCTTACCGGCAACAACAAGACCCGTGCGGCCAGTCTGCTAGGCCTCAAAAGCCAGCAGACGCTGAGCAACTGGATGGACAAGTACGGCATCGAATAAAACTTGGCACGGTCCTCGCTATAGGACCGTCATGGATAGAATCGCCTACATGAAATCAGTCAACTTCGAGTTCCTCCGCCCTGGCAACGAACTGCTGGCGAACCTCGCCGACCTCGCCGAAGCGGTCCTGCATATCGATCCGGGCAGCGCGCTCACTCGTCTGCGCAGCTTCGCCGAAGAGCTGACCAAAGCCATCTATAAGGAAGAACTGCTGCCGCGCATGCCGCAGTCAACCTTCTACGACTTGGTGAAAAACTCGGTGTTCACCGATTGCGTTAGCAAGCCTCTGGTTCATCAGATCAACTTCCTGCGTATCCAGGGCAACGACACCGCTCACGGTGCGGAAGGTGACCTGCGCAACGCACAGCTGGCGCTGAAGACGGCCCATCAGTTGGCCATGTACATGGCCATCAAGTACTACGGCACCGCACAGGCCGATATTCCGCCCTTTGCCGAGGTGCAGGATCCGACCGCGACCCTTGCCCGTCTGCAGAAGACAGTTTCCAGCTACGAGAAGGAGCTAAATCAGCAGCAGGAAGAGCTGCAGCGTGTCATGGAGAAGCTGGAGCAGGAACGCACCCGCCATCTCGACAAGCTGGAACCGCCTGCCAAGCCTGACCAGCAGAAGCGTCAGCAGCAGAGCCAGAAGGTTGCCGACAGCTGCAGTGGAACGAAGCCAAGACCCGCGCCCTGCTGATTGACGCCATGCTGGTACAGGCGGGCTGGGACGTCAGCAACCCCGCACAGGTCGGCCAGGAGGTGGACGTCGACTTTCCCGATAACGTTTCCGGCAAGGGCCGTGCGGACTACGTGCTGTGGGGCGACAACGGTCAGCCGCTGGCCGTTATCGAGGCCAAGAAATCCGGCAATGTCAGCCTGCAGGCCGGGCGCGAACAGGCCCGCATGTATGCCGACGGCTTCGAGCGCATGGGCATGCAGCGCCCGGTGATTTTCTACAGCAACGGCTACGAAACCTTCATCTGGGACGACGCGCAGTACAACACCTACCGCCCGGTCTATGGCCTCTACAGCAAGGACAGCCTCGAATACCTGATCTACCAGCGCCAATACCGCAAACCGGTTCTGGAGCGTCATAACCCTGATTTGAATATCGCTGACCGCCCCTATCAGATTGAAGCCATCAAGACGGTCGCCGCTCACTTTCAGCAGCAACGCCGCCGCGCGCTGATCATCCAGGCCACCGGCACGGGCAAGACTCGCGTGGCTATTGCGCTGGCCGAGCTGCTGCTGCGCACCGGTTGGGCCAAGCGCGTGCTGTTTCTGTGTGACCGCAAGGAGCTGCGCGTGCAGGCCGATGAGGCTTTCAAGCAGAACCTGCCCAGCGAGCCGCGCTGCGTGATCGGTGAAACCAACAAGGTTGATCAGACCGCACGCGTCTACATTGCCACCTACCCGGGCATGATGAACCGCTTCGCCCAGCTCGACGTCGGCTTCTTCGACCTGATCATTGCCGACGAAAGCCACCGCAGTATCTACAACAAGTACCGTGACCTATTCGATTACTTTGATGCCCTGCAGGTAGGCCTCACCGCCACCCCGGTGAAGTTCATCAGCCGCAACACCTTCGACATCTTCGACTGCGAGACCACTGACCCGACCTTCGAGTTTGGCCTCGATGCAGCCATCAACAATGATCCGCCTTACCTGGTGCCGTTCCGCGTTAAGGACCTCACCACCGATTTCCTGCGCGATGGCATTCACTACAACGACCTGAGTGAAGAACAGCAGCGTCAGCTCGAAGAAGACCTCGGCGAGGAGGAGGCCAAGCGCACCACCATCGCCGGCAAGGATATCGGTCGCAAGATCTTCAGCGAAGACACCGATCGCATCATCCTGGAAAACCTGATCAACAATGGCATCAAGGACGAGACAGGCTCGCTGGTTGGCAAGACCATCATCTTCGCCCAGCGTCAGGACCACGCCGAGCACCTGGAGGCGCTCTTCTGCAAGCTTTACCCGCAGTACGGCAGCAAGGTTTGCAAGGTCATCCATAACGCCATCCCGCATGTGGATACCTTGATCAAGGAATTCAAAAAGCCGGGCAACGACTTCCGCATCGCTATTTCGGTGGACATGCTTGATACCGGCATCGACGTGCCCGAAGTGGTCAACCTGGTCTTCGCCAAGCCAGTCAAATCCTGGGTGAAGTTCTGGCAGATGATCGGACGCGGCACACGCCTGCGCCCCAATCTGTTTGGTCAGGGCAAGCACAAGACCGAGTTCCTCATCTTCGATCACTATGGCAACTTTGACTTCTTCGAGCAGGAGTACGAAGAGCCCGAAGACCAGGGCGGCAAGTCGCTGCTGCAGACCACCTTCGAAGCGCGGCTGGAGCTGGCGCAGGCCGCCCTCAAGCACAACCATGCCGCCGCCTTCGATACCGCCATCGAGCTGCTGCGTGCCGACATCAACGACCTGCCGGAGAGCAGCGTTGCCGTTAAGCGCGAGCTGCGTGCCGTGGATCAGTTACGGCAAAGCGAGCAGCTACAAAAGTTCGACGCCAAGACCCAGCACCTGCTGGCAACCACCATCGCCCCGCTAATGTCGGCTCGTGTCCTACGCGACAAACATGCCACCGCGCTCGACAAACTCATCGCTGGTATCGAGCGCTGCCTGGTGGAACAAGCCAGCTGCTTCGAGGATGGCAAGATCACCCTGCTGGAAGAGATCGACAAGCTCGCCATCAATATACAGGCCGTGCGCCAGAAGGATGCCCTGATTGCCGAGGTACGCAGCGCAGACTTTTGGCTCAACGCCAACGTGGGCAAGCTGGAGCGCGCGCGGCAGGAACTGCGCGGCATCATGAAATACCGCAAGTCTGGCGAAGGCCCAACCTATACCACGCCGGGCACCCGCACCGCCGATGGCGGCGTGCAGGAGGCTGAGCGTCAGATCAAGATTGCCGGGGCCAACGAAGCGATGATCTACCGGCGCCGCCTCAAGGACATCCTCGACGGCATGCTGGCTGCAACCCGACCCTGCAGAAGATCCACAAGGGTGAGCCGATTGCCGAGCAGGAACTCAGCTCGCTCACCTCGACCATCCTCACCACCCACCCCGGCGTCAGCTGCAGGTGCTCAACGAGTTCTATGGGCGCACCGCCAGTGAGCTGCAGTTGACCGTGCGCGAGCTGATTGGCTTGGATGTGCAGGCCATCGAGCAGCATTTCGCCCAGTTCCTGCATACCCACCCCAGCCTCACGGCCCAGCAGGTGCGCTTTATGAATCTGCTGAAAAGCTACATCGCCCAGCACGGCAGCATCGTCATCGAAAAGCTCTACGACGCTCCGTTCTCCAGCATTTCCCACGAAGGCATCGACGGTGTGTTTACCCCAGCCGACGTGGGTGAGCTGGTGGCCGTACTCAAGCCCTTCTTGCGCGGGGAAACCCCGCCCACCAGTCACTAGGAGTCAACATGCAAGCTAGTCAGTGGACGCCCGAGATCATCGTGATCTGCGCAGTGCTCGCCCTCGCCGCGGCCGTCATAGGCTTTGTGCTCGCAACCTTGCGCCAAAGCCGGCAAATCAACCAACTCGGTGCACAGCTTGAACAAGTGGCAGAGGCCAAGACTTCGACAGAAGCACAGTCGCAAATACTTCAGAGCCAGCTTCGCGAGTCAGAGGGCCGTAGCCAGGCGCTTCAAGTGGAGGATGGCAAGCTCAAGGTGCAGCTCCAGGCATCGGTCGAAACCAACGCTCGCCTGATGCAAGAACTACAGGATCACAAAGCTGTGGCAAGTGATCTGCAGGTGAAGCTCGACCAAGCTAACCGGCAACATCACGAAGCTGCCAAGCGCTTGGAAGCAGCACAGACCAGTGTTCAAGGTCAGCAAGAGCAGATGAGGGAGTTACGCGAACGTCTCGATACAACGAGCACGGCCAAAACCGCGTTGCAAGAGGAGCGTGATCGCCTGAAGGATGCATTGGCGAACGAGGAAACTCGCGCCAAGGTGGCGGAAACCTCCGAGCGCGATGCCCGCGCGCAGTTGGCTGAAACCAAGCAGCAACTGCATGAGCAGGTAAAGGCGTTCGGCGAGCTCCAGGAGCGTTTCAATACCCTGTCATCGGAGCACACCAAGCTCAAAACCACCCTGAGTCAGCGCGAGGAGCACTTCCAGGAGCAGATGACGCAGCTGGCTGATGCGCGCAAGTCGCTGACCCAGGAGTTCGAGAACCTGGCCAACAAGATTTTCGAGGAGAAGGGTAAGACCTTCACCCAAACCAGCCAAACCAGCATCGACGGTATGCTCAAGCCATTCCGCGAGCAGATCGAAGGTTTCCAGAAGCGCATCAACGAAGTTCACGATGCGTCCCTGCAGGGCAACACCAGTCTCAACTCTGAAATCAAAAAGGTGCTGGAAATCGGCCTGCAGATGAGCAAAGAGGCCAACAACCTCACCTCCGCGCTCAAGGGAGACTCCCAGCAACGTGGGGCCTGGGGGGAGGCGCAACTGCGTCGCACGCTGGAAATGAGCGGGCTGATCGAAGAGGCACACTACGAAGTGCAGGCAGCCTTCAAAGATGCCGAGGGTCGCTCCAAGCAAACCGACTACCTGATCAAACTGCCTGACGGCAAACACATCATCATCGACAGCAAGGTCTCTCTGGTTGCTTACGACCGCGCCGTTGGCGCCGAGTCACCAGAGGAATACCAGCTGGCCATGGCTGAACATGTCAAAGCGGTGCGCAAGCACATCGATGACTTGGCCTCCAAGGACTACACCAACCTGGCCGGCATTCACAGCCCTGACTTTGTGCTCATGTTCATGCCCATTGAGCCTGCCTACATTGAGGCCATGAAGCACAACAAGGATCTGTTCGAATACGGCTACAAGAAGCACATCGTGCTGGTTTCCCACACCACCCTAATTCCCATTCTGCGCACCGTCGCCAACCTGTGGATGATCGAGCGCAGCAATGCCGAAGCGCGTGAGATCAGCGAGAAGGCTGGCGAGATCTATAACCAGGTATGCCTTGTGGCTGAGCGCATCGGCAAGCTGGGCGGCACGCTGAATACGGCGAGCAATCACTACAACAGCGCGATAACAGCATTGGCGGGTCAACAGGGGCTATACGGCAAGATTGATCGCTTCAGCCAGCTGTCAGCCAAAGTCAGCAAGACCCTGCCGACGCTGGAGCCTGTTCATGTTGATTTCCAAAACGAGCGACTCTCGCTGATCGTCGAGGCCCTCGACGAATCGCCTGAGCCAAACGAGAGCCTGCCGCAGCTACCAGCCGACGACCACGAAGGCGAGCAGTCCTCTCACACAGAAACCAGCCCTAAAAACGAATTCGAGTTCTTCTGATGCTAACTGGCAAAATCCGCAACGATATCGACAAGCTCTGGGAAAAATTCTGGACTGGCGGCATCACTAACCCGCTGACCGTAATCGAACAGATCAGCTACCTGATGTTCGCCCGCATGCTCGACATGCAGGAGGACGTGGCCGAGCGCAAAGCCAACCGCACCGGCAAGGCCTTCGATCGCCTGTTCCCCAATACCCCGGAAGGCCAGCTGCTGCGCTGGAAAAACTTCCGCAACATGAGCGGCAAGGAGCTGCACAGCCACCTCAAGCAAAAGGTCTATCCGTTCTTCGCCAAGCTGGGCAGCGCCGAAGGCGAGGGCGGTGAGCGTGAAGGCCTTGGCCATATCAGCGAGTACATGCAGGACGCAGATCTGGAGATCAAGAACGAGTCCGTGCTCACCTCCGCCGTGGAGATGATCAACGACCTGCCGCTGACCCAGAGCGATGTGAAGGGTGATATCTACGAATACCTGCTGAGCAAGCTCACCACCGCCGGCATCAACGGCCAGTTCCGCACGCCGCGCCATATCATCGACGCGATGATCGAGTTGATCGCTCCGCTACCCACCGATGTGATCTGCGACCCTGCTTGCGGCACCGCCGGCTTCCTGGCCCGCACCATGGAATACCTCAACCGCGTGCATTCCAGTCCGGAAGGCACCTTCACTGACGAAGACGGCAACCGGCACTACTCCGGCGACCTGCTCGAACCCTACCGCCAGCACATCAACAGCCAGATGTTCTGGGGCTTCGACTTCGACACCACCATGCTGCGCGTCTCCAGCATGAACATGATGCTCCACGGCGTGAACGGCGCGAACATCCGCTACCAGGACTCCCTGAGCAAATCCATCAAGGAACACTACCCGCGTCAGGAGCAGAACTTCTTCGACGTGGTGCTGGCCAACCCTCCGTTCAAAGGCAGCCTGGACGAAACCAACACCAACCCCGACGTACTCGGCCTGGTGAAAACCAAAAAGACCGAGCTGCTGTTCGTCGCCCATATCCTCCGCTCGCTCAAGCTCGGTGGCCGCGCCGCAGTGATCGTGCCGGACGGCGTTCTGTTCGGCTCCAGCAAGGCCCACCAGCAATTGCGCCAGGAGCTGCTCGACAACAACCAGCTCGAAGGCATCGTCAGTCTGCCCAGCGGCGTGTTCAAACCCTACGCCGGTGTCAGCACTGCCATCCTCATCTTCACCAAGGGCGGCACCACCGAACGTGTGTGGTTCTACGACCTGCAGGCCGACGGCTACTCGCTGGACGACAAGCGCACCGAGCTGAAAGGTGAGGGCAGCAACGACCTGCCCGACGCCATTACCCAATGGCAAAATACCGGCAGATGGTCGAGAGCAATCTCAGCGCCAGCACTATCAATACCCTGTTCGGCGACAAGCGCAAAAAGGCCTTTGTCGTACCCGCCGAGGATATCGCCGCCAACAAGTACGACCTCTCCATCAACCGCTACAAGAAAGTGGAGTACCAGCAGGAGCAGTACGAAGACCCGAAGGTGATTCTGCAACGGCTCAAAGGGTTGGAGCAGGACATTCTGGCGGATCTGGATGAGCTGGAGGGGATGCTGTGAGTCAAGTTTTTCCGGCGCATTGGGATGTATTGCCGTTCAGCTTGGCTGTCAAAGACGCCACATCTGAATATTCGAAGCTGCAGAAATCTGAATACTTGGAGCAAGGCAGATTTCCTATAGTTGACCAAGGGCAACAGAAGTTTGGTGGCTATACAGATGATGAGTCAGTAGTCTCTTTGGGTGGGTGTCCTGCAGTTGTATTTGGTGATCACACCCGGATTTTTAAATTTATAGATGAGCCTTTTTGCTTAGGCGCTGATGGTGCAAAGGTTCTTGAGCCAAAGGTTGAGTTGGACAAGAAATTCTTATTCTATTATTTGTCTTCATTGAATATTGAGTCTGCTGGTTATAGTAGGCACTTTAAGTTTCTCAAGGAAAATGTTGTTCCAGTCCCACCCCTGCCCGAACAAAAGCGCATCGCCACTATCCTCGACAAGGCCGACGCCATCCGCCGCAAACGTCAGCAAACCATCCAGCTCGCCGACGACTTCCTCCGCGCCGTGTTTCTGGACATGTTCGGCGACCCGGTGACCAACCCTAAGGGGTTTCCAGTAGGTACGATTCGAGATTTGGTCGATACGGCTAATTATGGTTCATCGGCAAAAGCTTCCGAAACAGAAGGCGAGTTTCCAATTCTACGCATGGGGAATATCACGTACTCAGGCGCTATTGACTTTAGCGACTTGAAGTACGTTGATCTCAGCAAAAAAGATCAACCTAAGTATTTAGTGGAAAAAGGCGATTTGCTTTTCAATCGTACGAACAGCAAAGATCTGGTGGGCAAAACGGCTGTATATGGCCGGGATGATGTGGCTGCAATTGCCGGTTACCTAGTTCGTGTTCGCATGAATGAAAAAGGTAATTCTTATTATGTCTCCGGCTATTTGAATTCAACGCACGGCAAGTCGACGTTGCAAAGTATGTGCAAGAGCATTGTTGGAATGGCCAACATTAATGCTCAGGAGATGCAGGATATTAAAATCCTCTTGCCTCCGATTGAGGCCCAAAATAAATACGCGGCGATATTTAAAGCAACTAAGCAGCGTTTGAAATCACACGGCCAATCGGAAGGGAGCCTGACAGTACTATTTTCCTCCCTGAGTCAAAAAGCATTTCGAGGCGAGCTTTGACACCCCAAAATCCTTCACTTGTACCTCCCTGTGCTTGGGGCTTCGCCCCAGCCTGCGGCTGTGCAAATGTGATCCCGTCACATTTGTCTCTGGCCAGCCGTAGATAAGGAAATCCCCATGCGCCTCAAATCCGTCAAACTCACCCATTTCCGCGGCTACCGTGCCACCACCGTCATTCCTATCGACGAGGCCATGACAGGCATCGTTGGCCGCAATGACTTTGGCAAATCGACCATTCTCGAGGCCCTGGCCATCTTCTTTGAGAGCGGCGACGTCAAGGCCGACAAGAGCGATATGAACTGCTTCAGCCTGGGCGAGGGCGCCGAGCAGTTCGAGATTGCCTGTGAGTTTGATGATCTGCCTGAGGCGCTGGTGCTGGATGAAAATGCGCAGACTTCCTTGGCGCAGGAGTACCTGCTTAACGCCGGAGGCGCGCTGGAGATCGTAAAAACCTTCAAGGCCAGCACCGGCAAGCTGGAGCGCTCCGCCATCCGTTGTCAGCACCCTGCGGATGAAGCGCTGGCTGGGCTGCTGAGCCTGAAAATGGCCGAACTGAAAAAGCTCGGTGAGCAGCACGGCGTTGCCGAGCAAGTGGCAGACAAGCGCGTGGCCTCACAGTGGCGTCAGGCTATTCGGGCGGCAACACAGCCCATCACATGTCAGGAAACGCTGCTCGACGTCAGCAAAGGGCTTTCGACTGACAGCAAATCCATCTGGGAAAAAGTCGAGGCCCAGCTACCCACCTTCGCCCTGTTCAAGGCGGATCGTGAAAGCAGTGATGGCGATGCCGAGGCCAAGAATCCGCTGCAGCAGGCGGTCAAGGAGGCTCAGGCTGCACTGCAGGATCAGATCAACGCGCTGGAGCAGCAGATCGAAGCCAGTGTGCTGGATGTCGCCAATCGTACCCTCGACAAGTTGCGGGAAATGGCTCCCGAGCTGGCCAATGAGCTGACCCCGCGCTTCAAGGAAAAGCCCAAATGGAGTTTCAGCTTCACCCTGGATGGTGAGAACGGTATTCCCATCAACAAGCGCGGCAGCGGCGTACGCCGATTGATCCTGCTGAATTTCTTCCGCGCCGAGGCGGAGAAGGCCGTAGTGGGCTCCCAGCGTAATGTGATTTACGCCATCGAAGAGCCGGAGACCTCCCAGCACCCGAACTACCAGATGATGCTGATGAAGGCGCTGCTGGAGCTTTCCAACCAGCCCAACCGGCAGATCATCGTCACCACTCACGTCCCGGCCCTGGCCGGCCTAATGCCCATCGATGGCATCCGCTATGTCACCAAGGATGAGAACGGTATCCCCATCGTCAGGATGCCCAATGACGATGTGCTCAAGGAGGCTGCCGAGAGTCTGGGTGTGCTCCCCGAAACGGGTATGGAGCGGGCAAAGGGAATCATCCTGGTGGAAGGCAAGAGCGATATCACCTTCCTGCGTCACACGGCTAGCACTCTCAAGGCAGCAAACGTTATTGACCGCGATCTCGACGACCAGGGACTTATCCCCATTCACGTTGGCGGCTGTGGAAACGTGAAGCATTGGGTTACCCATCAGCTTGCCGACGAAATTGGCCTGCCGTGGTGCGTTTTCCTGGATTCAGACATCGGCGATCCCTTTCAGCACAAAAACAATCTCAAGCGAAAACAGGAAGTAGAAGGCCTTGGCCGGGCGTTTTATTCGACTCGTAAGCGCGAAATCGAGAACTACCTGTGCCCAGATTTAATTCTGCAAGAAGTCGGTGTCGCGGTTAGCTTCACGGATATCTGCGATGCTAAGCAGATCATTGGTGATGCAGTGGGCATGAAGCCAGACGATGTTTCAGATCGATTCTGGCCTCTGATGAATGCCGACCAAATCCTCCAGCGCTCGATGTACCAAGAGGGAACTGAGCAGCGATACGAGCTGAAAGAGTTGATCGAGAACCTGTTGGCCTTAGCCCCTTGAGCTCAGAAGCGTCGAAACGGTTTGCTCTGCTGTGCACCGAGCAGAGGCTGCGTGAGTGCACGCATCAGCTGAGTAAAATTTACAAATAAGCCATTTGCCGGTCATAGGCCGAGCTAGAGCATAAAAACCATGCGCATTACAGAAATCGCCCTCACCAACTTTCGTTCCTTTCAGGCCACCCAATCCATTGCGCTGGCGCCCGTCACCCTGCTGTTCGGACCCAACAGCGTGGGTAAAAGCTCGGTGCTGATGGCGCTGTTCTATATCCAGCAAATGCTGGAGAAGGGGCAGTGCGACCCACAGCGTATTGATGCGCTGGGTGAGAAGCATATTGGCGGGTTCAAGAGCCTGGTCAATGGCCGGGATCTAGCCAAGCGTATGGTTATCAAGCTGACCCTAGATAAGTCGGGTGCCATCGGTGCCAGCTATAATCAGATCGTGGATCTGGTGGGGGATGATTTTGGCCTACCTGTCGACAGCCCCACGGCTGACGCCAACCGCATGGCTGTGGAGTTTCATATTGCCTGGTCGAAAGCCGAGGATATGGCGTATGTAGCCTGCTACAAGGTCTGGCTGGATGACAGCCTGATCGCCGAGCTCTCCAGCGATGCAGGCCTCAGGCAGCCAGTCATTACCTGGCTCAACTATCGGCACCCGGCGTTGTTGACCGAGGCGGACCACGAGGAGTACGCGGAAGGGGACTATGTCAGCCGCCTGCATGAATTGCTCAATGCCAACCGCAAGCCCGAAACCGTGTCCAGAACAGATATCGGGCAGAACGCCGAGATTTCCTTCGAGCATGCTGTCATCGGCTTCAAGGGACTTGCCGGCGCTTTACCTGTGCCGGGTAAGCGGTTAGAGACGGTTATCGAGGCAGATGAGCCGACTCTGACTCTGCGTCTGCACGAAATCCTCTCGGATGTGTTGGTCGCACCTCTCGACAACCTACTGGCGCTGCTCAACGAGAGCCTGTGCATTGGACCGTTGCGCCTTATCCCGGATGCTCTGCATCAACCCAATCCCTACCCGCAGCAGAAGGACTGGTATTCCGGTGCCGCTGCGTGGGACGTCACAGGGCGATTGACCGCAGCCAATATGGTGGAGCTCAACCACTGGCTGAACACTTCAGGCACCCTGAATCTCGGATACTCCCTGCGCTCGAAGCGGGTGATCAGCCAAGCCGCATACTCGGGAGGCGGTGATACCGCCAGTGAGTTACAGGCATTAATTGAGACTTTCGGAGATTCGCTCAGGCTGAGTCTCTCTGAAGCAGATGAAGACGGCAATCCGCTGCCGGAGCAGCATCCAATTTCGCTGGATGCAGTGAAGAAACTGCTTGAGGCAGATCAGCATTCTACCGGGGCCAAAGCACGGCAGCTGGCGACAAAGGAGGTCCACAGCAAGTGGGTGCTGTGGGACGACCTCAACAACATCGAGGTGGCCTTTTCCGAGGTAGGCGTCGGAATATCTCAGTTGTTCCCACTGGTGGTCGCAGCGATACAGGCCGGGCGGGGCATCATTGCCTGCGAGCAACCGGAACTGCATGTTCATCCAAGGATCCAGGTCGGCATCGGCGATTTGCTGACGCAAGCCAACAAGAACACCACCTTCTTGATCGAAACTCACAGCGAACACCTGATCCTGCGGATCTTGCGCCGCATCCGAGAAACCTCCGAGCGCGAGTTGCCAGCGGGGCTGCAGCCCGTCTCTCCAGCTGATGTCTCCATCGTTTACATGGAGCCATGCGAGGCGGGAGTGAGAACCCGACGGATAGAAATAGACCGCACCGGCGAGTTCACCAGCCGCTGGCCCAATGGCTTTTTCGCTGAACGTGGCGAGGAGCTTTTCTGATGCATGCAATATTTGCCATTGAGCCTGAAGCCATCAATAACTGGCACGATCTCCGCTATGCCGTGGAGAAGTTTGGCTATAGCAAGGGATTACTAATTGCACGCTATCCGAAGACTTGGATGAGACTCGTGATGGAGGCCTGCCATCGCAGAGGGCTTGGCGATATCGAATTGAAGCGCATAGAGGAAAAATTGCAGAGAGCCAAGGATGACCGTTTGGTGAGAATCGGACTGTCTTACGAGGGCGCTGGCTGGCTGGAAAGTGTAAGTGCTGAGGTTGTTTTAAATCAACTATCAGCTGTCTTAGTGCGAGATCAGCTCGTCTCAGACAAGTTTCATCGCATCGATGATGCTCGCGAGAATTTATTTGAAAATCGGCGAGATTTTCGTGTTAAACGAAATGCGAATGCGCTAGCGGAGGCTGCTAAGTATGTATTAGCTGCCTCAGATACAATCGTTCTGGTGGATCCGTATTTTCAGGCAAGACGCAAGTGTACAAAAGTACTTGATGCGATGCTTCGTGTTTGTCAGGAAAATGGTGCTTTGATGAGCCAGGCTATTGTTTTCACTGGCTACAACAGTGATCCGCGCGACTTGGCTGTGGTTAGACAGCAGTATGAAGCTCTGCTTGGAGTCTGGGTTGAGCGCAATATCAGAATCACTGTGTGCCGTGTGGCGGCCGATCAGTTGGATCATGATTTTCATGCGCGCTACTTATTTAATCAAAGGGCAGGCCTTCGGTTTGACCGGGGCTTTGTTGAGCCCGAAGATCATAATGAGCGAGAACATGAGACTGACGTTATCTGTATGGATGCAGAGCTCGTCAATAGCTTGTATGCGCGCTTTATAGACGCGCGCGCCACGATCAATGTGGTAGATGAAGTTTCGCTCTAGCGCTCTCTGGAGAGTCTTTAGGGAGTTAGAATCTCTTGCTCCTTGGTACCGTTCTTCGAGTTTTTAAATTCGCCTGACTCTTTCAAGTGTCGATAATCGCTGCGACTGGAGTTGGGCGCTAGCAATCTGCGCCATGGGGCTGCGCACTACGATCAGATGCCCCATCAGGCAGATTGTTTTATTGCATCTCTCCAGTCTGGTTGCTGAAGATTGTGCCATGCAGGAACGTATTTCGCTCTTGAGGGGTCGTTAGTGGGAATTGGGCGATATGTGAGTGAGCCATTTCTTTCAATTGTATCTGCCACCTCTCCTTTAATTCTGGATCTTTAATGTTACGTCCATCTAGAGCCTCTCTTGGGAATATCTCTGCGAGATCCATGGGGACAGCATGAATCGTGCCTATGCGAGAGCGTAAATTTGCCGAGCAAAGCTCCACCACTAGCCCAATTATCCCCCTTTCCATCAATTTTTTTAAAACCTTGAGTTTATTCTTCGTCGTAAAGCTTGTCGCCTTAAGCAAGGAGTTGTAATGCGGCTTAAAGTAGTTGATTAATCCCGCCTCCGCTAGCGACACGACTTCCTTACGACTCAACCGAACACTTCGGAGGCGATCGAAATGAGCCGAATCCTGCTGCGCGGAGGCTTGGGCATCAACATTAAAATCACCTCCATTACTAATGATCGTCCTGCCGTGCTCGAATCGATACAGCAAGAGAAGCAACTCGCGCTCCGGGAAATGCGTAGAGGTTTCGGCGAGGATTTGCTGAAATTTTCTATGCGAAAGCAAGCGATCAAGAGCGGTCCGTGACCCAGTTCGTCCAATACTCTGCCCCACATAGAGTACCTCTAAGTCGGTATCGTAAGACTCCAGCTCACTTTCCGCGTCCGCGATAATGACGTTCACGGCAATAAAGTGCTCACCCTTTGAAGTCAATACAATCAAAGATGTACCGTTGAGAGCTACTGCGACATCCTGAACAGTTATGCCATCCGGTACCGATGAGTGGCTAATCTCATATGAGAAGGGGACAGCAATAAAACCCTGCTCGCGCATTACCAAAAACTCTCCGGTGATAGTCCGGCCATCTAAGGTGAACCCCTCCGGCTTTAAGTAGATACGTTTACGGCGGGCGATGAGGTATATGTTGCAGTCCAAAAGGGCTGCCCTGTGTGTCGGATTGTCTTTAGCGCGATAGAGATCCGCGGGCGTCAGCATTGCTGGTAGGCTTGAATAGAGATGGGTAGCTCCCTCCATAGAAAATTGGCGGTTGATCTTTCCGAAGCCGGTCATGCACTTCTCCACTAAGTCTCGAATTTTGAATTGCTAGTTGTTTTAGGGCGAATCCAGAGCAGAAACGGACATCTGCTTGAACTGCTTATTGTCCCGTTGGTTGCGGAGGAACTTCAGTAGTCATGGTCGGCGGTTGAGCCAGGCCTTAAGCCGAGTCCAGATGCTACGGGAATGCGCAGTCGCACTCTGGCCACCAGTAGCGGATCCGGGTAACTCACGACGCGCTTCATGCAGCGAACCATAATGCTCAGCTTTGGCTTTCTTATCGCGTAGACGCTCCGCCTCTATCTGGCCTTGCGACCATGGCCCCGCCTCCAAAACTCGACCCCGCTGGATCACGTAGTGCGACCGGCACTTCTGATTCCAGTTGCCTACGGAGGGATGAAGCGAGATGGACTCACCATCGAACGTCATCCTCCAGTCGGTCGGCGTGAATGGGGTTACCACGCGATCCCCGCAACCGCAGCAGCACGAGTGCACTGCGGTTGCGTAGTCCATCGAGATGTACAAGATGCCAGGCTCCAACTCGCGTGGAACGTTTCGCACAAAACGATGTTCCAGACTCAGATGGCGCATCATGATTGGTCTCCGTTGAGCAACATGCTCCCATCGGTCGTGTACGTGCTGTGATGCTCGCTCTCTAGGTCGCGGTAGAATCCGCGGAGCTTTTTCCACTTCACGACTGCGAGGCAAGCATTCAAGGCGTTCAGGTCGGCCACCTGGATATTGGATGCGTACACGTCCTGGCCTCCGCCGCCAGCGAAAGAGATGCGCCCTGCGTGGACATGCTCGCGTTTCGCCGGCGTGCTCGTCGTCACCCGCAGAATGCCGCCCAAGCTACCGTTGCTAAGTTCAAGCCCCATCCCGACGTCGATAAATGGCACACCAAGTGCTTCGAGCTTCGCCACCACGGCGTGCTTTTCCTCACCCGCGTCCATGCTGATGAACGCAAACGTGATGCCGTCAAGCAGCCCCAGCGTCTCCGTTTTCATCTTCACGGGGTGAGCCACGATCCCGCGATGCATCCGTTCATAGATGCCCTTCAGGTAGTGCACCTTTTTAGGGGTGTTCCGCAGCTCCTCGAGCGATGGCGCCCCGGGCGCGCGGAACGCGTTGTGGGAAAGAAAGTCGTCATCGTCGAAGAGCCGGATTTCCCTCACCGGCGTTTTCGCGACCAGATCGAGGATGTACCCACCAGTACCACCTGCGCCGAGGATGCCCACCACCTCACCTTCCAGTTTGCTAGCTAGCGCGCCCAGGCCTACCCGGCTGGATGCTGTATCGAGATAGTTGAAGACGCTGGGCTCATTCTCATCATCAGCGCCACGGATCAGCCGTGGGCTGATACCGGGCTGCAAGACGGCCGCCGGGCCGGCCAAGATGGTCGCGTAGGTAGCCATCTTGGCGTAGTAGTCCGGGTAGCCATCCGGGTTGGGTTTACTGGAAAAGCTGTGCCTTGCGGTGAGCCCGTAACCGAGGTCGGTGTTGGGCGACGCATGGGAGATGCCTGGCAAGGGCGTCCCATTCGCGCTGCAGGGGAAGTCGCCGTCCCAGTGGATTACGTGTGTCTCTGGCTTGCGCGTCCGGTCCCCAGCCAAGTCAAGGTTGGACACCAGCGTGCCGGTGCGCACACGACATTGAGCGTCGACATAGGGCACTTCCAGCATCACTAGGAGACTCCCCTGAATGCGAACGAAGTAGCCCTCCGTACGCAACCGGGCCAGGTCGGCATTAAGACTGAACAGTTCGTGTGACATTGAAAATTGTCCCCTGTTTTTTGACTTCAACGGAGCCACCCTCAGCGAGTTCACCAGCGCGGGGGTGCGAGGCAGCATTGCGGTATGTCATCGAGAACTTGACGTTGGTCTCTGCCGGCGCGTTCGGATGGGACAACTTGACCACCTGTTCGAAGGTGACATGCTTGTCCGGCACAATCTCTTCGACAGCATTGACCACGATGACGTAGCCCTTTTGCGGCCTTAGGGCAGTGATAAACCGTTCAATGCCAGGGTTGTCGAGATTGATCCTGTCATCCGGCTCGATGAGGATGTCTTCGCCGCCCCGTACTTCCAGGAAGATGGCCTCTTCGGGCGGGGCTTCGGCTAGGTCATACAAGACGCTGCCCAGCAGCTCCGGGTGACCCCAGGCCATCTGGCGATCGTTCAAGGAGAACTTGAAGTCGCGGTCGGACTTGAACGCAATGAAGCGCTCAGCACCCTTGCCTCGCAGATCCACTGTCTCGTCGAGACGAACGTCCTCAAAATCGCCCGAGGCGAGAAGTGCATAGAGTAGATAGTCGCTTCGGCGATCCAGCCCCGCGCTGTCCAGGATTTGCCGGCCGGTGGGTACCGGGTCAGGCACGTCGATGTTGCGGAAGGCCAGTCCTTCCAAGCCGAAGCGGATGCGATAGGCGCCGGCCTCTCGCAGTGGACGATCCTCACGGATCGCGTCACCAACGTCGTCAAACGGAGAGTTTTTCATATGGTCCTCTAAAGTGTTGCGACAGAGTTTTTTCTGCCTTCAACTCTCTAATCGGACCCAGCGACTGCCGCCGGTAAACTTTTTTCAGAATTGTTTTGAGAGGGTTCCAGGGGGGACTGCACCACACACGAAAAAGGCCGGGCAGTTCGGGCAAGTGGCGTCCGAAGTGTTTGTTCGGAACTGGCCGCCTCGGATGCCGCGGAAAATCTCGCCCAATTTTTCTTGGCGATTGCTCAACTCTTTGGGACTGAGTTTCAACGGCTTGCTTTCAGCATCAGCTAGGTAGACCAGTTCCAGCTCGGCACCCGGGAACTCCGCCTGGGCCGCCAGTACAAATGCAGCTGCGCCGACGTCCTTGCTGTCACGGCTGGGCGCATGGCCGGTTCTCACCCGGCGTATGGCCCGCTTTCCGTCTTTCACGAGAACATCATCCGGTGTTACCTCGATCTCATGGCCGTCTAGCACAATTCGCAGCGGGGTCGGAGCTTCAACCTGCGCGCCAGCCCTCGATGCCAGGAAGTATTGGAGCATGCTGGAGCTATCGCCCGGTAGTCATCGAAATAGCCATGTTCATGAAGCCCCTGAGCCGCGAAGGCCTGAGAAAGCAGGTCCTCCCACTCAGCACTAGAGCTGCCCTGTGCGACGATCTTCCGGTAGACCTCACGAATCGCTTCATGCATATGCATAAATGAACTCATGCCGCGCCGGCCGCCCACCTGAAGCAAGTGTGTGTAGAGGAATCGCCGTGCACACGATTCGTAAAGCGCGACCGCATCTGAGCTGAACCGCGGGGTTCCCGAGAAGACGATGGGTATTTGCGTATCGTCCGGGGCAGGAGGTAATACGGTAGTAGGCGTGACGGCGCGCCGTTGAGCTGGACCAATGCGATCCAGGAACTGCGATAGCGGCCTGGCACGCCCGTTCGATGTCGAGGTCGCTCCGTAGAACGCCAGGCGGGTCTTCGCCCGGGACATTGCGACGTAGAGCAAGCACTCCTGCTCTTCGTTGTGGGCCGCCCGTGCAATGTCCTCTGCGCTCCCCTGACCACCTGCGACCATGCCTGCGGGCGGGGACACTTGGATGTCCGAAGCGCCCCGGGGATGGAGTCCCTATTGACGCCGGCAATGTGAACCGCTGGAAATTCCAACCCTTTCGAGCCATGGATAGTCATCAGGCGAACCGCATCAATCCCCTGGGCTGCCGTGGGTAGCTGCCTCAAGTCTCTATCGTCCCGAAGACGCAGCAGTCTCCTCACGCGATCAGAAAGCCGCTGGATCGGGAGACCCTGGCCGTTCGGCTGCGCCCGAACGAAGTTCATGAACTGCCAGATTGCGATGCCCTGAGCCTGGTCCGAGACGCTGGCTGAAGAAGCGATGCGGGCTGCCTGTCTAGTCCGGTCGAGCAGAAGGGTTGCCAGCACGATCCAAGGTTGGGAGGTCGCGTCGAAGCCTGCAAGAGCTGCATTGAGGGAAGACAGAACAGTCTGACCAGCAGGTGTCAGTTCAGCTGGAATGCTAAGTCGCCAAGCGCCAGGTTCCGCGTCGGTACCTCGTAGATGCTCGAAAACACAAACAGCGTCCTCCAAGCTCATGGCGAATTCTGGCCAGCAAGCGTCCGGATCAGCCCCATCGCGCGCCGATCCACGAGTAGCGACAGCACCGCGACGAGGTCTTTTACTTCCGGGCGCTCAAACAGGCTGCCCAGGAAAAGCACTGGAATGCCGGCACGCTCGAGCTCACGTCCGACTTCCGAAAGTCGATCGTTGCCCCGGCAAAGGACTGCCTGGTCCCGATACCGATAGCCCGACTTACGAAGCTCTTGAATGCCATCAGCGATGGCCGAGGTCAGCAGGGAGGCGTTGTCCACTGTGATGATTTCGGGCAGCTTTCCGCTTGGACCTCTATCCGCCTCAAGGGCCTCTTCTCCATCTGCTGCGGACATACCTGCAGCAAAAGCAGAAAAGGCATGGACAACTTCAGGGGTGGAACGGTAGTTGATTTTCAGGCTGTCCCGTACCGCGCCAGGGAAATCTTGGCAACCGAAGCGGGCCATGTTGAACGAAGAGGCGCCGCGGAACCGATAGATCGACTGCTTGGCGTCCCCCACCACCCAGAGGTTATTACCTGACGGCTTCAGTGTCGCAAGAAGCCGAACGCTACTGTGGTTCACGTCCTGATACTCGTCGACCAGAATGTGGTCATAGTCGCTCTGCAACTGCCTTCGAACGGCTTCATCGCTCTCCAGTAGTTGAACCGGGCGCATAACCAGGTCGCCAAAGTCGACACACTGAGCGAGTGTTTTGAGCTCTTCATAGCGAGCGTAGACCTTGGCAACTTCTGCCGCTTTCTCCGCAGCTTCCACCTCGCTCGGGTTACTCGCCGCGTTAGCCATTGCATTGGCCAGCGCAAGATAGCCTGCCGCATCAACAACCTCATCCTTGGCGCGTGAGACCGCGGTCAGGATTTCAGCAGCCGTCTGAGATGGATCGTAAAGGTTGCGATAGTGGGTCAGGCCTAGCCGAGGAAATTCGTTTTCAAGCAGTTCTACTGCTTCGGTTCGGTCCATCAGGCGGGGATCGACCGGAAGGCCACATCGGTCGTTGAATCGTCTGAGGATGTCCAGGCCAAAGCTATGGAAGGTCCCAATGCAGAGAGCTGCGGCTTCCGCTGGCCGCTTCAGCGCAATCCGCTCGGACATCTCCGCGGCGGCCTTGTTCGAGAAGGTCAGGAGAAGGATACGTCTTGGATCTACCCCCTCATCCAACAAGCTCTCAACTCGAGCCACCAGCGTGCGGGTCTTCCCGGTGCCTGGTCCAGCTTGGAGAAGGAACGCGGCCCCGCGATGGTTGGCTGCCGTTTGTTGCTTCTCGTTGAGTGGAATTTCGACAGGCGCTTCTGCAGCAACTACTGGCACAGGGGGGAGCAAAAGCGCATCAAGCATCTGCTGTGCGACGACCTCGAAGGGTGCACCCAACCGGTTTGCAATCTCCGAGCAGGTCTGGCCTTGAGTGACGTGCAAGTCAAAGACTCTCGACCGTGGCAGCAGCAACTCTCTCGCGAAGAGGTCCATCTGGACTTCTCGGCGCTGCCGTCGGCTGTAATCGACCACGCGCTCCATGCCAACTGGCGCGACCTCAGAGGTTCGCGCTGGATCGATTTGAAATGCTGACTCCTCCTCTTCCTCACCGTCGCCTAGCACGGCGTGCCCGATTTCATGCGCGACGAGAAAGGCTTGCTCGAATGGTGTTCCTAAGTCCTCATGAACAATCAGCGGCAAGGCGGCATCAAACGTTGCGCGCGCCCCGTCCAGGATTGAAGCGCCAGGGAGGCACCTTTCAACCGTGATGCCCAGCGTCTCCGCTATGTCTTCGGCGAACTGATAAGGAGACCATGGATCGCTGCCGTGTTCGACTGCTTCATAATGCAAGCGCTTCGCGTGCTGTCGAGCGAGTTCTAGTTGGTCCATGGTCAGTCATCGCCGTGGAGCAGCCGTGAAATGCGCTCCTCATCCATCCCCGCCTCTCTTAAAAGGCGTTCAAACGGGACTTTTTCGGCCGGGGCTGGCTTGTCATCCGACTTGTTTGCACGAAGCGCTGATGCCTGCGCAGGCAAGAGGAGAAACGACTGAACAACAGAGACTGATGTTTGTAGCGCGTTAGCTAAGCGCTCGAGGAACCGGCTTGGCAACGTCGCAACATCTATTCGTCGCTCGCGAATGGCGACGCCGACCTGCATGGGTAATCCGAGAGCTTTGGCTGCTAAAGCGAAGGTCCTTGGCGAGGCGGCCTGCAGGATTTCCACCGTGACTACGGACTCGCGGAGCCGGCCCATTTTAGCGCTCACGGCGGCGAGCTCTTGGGCGCTGAGCGGAAGGTCCTCGTCGACTTGCCGGGAAAGCTCTCTGGCGAGATCGACAAGGTCGGCAGCGAACTGGGGATAGTCGGCAAGATACTTTTTGAGGACCTCGGACCCTGGCTCGAAATCCATCGCGAAAGCGTTCATGACGTCTTCGCTAGAAATTGGCGAACGCTTAGTCATCACAGTCCCCCCTTGCGTTCAAGACGCAGTCGCAGAGTCGCAAAGGCCTTGTCGCGGTGCGTACGGATGGTTTTCTCGCTCTTGCCCAGTGCTTTGCTTATGGTCACGACAGAGGGGTCTTGCGAGTCGATGGGAATCTCTTGGCGCCACATTTCGACGATTCTTCTTTGGAGTTCAGGCAGACTATCAATCTCTTCGTCGAGCCGTAGCCGGTAAAATTTTTCGTCGAGCTCGCGGGGGTCAAAAGGGTCGTAGCCACCAATTGCCTCGTCCAGGGCGTTGTAAGCACCATCCTCATCCGTGCCCAGCTCTTCACTCTGGCTATCACGCTTCCAATGGCGATCACTGGCATCCTTCCGGTCTTTGGCGATGGCCGAGTTAAAGTTTATCTCGTAGTAATCCAAGCGGTCGTCATAGGACGCTCGATCGCTGAGCAGCAGGTCAACGAAATGGTCGACGACATCATCTCGGATGTTTGTCTTGGTAAGTGAGGCTGTGGCCTCGCCTGCATTCTCGGCGCGAGGCAGGAGAAGGTAAACGCGCTGGAGTAGAAGCTCAGTTAGCCTTTCGCGATGCATTCCGGCTCCCACGTTCCGGACAAAGTGCACCAACACTTCCGGTGAGACAAAGCGGGGGAGGTGCGGGAGCAAATGGACGCTCTGCGCTCAAGTTCGGAGGGGCTAACGGCCGTCAAATCATGAATTTCGGCTTCGACGGCCGGACGCCGCTGATACAAGGTTCCATCAAGTTTGATCTTGCGAAGGGGACGCGCCACGGCTACTCCTTTGTCTGCTAAAGCCTTCCGTGAGGTACTCCGCAAAATGTAACACCAGAGCACTGCTTGATGCTGCAGCCAGCCACTGCATAAACAGGTTTTTGGTTGGGTGTGAGTATTCGCATGAAAACCGTCAGGCGTTCGCATCGGCCGCCGCCATTCCGCCGCACGCAAAACCGACAGGCTTTCGCATAGTCCGCCGCTAGGGTCCTGGGCCCTTTGGCCTTTGCCTTGCTCTACCCAGTAAGCGGACAGCGCCAATCAGGCGTTCAGAGCGAATTCTATAATCGCTCTATAATCGACTATAAAAACCTATAAAGCCCATCTTAGAGCGGCTCAAGCCACCTCTGTCACCGGCAGAGTGAAGAGCAATCGGGCTCGTTGCTGGCGCTTACCATCCAATACCTGCAATGCATAGAAGGTCGGCAATCGACGAGCTGCTTGTGCTTCGGACTGTGCGCGTACTTCATCAGCTAGCAGACTCAGCAGGCGGGACCTTGTTAGGTAGTCGTAGTTTTCCAATGCAATACGCTTCCCTGGAAGCACTACCAGGCTGAACACCCTAGAGACGTAAATTTTGAAGATCTGCTCTGCGATAGTACGTTCTTCGAACATCGGGCCCAACATAAGCAGCACTCTAAAAACCACTTGAGCGCAATCCGACACCGCCAGCAGGTTTCCTTGCTCATGATGGAGACGGAGCATAATTGTGAGAGCGGTAAGGCTATCCAGCTTGCACGCCGCTCCAAAGGCTCCAAGGTGTGGCGCCCCAGCCCATCGACACCTCTCCGTTTGATAACGCAAAGCGCTGAATCTCAGGATCAAGTTGGCGGACCCAATGGCACGCTGAGGTTTTGATCGGCTTTGACGTCCGAAAGACCTGCCAAAGCGGATGATCCAGGTTACGCGCTGATCGCGGTACCTGCTGCTCAATTTGCTCTACTAGCCGGGTGGACGGTGTCCTCTCGCCTCTCTCATAAGCCAGAAACTTACCATTTTTGATGGGTTCGCCGCGGTCATCCACGCCGATGGTGTCGGGCGCAACTGCACGCTGAATTGCACGTGCCTCATGCTTTCCCAAACGTTCTGCCAAGCACTGAAACCAGAAGATCGTCCTTACGGCGTCGACCTCATCGTCTCGCCTTGGAGCGCGCGACTTTCGCGTCATCGTTGTCATAAAGGTGTGAGGGCGGCCAGAGATGATTGCTAATAAAATCAACTAGTTGGGCTTATTTTTATCCTTCGGGTTTTGCTGCCACGAGAGCAACTTTAACGGCGCAGACGTAGGTATGTAACTGCACTGCAAGTTAGTAGCATCCGGCGATATCTTTGCGTGACTGGTGCAAACCTCGCATGACTGAGCCCAATCTGGATGAACCACTCGCCACTGTGCTTGAGCGCGAGCTGACTGCACAACTGGGGCCGATGATGACAGGCGAAGCCTTAGGGCTGCGCTGGGGTATTCCTCGCAAGAGGCATTTCGCCAGGCGTATGCGCGGAACCTAATTCCGATCCCGGTTTTTACGTTGGAGAGGCGGCGTGGAAAATTCGCGCTGACAAAGGATGTGGCTGCTTGGCTCGCATCGCAACGTGAGCGTGCCGTTGCCGAGTCAATCGCGAAAGGAGGTACACCATGATCTAGCCCTAATTTTGAGAGGGCAGAAAGAGAAAAGGGCCGATGAGTTACAGCTCATCAGCCCTTGTACAGCGCATTGGTTGGCACCAATCTGACGCTGAGTATCTTCCTCCCCTATACCCCTGTCAACAACGACCTTCCCTTGGTTGCTATCTGCTCGGCTGCCCGCCGAATGGCGGCCATGGGTACCGAAGCATGCTGTCTTCAAGGCTGCGTTCTATGGTTAATAGGAGGATCTACATGCGGAAAATCCGCGATGCTCTGGTGTATTCAATTGATCAACGGCTTCCTTCCCGCAAAGTTGGAAGAATCATCGGCATTCACCCTTCAACGGTTTGCAGTTACCTGAATCGCTACAGAGCGTCAGGACTCCCTTGGCCGTTACCGGAGGAGCTTGACGATGCCGCGTTGGAAAAGAAGCTCTTCCCTGGTGTAGTGGTTCAAGGCCAGGCCGACGACATCGATTTTGATTATGTCCATGCCGAGATGCGAAAGCGTGGCTCCTCGCTATCGGTACTTCACGCAGAGTGGGAGGAACATACCTCCATGGAGATCCCTATCTCCTACTCGCAGTACTGCAGGCGCTACAACGAATATGTGGCGTCACTACGCCTCTCGATGCGACGTACAGAGCTCTTTGGAGAGAACTGTTACGTCGACTACTCCGGCATGACCATCATTATCCATAACCGGGAAACTGGCGAAACGCGATCGGCACAGGTCTTTGTCGGTGTGCTGGGAGGCTCCAGTTATACCTACTGCGAAGCGACCTGGTCACAGCGAATTCGCGACTGGATTAGTTCGCACGTCCGCATGTTTGAGTATTTCGGCGGCGTCTCGCGCATTCTGGTGCCTGACAATCTCAAAGCTGCCGTGACTAAGGCTCACCGTCATGAGCCGGAAATTAACCCAAGCTACGAGGCACTGTGCCGCCACTACGGCATCGCTCCGCTTCCTGCTCGATCAAAAAAGCCCAAAGATAAGGCACGAGCCGAAGGTGCAGTGAATCTGTCGCAGCGATGGATTCTGTTTTCTCTGCGCAAACGTACCTTCTACTCCCTTGAAGAGGCGAATCGCGAGATTCGCGAGTTGCTTAACAAACTCAACCACAAGCCGTTTCAAAAGCGGGTCGGCAGTCGGCATAGCCGGTGGTTGGAGCATGAGCTTCCTACTCTTCAACCACTTCCAGCTCAGCCCTACGAATTCGCTGAATGGGGCAAAGTTCGCGCGGGTACTGATTACCATGTTCGCATCGATGGGCACGCCTACAGCGTGCCATATCAACTCCGTGGGAAAGAGTTCGACTACCGCCTGACAGACACGGTGGTGGAGCTGATCTTCAATGGCCAATCGGAGGCCGTTCATCCTCGCAGCTTCGAGAAGGATCAAACGAGCACCCAGTCTTCGCATCAGCCACGCGAACATCGTGAAATGCAATGGGACCGGGATGAGGCTTTGGCTTGGGCATCTGCCATCGGGCCGAACACTACTGCGGTTCTGCAGGCCAAGCTCGAGGGGGTCAGCAGTGTGCTAATGGGTTATCGCGCAACGCAGACCATGAAGCACTGCTCAAAGCCCATGGCCAAGTGCGCCTGGAGGAGGTCTGTGCCTACGCTGCTGCACACGGCATAACGAAGGGCACTGACCTGCGCAATGTGCTGGATAAGCGTCTCGATCGCCTTTTCGCCCAGGACCCCATCCCCCTCAAGCGCTCGTGAGTGACCATCAAAATATTCGCGGAGCCGACTACTACAACAACTTGCTTTCCACCGACGTGGATGAGGCCTAGTCATGATGAACAATCCCACCATCGACAAGCTGCTCTCCCTGAAGCTGCCGGGCATGGCCGAAGAGTTTGAGCGGCAGCTCATGACACCTGGGGCGAACGACCTGCCGTTCGAGCTGCGAGTGAACAGCCTTACTGATCACGAAATCACTCTTCGCGCGCACAAGCATTTACAGGCGTTACTCAAGAAGGCCTGCCTGCCAATCTCAGCAGCCAGCGTTGAGGATGTGGACTATCGAGCGCAGCGTGGTTTGGATAAGGCCACATTTCTGACTTTGGCCGGGTTGGACTGGATCAGACACCAGCAGAACCTGGTTCTGACGGGGCCAACCGGCACAGGCAAAACGTGGCTTGCTTGCGCGCTTGCAAATGCCGCATGTCGTGCAGGGCTGTCCTGTCACTTCATTCGCATGTCAGCTCTGACCGAAATGCTGACGACGGCACGAGCGACAACCAATCTGGCGCAGAAATTGGCGCAGCTACATCGTTTCGACCTACTGATTCTGGACGATTGGGGCTTGGAGTCGTTCTCCCGCCATACGCAAAGCAACCTCCTTGAGTTGATAGACAAGCGTCTTGGAGCACGCTCTACGCTCATCACCAGCCAGGTACCGATGAACCTGTGGCATGACCTCTTCGATAACAAGACGATCGCCGATGCAGTGATGGATCGCGTGATTCACAACTCGCACCACATGCAGTTCGCTGGAGAGTCCCTGCGGAAGGTGAAGGGGCTTGTGACCAAGGCCCTGGAGAAGTCTTCCGTGTAACCAGAGCGCACGTCGGGCCAGATGGGCCAGGCGTGCGCTTCTTTAAACCGATCAGAGGCTGTTAGACAGGCAGGCCATGCTCCATTGAACGGATGACTTGGAGCACTGCCCGGCAGCCAGGCTCCGTAACAAGCAGATCTACCGGCCCTTCAGCTGCCAGCGCCAGATTAGGCGAGGTCAGCCATCGAAGGGCTCCATCAAGATTGCCGTCATAGAGATCCAGAAGAGCATCCAAAACCTCGACAAGGTGATAGAGGACCTCACTTGACCGTGGAGACATGACGGCCCGGCGAGATGATGCTCCGACCCACTTTGCGACCTGAGAGCATGGCAGGCCTAACTCATGTGCTAGATCTGCAGCCAGTTTTGTCGGGAGTCCATCCAGAGCAGCATGGTGCATCTGGTAATGCGTTGTTGGTAAACCCAACCGACGATGAAGTGCTCCGACTGTCATATCTCAGAGATCCCGCCTTGTGTGTCAGATAAGCTCCGCCATCCAGGCCGGGAGCAGGGATCTAGTTGATTGCAGAGCCCGCCATTCGCTAGCAGGCAGCAGTTTTTTCAGCTTCACCGCGGCCCCACGTGAGTGAGGTGGCCCCAACCAGGCCAGTGCTCGAACCGCCTGACCCGCGAAGGAGTCTCCGAGAGCAATCTGCCACTTCGGCGCATGCTTGATCACTATTTCGGTCTTACCCAAATACAGGATTCGCGACCGACCACCGGTGAGGAATATCTGCCGGACAGGCATCTGCCGCGTCAAGCCTAAGGCATTGGCCGACCATGCACCGTTGGCGACGATCACCTCTCGGGTTGCCACAGCCAGGGAACGGATCACCATCTCCGGCACAGGAGAACGCTTACCGAAGCGTGTGGTTACTGGCGCTACGTATAGACCGCGCGCCACTCGTAGCAAATGCCCATCCTTCGCTAGCCGGGAAAAAGCCTGGTTCACTGCACTGCGACTACCTAGGTGCAGAAGGTCTCGAGTCGACAGCAGACTCCCTTCAGGTAGACGCCCTACTCGCGTGAGTATTAGCTCAGCGAGACTGCTCATGGCGCGTGCAGTTAGGCAGCCGTGGAGCGGTAGATTTGAGCGCGTCCCACGTCGGCCGAGGGGATGTGATCTCTATCCGAGTAGATAATCCCTGACGCGGTCTTGAGGTCATAGCCCAATACCTTGTCATCGGTATCGAAGATGCGAACCAGCTCTGCAAGCGGTTCCATCTGCCATGCGCCGGTTCCATTCAGCCGTGCGGGAGTGATGACTTGAACATCCTCTACCTTGGCGTTGGCAGCTGTATCTTCCAGCATTTGTTCCAGCTCGGCCTCGGACGCAACAAGGTACATCGTTCTCCAGTTTGCTCGCCCCTTGCCGATGTTCAGGGTTACGCAGAACCAGGGACGATGCTGCTCGAGCTCAACAAAGCGCCACAGCTGGTAAGGCTCCCCAAATATTGGCGCGAGCGGGATTTCAGCATACCGGTGGGTGGTGAACATCGATGGCTTTCCACATTTAAGCTATATACAGCATAGCTCATTCGTCCTCGAAAAGGCTTCATCGTTCCTTTTGCGAGGCAGCAAAAGTGGAACTGAATGAAGCGCTTGGGCTGGTGATTAAAGAGCTTCGGCAACAGAGGGAATTGCCCCAGGAAGGACTGGGCCCCAGCCAGAGCTACATCAGTGCGATTGAGCGCGGCAAGTGGAAGCCTTCGCTGGAGAAGATCGAGCAAGTCGCAGCAGTTCTTTCGGTTCACCCAGCCTCCTTACTCATCCTGGCCTATCTAAAACAGGCACCGGAGGGAGAGGCAGATCAGATTCTCCGTGGTATCCACGCTGAGGTTGCGGATCTGCGGTCTACCTGAAGGCGGCTCGACGTGGCGGCATCGTCTTCGCGGTGAAGCTTGATCGGTGTTATTCTTGGATCCTGCCCAAGAGCTTCCTCTCCCGGGTGTGTATACCGGTGATGAAACTTGGTTTGAGGCGGTCTCGTTGAGGCCGCCTTTGTCATTTCTGAGATAGCATTTCAGCGCTGGACAGCCTGCCAGGCCAGGGATTGCAGGAATTATCTGCAATTATCTCGACTTAGATAATTGAACGTTTTTTAACCAGGCCCAGGGCGTTGTGGGGAATTATCTACAATTATCTCGGCATAGATAATTGATCGCTTTCTAGCCAGCTCTTCAGCCCGTAATTGTCGCGGCAGCATTTGCTGGTCGCCTGTGGCCCATATCCAGCCGCACTCCAGTCAGTAGCAGCGCGCGTAACGCACCGTGTATCCTCAGGCTGCTTGCTCCGAGAATTCGTTGGCGTTTAGCTCCCCTTGGAGACATCCGAAAGCCCGCCTTCCTATGGCGGGCTTTTTTATTTGGCGCCTCGCGTCAAACGCCACCGTCGAGCATTCGCTCCGGGCACTCACCTCAGAGACCTAGGCCATTATCTGCAGCGGCCAACTGATGGCGTGGTGATAGTTCCTGTGCTAATCCCCTTTGGGGACACGGAGCATGGATATGGCCATTTACGAGGAAGTATTGGCGTGGGCGGATAGGCTGCCGCCGTGGCGCCACGATGCCCTGCGTCGCTTATGCGTTCAGGGCGGTTGGAGCGAAGAGGATCTTGGAGAAATTCTTGACCTCGCCAAGCAGCATCATGGAGTTGCCAGTGCATTCGCACCTTCTCCACAGCCAATCAGATTCGCTGCAGAACACTTTCCCGCAGAAGCCAATCAGGACCAGGCCGTTGTTCTCAGGTCCCTGCACACGCTGACCAATGTGGGGAAAATCCCGAGCGACCAAGCTCTGGAATTTCAGGCCCAGGGCTCACTATCGTGTACGGGGGCAATGGCACCGGAAAGTCCGGCTATGCGCGAGTGTTGAAACAGGCATGCAGAGCCAGGAGCCCGGGAACCGTCTACGCCAATGCCTATGCCGAGGACTATAAGCAGCTCACACCGAGTGCCACTATCGACTTCGAGCTGAATGGCGTCCCAGAGCAGGCAATCTGGAGTGGCCAGCGAGGCCATGTTTCGCGGCCCGAACTCAGGGGCATCTCCGTCTTCGATGGCGACTGCGCACGCCACTACCTCCAGTCGAAAGAGACCGCTACCTTTCAGCCGTCCGCTCTGAGCTATCTCCAGCAACTGGCTAATGGTCTCAATCAGGCTCTGCGTCCACGGCTTCAGGCAGAGATCGCAGGTCTCGCCACAGACATTGCGCCGTTCAATGTCGTTCCCGCCGATACTGAGGCCGGCCGGGCCGTGCACCCGATTGGTCCAACCACCGATCTGACGCGGGCCCACGTTTTAGCCGTGCTTACGCCGGAGGAGCAAGCAGAACTCGCGAGGCTGCCGCAAGAGATCAGCGAAGCAGACCCCACTGCCAAGGCAGCAGTCCTCGATAACGCTGCAACGAGGGTAGATGAGCTGGCCAACACAATTACCGCAGCCGCCGACATCGTGTCTGATGAGGCACTGGATGCCAGGCAGACGGCGCATCGTAATCTGGTCGAAGCAGAAGCAGCGGAGCGCGCGGCCTCTGAATTGCTGCAGGCGGAAGATGCCATGCAGTTGCTCGCCGGAACGGGGCAAGGTCCCTGGGCGTCGCTGTTCAACGCTGCGCGCGAGTATTCGACCAGCACGGCATATCCTGGGCAGGCCTTCCCGGTTACCAGCGAAGGAGCTGTCTGCGTGCTTTGCCAGCAGGATCTGACGCCGGAAGCGAAGGATCGTTTGGAGCGGTTTGATCGCTACATTCGGGACAAGGCGGCGGAAACCGCCCAGCTTTCCCGTAACGCTTGGAAGCAGATCGTGCGCAATGTCGGCCAAGAGAGCGTTGCCTTCACTGCTCCGCCGAACATGATGGAAAGCTTAAGCACACGCGTAGCAACGCTGCCTGGCGAGATTAGGCTCTTCCAGGAAGACCTAACCACTCGGCAGCAGTGGCTTAAAGCCGCTGTTCTCCGCGGTGAATGGCAGGATCGCCCGGCGTATCGCGGTGCAAACCCAACGGCTTCACTCCATCAAATCGCCGAAGACTTGCGCACCGAAGCGGCTCGACTGCGCGCGAATCTTGATGCTGCAGCCCTCGCGGCAAAGAGGCTACGACTGAAGGAGTTGGAGGCCAGACGGACACTTTCCGAGCATATCGAGGCCATCGCGAGAGTGACTGACAACCTCGCTCAGAAGGCAAAGCTTCAGCGCTGCCAGGAGGATCTCAGTAACACTCGCGCTATCAGCATGCTCGCGGGCCAGTTGGCCAAGACATATGTTAGCGAGACGTTGGCCGGCACGATGAACGATGAGCTCAACAGGTTAGACCTGTACCACATCCGGGCCGGCGTTAGCTCAAGCGGTGATGCGGGAGCGGTACGGCTCGGTATCCAGCTCCAGGAGTGCCAGCTTGATCCCCATTTGGTCCTAAGCGAAGCGGAGCAGCGCATGTGTGCGCTCGCGTACTTCTTCGCAGAGCTCCAGCAGTCTGGCTCCTCGTCCGGGATCGTGTTCGACGATCCGGTTTCCAGCCTCGATCACAACCATCGAACCGCCGTCGCGCGGCGGATTGTTCAGGAGTCCACCCTACGGCAGGTCATTGTGTTTACTCATGATGCAGTGTTCTTCGGAGAGCTGGTCACTCTTTGCCAAGATGCTCAGTTGGTTCCCGAGATCAGGTCGATCACCTACCGGGCTGAAGGTCCGGGCTACATCGATGCTGGTTTGCCGTATGACATGCGCAGACACCGCGATCGCATTGCATACCATCGTGCTGACCACCAGCGGATTGCCGCCAGCTTCAATAATCCACCAGGGGATACTGAGCGGCTCGCGATGCGAAATGCCTACGACGATCTTCGCGTCACGATCGAGGTAGGTATCGAGGACACGATCCTCAATGAAACCGTGGTGCGATTCCGCGACGGCATCTCGGTCGGCCGGCTAGATGGAGTGATGATCGTGCAGGAGGCTGAGTACCGCGAAGTACAGCGTTTGCACGACAGATGCTGCCGCAATGTGCGTGCGCACTCACACGCGGCTGGCCAGCAGCGTCCCGTAACGCAACCGCCCGAACTTCTGCAGGACATCGAGCTGTCCACACCCTGTTCCAAGAGATCCGCCGGCGCAGGGGCTAGTGGCAGCCCCATACGGGGCTGCCTGGTGATGTGTTAGATCACCCGTTTGATGCTGATGTATTCACCCTGAGTACGCAGGGTGACGGTAACCGGCTTGTTCGAGCGGTTCCGCCAGAACCAACCATGCTTACCATCGAATGCGGCCTCCAAAACACCCGAGTCTTCCGGGGTTGAACGTCCTTTCCCATAGCCGTGGTAGAAGTCGCGCGGCGCGTTGTAAGGATCGCCATGGGTGTCGTAGTTAACGACGCCGCCATTGGCAGTCCAGCGGTAGTTCACCTTGGCACCTTGCTTCATTTCCAGCTTCACTTCGGCGCCCTGGTTCGGGCTCAAGGTGATGCTCATTTCATGCTGCAGGGCAGCCTGCTCAGGCGCAGCCGGTTGCTCCGGAGCGGAAATGACCTCGGCAGGAGCGGCCGGGGTAGTGGCAGGGACTGCAGGTTCTGTGGCGATAGTTTCAGCTCGCGGCGGAGTGGGAGTCTGAGCTGCGGCCTCATCGGCGCGGGCCTCTTCAGCCAGCTGGATCTTCACCTCACCCATCTGAGTGAGACCCAGTGCTCGGCCCACGCCAGTGGGGTCGATCGCATACTCCGAAGGCATTACCACGGTAACCAGAAGCGCGCAGGCAATGATTGCCGCGATGATCGTGGAGCGCAGTAGCTGTGCTGTCGAGGGGAGTTCGTTAAGGGTCGGAAGCTTGGTATTGAACATAGAAAGAATTCCTTACTGAGAGACGATCAGGCCGGTGATCTGGTAGCCCATGAGCAAGAAGCCGGCACTCATCATGCGACGTTCGCGGTATAGGCATGGCGCCAGAGGCTGGCAGTACGTCGCCAGTAGCCCATCAGAATGAGAATGCCGCCGAGAGCCAGTAACTGGCCGATCTCGACACCTACGTTGAAGGCAATCAGGTTGGCGATCAGGCCGTCAGGGGAGATCTCGAACTCCTGGATCTTGGTGGCCAGACCAAAGCCGTGAAGCAGGCCGAAGATCAGCGTTGCTAAGCGGGTATCGGGCTGATAGCCAAACCAGCGCTGGAAGGCGCCGAGGTTATCTAGGGCCTTGTAGACGACCGAAAAGCCGATGATCGCGTCGATCACATACGAGCTGATGCTGATGTTGCTGAGCACTCCAAAGAGCAGAGTGATCGAGTGGCCAACTGCGAACAGCGTGACGTACAGCCCTACGTCCTTCAGACGGTAGAGAAAGAAAATCACACCGAACAGGAACAGCAGATGGTCGTAGCCGGTGATCATGTGTTTGGCGCCCATGTAGATGAAGGGCATCAACATCACGCCGGTACTTTCCTGGATGAAGCCTTTGTCGCCTTCGGGCACACCGTGGGCCAGCGCCTCAGGCATGACTGCCATCAGTAGAGCGAAGGCAAGCAGGGGCAGAAAAAGCGGTCGACGCAGGCGTGCGATCAGCGCCGTTGCCCCGCTCATGGGAAGCGAATTCATAACGATTTCCTAGGTTGTAGTGGTCTGGGCCGCAAGGCGGCCGGTTTCAGAACACGAACCTAGAGCGTGGTGGCCGTTCGATCAGGTAGATCGGCACTTCAGGGACAGTTGTCCGCAACGAGCTGGGAGGGGTTTCCCGCTCGGGGCGTGACGGCAGCGTCAGCACCGACCCGAGATAGGGGATCTCATGGCTATGGTCAGCCGCATGTTTGTGGCTCGTTAACGCTGGCGCGTCCACGTCATGGGAATGACCATGGGACACAACGCCAGAGTAATCCCGCGTTGTCAGCGGTGCCTTGATGGCGGCCAGCGAATGCCCTACCCAGCCAACAGTAAGGCCAGTATCAATACGATAACGGGTTTCTTCGAGGCACTACGGCGAGCCATTTTCCTATGTCTTGCATCTTGCAAAGGGCCAACGGGGTCGTTTGACCGTATCCCCCCCAGGGGGATAGGATGCGAGCGTAAATCATCAAGGCATAGGACTCAAGGCATGAGCGATCACGAACACAGCCATGGCCACCGACACCAGAGCCACAGCGATGTCATGAAGCGCCTGAAACGCGCCGAGGGTCATCTGCGCAGCATCATCACCATGATCGAGGATGGTCGTGAGTGCGTGGATATCGCACAGCAGCTGCACGCTGTTGAGAAGGCCGTATGCCAAGCCAAGCGCACCCTGATTCAAGATCACATCGATCACTGCCTGGAGCACACGATGGACGCCCTCGCCACTGGCGAGCGTACCTCCCTTGAAGACTTCAAGCAGATCACGAAGTACCTGTAGGTAACCCCATGTCGAGCTTTGCCGAATTACTGCAGCAGGGTGCATCTCACGCCTGGCTGTACTTCCCCAGCGCTATCCTCCTGGGTGCATTGCATGGCCTGGAGCCCGGCCACTCGAAGACCATGATGGCGGCCTTCATCGTCGCCATCCGGGGCACCGTAAAGCAGGCAATCCTGCTGGGTTTGGCAGCGACAATCTCGCACACAGCAGTGGTCTGGCTGGTGGCCATGGGTGGCATGTATCTGGGCCAGAACCTGAATGCCGAAACGACAGAGCCGTACTTCCAGCTCGCTTCTGCCGCGATCATCATCACCATCGCGTTGTGGATGCTCTGGCGCACCTGGCGTGGCGAGCAGATGTGGCGTTTCGAAGAAGGTGATCACGCGCATGATCACCATCACGATGAGACCCGCCGAATCGATACCGGACACGGGCGCATCGAGCTTTCGATCTTTGAAGAAGGTGTTCCCCCGCGCTGGCGCTTGCGCACCCTGAGTGGCCATTCCTGGCCGGCAGAGGACGTGAGCTTGTCGACGACACGCCCAGACGGAACAGCTCAGCAATTCCGCTTTGTGCAGTGCGGCGAGTACCTGGAGTCGGAGTCAGAGATCCCCGAACCACATCAGTTCACCGCGCGCCTGAGCCTTGGTCACGTGGGCCATTCGCACGATTACGACCTCGATTTCCATGAGCATGAGCACGACCACGGCCACAACCATTCCGATCTGCAGGGTCTAGAGCTGTCGGTGGAGGGGTATCAGGACGCTCATGAGCGAGCCCACGCCAACGACATCCGCAACCGCTTCAATAACCGCAACGTCACCACTGGGCAGATCATCCTATTCGGCCTGACCGGGGGACTGATCCCTTGTCCCGCCGCAATCACGGTGTTGTTGCTGTGCCTGCAGGTGAAGGAAGTCGCACTCGGGGCTGTTCTGGTGCTGTGCTTTAGTGTCGGTCTGGCGCTGACGCTGGTGTCCGTCGGTGCAGCTGCCGCAGTAGGCGCTCGCCAGGCCTCTAATCGTTGGCCATGGCTGGGGGCAGTCGCGCGTCGTGCGCCCTACCTCTCGAGCGTGCTCATCATTGGTGTCGGTATCTATGTCGGCGTTCATGGCTGGGTCGGTCTGACCGCCTAAATGTGGGAGCTATCAGGCTACCTGGGCCTATTCCTCGCGGCCTTCAGTGCCGCGACTTTGATCCCTGCACAGTCCGAGGCAGTGCTCACCGGCCTGCTGATAAGTGGCAACTACTCGGTGGTCATGCTGTTGGTGGTGGCTACAGCAGGAAACGTTCTGGGTTCCGCGCTCAACTGGCTGCTCGGTCTCTACATTGAGCGTTACCGGCACAAGCGCTGGTTTCCAGTCAGTGACGACAAGCTGGCCCGCGCGCAGCGGGCCTACCACCGCTACGGTCGTTGGTCACTGCTGCTGAGCTGGGTGCCGATCATTGGCGACCCGCTGACCCTGATTGCCGGCGTCATGCGCGAACCCTTTTGGAGCTTCTTTTTGATCGTGCTGCTGGCCAAGGCTGCTCGATACTTGGTGCTCACCGTGGTGACCCTCGGGATCATGGGGTAATGCGCTCGACCAGCCTGGATCTCGTCAAATGGCTCGCCATGCTGACGATGGTCATAGACCACCTGCGCTATCTCTGGCCTGAAGAGACAGCCTGGCTGTTCGTGGTTGGACGCTTCGCCTTCCCACTGTTCTGCGTGGGTATTGCCGCCAACGTGTCACGTTCACGCCCAGGAGATCTGTACAGCGATAACAACTTTCGCTATCTGAGCTGGCTACTGGCTTTCAGCCTCATATCCGAGCTGCCGTATCGGGCGTTGTCCGAGATGAGCAATACGCTGAATGTCATGCCGACACTGATGTTGGGGCTCATAGTTGCTTGGAGTGTCCATCACAGCGATCGTGCAGGCTTGATGCTGGGGCTATTCACGCTGACCGTTGCGACAGTGCTTCATGATCGGCTGATGTACGGCGCGTTTGGTGTCCTGCTGCCGGCGACCATGGTGCTGGCAGTACAGCGCTCCGGAATCACCTGGCTCATACCTGCAATCTTCAGTGTGTTGGCCAATAGCCGTGACGGCTGGGTCGGAGCTGGTCCCTTTGGCACCTGGTGGGCCATGGCCACGACCTTTGCGGCTCCGCTGGTTGGCCTGTGGCTATTGCGCCAGAAAATCACCCAACACATATGGCCAGTGGAGCGCTGGGGTTACTACTTCTACCCCGGCCATCTATCGGCGCTCGCGTTGCTTCGTGCGGCTATCTGACCGACCGATCAAAATATCCTTGCTCAATGCAGGCCTTTTGCCATACTCCGTGGCGTGACCCAGATCACACATAAGAGCCAATCGAAACGGAGTTTGAACATGAAGAAGCTTTCTGCCGCCCTGATCGCCACCGTGATTGCCCTGTCTTCTGCTGTCGCAGTTGCCCATAGCGGAGGCACCGACTCGAAGGGCTGCCATACCAACCACTCGACAGGCGAGTACCACTGCCATTGATTTAGGCAGCGCTGGTCGCCTCTCGCGAGGCGGCCAGAACTAATCGGTTAGACCAAATCGCATACCGGCTGCTTGGCTTCACGCCAACCTGCAAAGCCGTCGACGAGATACCGCGCATCCAGTCCCATTGCCCAGAGAGTAGCGGCACACCCCTGGCTGATCTCATGCCCATGAGCGCAGTAAAGAATCACGGGGCGATCCCGTGGCACTTGATCCTTCCAAGAGAAAAGCTGTTCGGGGTCATACCATTTCGCCTCAGCGATCTGTGCTCCGTCAGCGTTGCGTGCGATAGCTCGGCGTACATCGAGTAACTCAAAGCAGCGACCTGAAGCCTGCCACTCAGCGAGCTCGCGAATCGATATGCGCTCCATAACCTCTCCCTAACGCAACAGGTGGATAGCCAAACCCACAAGAGCACATCCCACCAACACCTGGATGACTCCACGCTTGAAGCGGAAAAGTGCGACTGCGGCACCGACAGCGATCAACGCCGAGGGCCAATCGAAGCTGCCAGCAAAACCCTCAGGCCACAGCACGTGATAGCCGAAGAACAGCGCCAGGTTGAGGATGACGCCAACCACCGCAGCAGTAATGCCGGTCAGCGGCGCGGTGAACTTCAGTTCGTTGTGGGTGGACTCCACCAGCGGCCCGCCGGCGAGGATGAACAAGAACGAGGGCAGGAAGGTAAACCAGGTGACGAGGCTGGCTGCTACAGCGCCGGCAAGGAATGCCTGTTCTGGCCCGAAGACCTGATGCACATAGGCACCAACGAAGCCCACGAAGGCCACCACCATGATCAGCGGCCCCGGGGTGGTCTCGCCCAGCGCCAGGCCATCGATCATCTGGGTGGGGGTCAGCCAGCCGTAATGGCCTACCGCGCCTGATAGACATACGGCAATACCGCATAGGCGCCGCCGAAGGTGAGTAGAGCAGCTTGGTGAAGAACCAGCCCATTTGAGTCAGGGTGCCCTCCCAACCATACAGGGCGGTCAGTAGCCCCATCGGCAAGGCCCACAGCACAGCTCCTACAACGACCAACAGAGCCAAGCGCGACCAGCGGAAGCGCGCATGCGCCGGCGGTGGCGTGTTGTCGTCGATCAATGCCGGCCCATAGGACTGTTTGGATGCCCCATGCCCACCACCGACGCTGAACTTGTCCGGGGCATAGCGTCCGCCCAGGTAGCCAATCATGGCCGCCCCTAGAACGATCAGCGGGAACGGGATATTGAGGGCGAAGATCGCCACGAAGGAGGCAGCAGCGATCGCCCACAACCAGTTGTTTTTCAGCGCGCGTGAACCGATACGGTGGGCAGCCTGAACAACGATGGCGGTGACGGCGGGTTTGATACCGTAAAACAATCCCGCCACCACCGGCACTTCGCCGAAAGCGATGTAGACCCAGGACAGGGCGATCAGGATGAACAGTGAGGGCAGCACAAACAGTACGCCGGCGATCACCCCACCCCAAGTGCGATGCATGAGCCAGCCGATATAGGTGGCCAGTTGCTGAGCCTCCGGGCCTGGCAGGAGCATGCAGTAGTTCAACGCATGCAGGAAACGGCGCTCCGAGATCCAGCGCCGCCGCTCCACCAGCTCCTGGTGCATGATCGAGATCTGCCCGGCCGGGCCCCCAAAGCTGATGAAACCTAGTTTCAGCCAGAATAAGAATGCTTCAAGTAGACCTATGTTCTCTACCTTGTCTTGCTCTGTTGCGTGCATGGCCGTCTCATTCATCACTTTGTCCTTCCTTGCCGAATGCCGCCAGCAGTCCATCGAAGATGGCGCAGGCCGCAGCCAATAACTGATCGTCGTTTTCGATGCTGGCTCGCAATCCAGCCAGTACCCGCTCTACACCCGTCGCTTCTGTGGGTTGCGCGCCCCCCACGTCCAGGTAGTGAACCAGAGCCCCTACGCGCTGAAGCCCTGGCGCCTCCAGCCCGAAGCTGGCCTGCAGGGTTTCGAAGGTGACCTTGGTGCCGACATGGCTGAACCGGGCGCCATCGAAATCGAACCCAAGTGCTTCCGCTGGGCATGCATCAGGAGAGGGAAGCCAGAGGATGCTGGCACCTGGATCGATGAAGCGGCGGATCAGCCAGGCGCTGGCCAGACGGTCAACCCAGGGGCGCTGGCGAGTCGCCCAGGTTCGCCCTTGGTAGTCCCGCGGGTCGAGCTGCTCGATGGTTTGCTCGTGGCTGGTGGGCTCGTCCTTGGACAGCGCGCGGTTGATGGCCACTTCGAGGTCACGCAGCAGCGCGTCTGCCTGTTGCAGAGCTACGCCCGGAAAGAAGTCGATGGCTTGGATCTGGGCGAACGACTTGCGCAGCTTGCGGGCCTGGCGAGCAGTCGCCAGTGCGTTCTCGGGCGTCAGCTGGGCCAGTTGGGGCTCAACCTCCGAGCGCAACCTGGTGTAGTCGTCGCCACGGTCAAAGAGAGGTATGAAGCGCTCACCCTGGGGATCAGTGACCGGCAGGAGCGACGCCGAGCCACCACTATCCAGCACGTCACGCTCGACGGACTCCAGTACCTCACGACTAGCCGAGCCATCTGGCAGGAGATAAACACCATCGCGTAGCACCGCAGCGCCAGCGCTTTTCAGCGTGCGCCAAGCCCGCATTCGCTCGGCGGCATTTGCCGTAGGCAGTGCCATCACGAGACATAGCCAATTAATCAATGTAGCGATCTCACTAAATATGTTCGATCTCTACATTACCCTGCGATTGCTCTATTTGGAACTGCGAAATGGGTTCTGCAGCGTTAGTGACTGCTTACCTCCGGGCGCCGGCAAAGCGAACTGTCGGTGTGGTGCGAATGACTGTCGGAGGGATGCGAATCGGTGTCGGTGGCGTGCGAATGGCTGTCGGAGGGATGCGAATCGGTGTCGGGGCGTGCGGATGGCTGTCGGAGGATGCGAATAGGTGTCGACGGGTGCGAATGGCTGTCGGTTTTGAAAACGTGTTGTGTCGATTTTGTGTGCGAATCAGTGTCGGTTAGGCATGCGAATTAGTGTCGGAGCCAATGCGAATACTCAGGGTGGCGATGACCGATGCTGCTATGCGGCTGGTGGGCGACGAGCTAGTACTCGCGCAGCCGCAGAGGCGCGGGATGTGAACAGGCCGTGTGGCACGGTTTAGGCACAGAATTGGCACAGCCCGAAAACCAACCTCAAAAGGTCTGTTTGGGCAGTACTCATTGCCTGCTGCGAACGTCGCCAGAATTAGCTTCGGCGCTAGGATTGGTTGGTGCGGAGTGATGGATCGGGCTTCTGTAAAAAAGCCCAATAAATCAAATAGATATGGCGCACCAGGCGGGATTCGAACCCACGACCCCCGCCTTCGGAGGGCGGTACTCTATCCAGCTGAGCTACTGGTGCGTAATTGTTGCGGCGGCCTATTTGACCACTAGCTGTCACCCTTCTCAACTCGAGGAGTATTGCCTTCGGAGGGCAGTACTCTATCCAGCTGAGCTACGGATGCACAGAGGGCGCCTATTTGACCACTTGCCGGCGCCTTTCTCAACCGGCTTCTTTCAAAGAGCGCTTTTGTTTTCAGGCACCTGCGTGCCGTCGGGTGGGCCAATGGCCGGCTTTTCGACATCAGGCCGGTCTATGAGTAGCAAACCGCCGCGCACATGCACTTGCCGCTGGCTTTTGCGCGGGCCTAGGATGAAGTGATTCGCCGATCAGGCCAGGCCGGGAACCTCTTCCGGTCGTCGCCGTTCCCACGCCTGTCGCGACCTTTCCCTGGCGGGCGCCGCCCCGCGCTTACGCAGCAAGACGCTGCGGCTTCGAGGAGACTGCCATGCAACTCAAAGACACTTCGCTGTTCCGCCAGCAGGCCTATATCGACGGCACCTGGCAGGACGCGGACAGCGGCCAGACGATCCAGGTGAACAACCCCGCCAGCAACGAGATCCTCGGCAGCGTGCCGAAGATGGGCGCGGCCGAGACCCGTCGCGCCATCGAGGCCGCCGAGCGGGCGCTGCCGGCCTGGCGCGACCTGACCGCCAAGGAGCGCTCGCAGAAGCTGCGCCGCTGGTACGAGCTGATGATGGAGAACCAGGACGACCTGGGCCGCCTGATGACCCTGGAGCAGGGCAAGCCGCTGGCCGAGGCCAAGGGCGAGATCGCCTATGCCGCCTCCTTCATCGAGTGGTTCGCCGAGGAGGCCAAGCGGGTCTACGGCGACACCATCCCGGCGCACCAGAAGGACAAGCGCATCCTGGTGATCAAGCAGCCGATCGGCGTCACCGCGGCGATCACGCCCTGGAACTTCCCGGCGGCGATGATCACCCGCAAGGCCGGCCCGGCGCTGGCCGCCGGTTGCACCATGGTACTCAAGCCGGCCAGCCAGACGCCGTTCTCGGCGCTGGCGCTGGCCGAGCTGGCCGAGCGCGCCGGCATTCCCAGGGGCGTGTTCAGCGTGATAACCGGCTCGGCCGGCGAGATCGGCGACGAACTGACCCGCAACCCGACGGTGCGCAAGATTTCCTTCACCGGCTCCACCGAGGTCGGCGCCAAGCTCATGGCCCAGTGCGCGCCGGGGATCAAGAAGGTCTCGCTGGAACTGGGCGGCAACGCGCCATTCCTGGTGTTCGACGACGCGACCTGGACGAGGCGGTCAAGGGCGCCATGCAGTCCAAGTACCGCAACGCCGGGCAGACCTGCGTGTGCGTCAACCGCCTGTACGTGCAGGACGGCGTGTACGACGCCTTCGCCGAGAAGTTCAAGGCGGCGGTGGAGAAGCTCAAGGTCGGCAACGGCCTGGAGGAGGGCGTCGATATCGGCCCGCTGATCGACGACCGCGCCGCGGCCAAGGTCAGGGAGCACATCGAGGACGCCACCGGCCGTGGCGCCCGGCTGCTCACCGGCGGCAAGGCGCACCAGCTGGGCGGCAGCTACTTCGAGCCGACGCTGATGGTGAATGTGCCGCACGACGCCAAGGTGGCCAGGGAGGAGACCTTCGGCCCGCTGGCCCCGCTGTTCCGCTTCAAGGACGAGGCCGAAGGCATCGCCCTGGCCAACGACACCGAGTTCGGTCTGGCCGCCTACTTCTACGCCCGCGACCTGGGCCGGGTGTTCCGCGTCGCCGAGGCGATCGAGTCGGGGATGATCGGCATCAATACCGGGCTGATCTCCACCGAGGTGGCGCCCTTCGGCGGGGTGAAGTCGTCCGGCCTCGGCCGCGAAGGCTCCAAGTACGGCATCGAGGATTACCTCGAGATCAAGTACCTCTGCCTGGGCCTGTAAGCGGCGTTAGACGAAACGGCATCCCGGCGGATGCCGTTTCGCATTCCGAGGCGTGCGCCATTCTTGTCGCAGGTCAGTAACGGCACGGAAGTGAATTGTTAGACTTGCGTCACACTTTCCGCTCCGAGCCCCTCCGTGCATCCCTCCGCCTTGCCCCTCGTGCTGATCGCCCATCCCGACCCCGCCAGCCGTGAGCTGATCGAGGCGCAGGTGCGTGCGCTGCAGCCGGGCGCGCGCGTCCAGGCCAGCGCCGACGGGGCCTCGG
>LZQQ01000001.1_pt1 | contig 81070 bp, 91 predicted proteins | sample 768581 | NCBI WGS metagenome assembly LZQQ01 (sample SAMN05207185, study PRJNA324510) | oil field metagenome | isolation source: sample BH-FW-20 from oil reservoir | place: India: Bombay High | collected 2015-11-25 | reverse complement strand
GAGGGCCTGCGAGACGGCCGCCGACGCCGCGCTCGGCTGCGCCCGACGCCTCGCTCCCGAAGACGCCCGGATGGCCGCGACACTTCCGCAAGCGCAAAGCGGCGCGCGGGGCGGGGCACCTGCCTGCCCGGTGTTGCCGGCCTGTCCCTGAAGCACGGGCGCGCCTGAAAAAAAGAAAAGATTCAGTGGCTTATCCAGAAACCGCTTGACTCCTTCGAATCGCGCCGTAGAATGCGCGTCCAACGAAGGCACATAGCTCAGTTGGTTAGAGCACCACCTTGACATGGTGGGGGTCGTTGGTTCGAGTCCAATTGTGCCTACCAAATTCCGCTTCGGCGGTCACGAAGAGGGCGATCCGGTGGGTCGCCCTTTTTGTTTTCCGGCAAGCGAGCGCCGGTGCTCGCAGCTTGCCAGCAAAACGGCTTTCTGAAAGCATGCACCCCCTTTCCAGTGATCGTGATGCGGCAGGAGTGCCAAGGGCGCCCGCCATCGTGAGGCGGGTCTTCCTCCGCATCGCTTACTGGCTCATCCCAACCCATGTGGCCTTTGGTAGGGGTCACCACTAGGACAGGAGGCAGCCATGCCCACCATTACCCTCCCTGACGGCAGTCAGCGCGTATTCGACAAACCGGTTTCGGTGATGGAGGTTGCCCAGTCCATCGGCGCCGGCCTCGCCAAGGCCACGCTCGCCGGCAAGGTCGACGGCAGGCTGGTCGATGCCTGCGACCTGATCGAACGGGATGCGAGCCTGCAGATCATCACGCCGAAGGACGAGGAGGGGCTCGAGATCATTCGCCACTCCTGCGCGCACCTGGTGGGGCACGCGGTCAAGCAGCTATTCCCGACGGCGAAGATGGTCATCGGTCCGGTGATCGAGGAAGGCTTCTACTACGACATCGCCTTCGAGCGTCCCTTCACACCCGAGGACATGGCGGCGATCGAGCAGCGCATGCGCGAGCTGATCGACAAGGACTACGACGTCATCAAGCGCGTGACCCCGCGCGCCGAGGTGATCGACGTGTTCAGCTCGCGTGGCGAGGAGTACAAGCTGCGTCTCGTCGAGGACATGCCCGACGAGCAGGCGATGGGCCTGTACTACCACGAAGAATACGTCGACATGTGCCGTGGTCCGCACGTGCCGAACACGCGCTTCCTGAAGGCGTTCAAGCTGACCAAGCTGTCCGGTGCCTACTGGCGCGGCGACGCCAAGAACGAGCAGCTGCAGCGGGTCTACGGCACCGCCTGGGCGGACAAGAAGCAGCTGGCGGCCTACATCCAGCGCATCGAAGAAGCCGAGAAGCGCGACCATCGCAAGCTGGGCAAGCGGCTCGACCTGTTCCACACCCAAGAAGAAGCGCCAGGCATGGTGTTCTGGCACCCCAACGGCTGGACCATCTACCAGGTGCTCGAGCAGTACATGCGCGGCGTCCAGCGCGAGCACGGCTACCTGGAGATCCGCACGCCGCAGGTCGTCGACCGCAGCCTCTGGGAGAAGTCGGGGCACTGGGCCAACTACGCCGAGAACATGTTCACCACCGAGTCGGAAAGCCGCGACTACGCGATCAAGCCGATGAACTGCCCGTGCCACGTGCAGGTGTTCAACCAGGGTCTGAAGAGCTACCGCGAGCTGCCGATGCGCCTCGCCGAGTTCGGCGCCTGCCACCGCAACGAGCCCTCCGGCGCGCTGCACGGCATCATGCGGGTACGCGGCTTCACCCAGGACGACGCGCACATCTTCTGCACCGAGGAGCAGATGCAGGCCGAATCGGCGGCGTTCATCAGGCTGACGCAGGCCGTCTATGCCGATTTCGGCTTCCACGACATCCAGCTCAAGCTGTCCACTCGTCCGGAAAAGCGGGTGGGTTCGGACGAGCTCTGGGATCGTGCCGAGGCGGCGCTGGCGTCGGCGCTGGACAGCGCCGGCCTGCCGTACGACCTGCAGCCGGGCGAGGGCGCCTTCTATGGTCCGAAGATCGAATTCTCGCTGAAGGATTGCCTGGGGCGCGTCTGGCAGTGCGGCACGCTGCAGCTGGACTTCAACCTTCCGGTGCGCCTGGGCGCCGAGTACGTCAGCGAGGACAACAGCCGCAAGCATCCGGTGATGCTGCATCGCGCGATCCTCGGCTCGTTCGAGCGCTTCATCGGCATCCTCATCGAGCACTACGAGGGTGCGTTCCCGGCCTGGCTGGCGCCGGTCCAGGCGGTGGTGATGAACATCACCGACAAGCAGGCCGCCTTCGCCGAGGAAGTCGAGAAGACCCTGAATCAAAGCGGATTTCGTGCCAAGTGTGACTTGAGAAACGAAAAGATCGGTTTTAAAATCCGCGAGCATACCTTGCTCAAGATTCCCTATCTCTTGGTTATCGGAGACCGGGAAGTTGAGACACGTTCCGTCGCTGTGCGCACCCGTGATGGCGTCGACCTCGGCAGCATGCCGCTCGACGGCTTTCGCGAGATGCTTGCACAGACGGTTGCCCGGCGTGGTCGCCAAGAGTTGGAGTAATCATTATTAAGCGTGAAATGAGACAAGATAAACGAGCTCAACCCAGAGCCCCGATCAACGAGAACATCTCGGCACGCGAGGTTCGTTTAATTGGTGCGGATGGCGAGCAGATCGGCATCGTCTCGATTGATGAAGCGCTTCGTGTAGCGGAAGAGGCCAAGCTCGACCTGGTCGAGATTTCCGCAGACGCCGTGCCTCCCGTATGTCGGATCATGGACTACGGCAAGCACCTGTTCGAGAAGAAGAAGCAGGTAGCGGCGGCGAAGAAGAACCAGAAACAGGTTCAGGTCAAAGAAGTCAAGTTTCGCCCAGGGACGGAAGAGGGCGACTACCAGGTCAAGCTTCGCAACCTGGTACGTTTCCTTAGCGATGGGGACAGGGCCAAGGTATCCTTGCGATTCCGTGGCCGTGAGATGGCACATCAGGAGCTGGGGATGGAGCTGTTGAAGCGGGTCGAGAACGACCTCGCCGAATACGGTTCGGTCGAGCAGCATCCGAAGATGGAAGGACGCCAGCTGATCATGGTCATCGCTCCCAAGAAGAAAAAGTAACCTCCAGGGCACTGGCAGGCCTTGCGGTTATTTTGTAATCACTCTACTGGAGTACCGAACATGCCAAAGATGAAGACCAAGAGTGGCGCTGCAAAGCGCTTCAAGAAGACTGCTGGTGGCCTCAAGCACAAGCACGCCTTCAAGAGCCACATCCTCACCAAGATGTCCACCAAGCGTAAGCGTCAGCTGCGTGGCACTTCGCTGATGCACCCGTCTGACGTCGCTCGTGCCGAGCGTTCGCTGCGCCTGCGTTGATATTTTTGAGAGGACTGAAAAATGGCTCGTGTTAAGCGTGGCGTAATCGCCCGTGCTCGTCACAAGAAAATCCTGAAGCTCGCAAAAGGCTACTACGGCGCCCGCTCGCGCGTGTTCCGTGTCGCCAAGCAGGCGGTAATCAAGGCTGGCCAGTACGCCTACCGTGACCGTCGTCAGCGCAAGCGTCAGTTCCGCGCCCTGTGGATCGCCCGTATCAACGCCGGTGCCCGTCAGAACGGTCTGTCCTACAGCCGCCTGATCGCCGGTCTGAAAAAGTCGTCCATCGAGATCGACCGCAAGGTTCTGGCCGATCTGGCAGTCAACGAAAAAGTGGCATTCGCCGCGATTGTCGAGAAAGCAAAAGCATCCTTGGCTTGAGTCCTCGCGACAATCACGGATCCGCCGATTCGTAGTGGTGTCACCGATAGGGGAAGAGCCTGTGCTCTTCCCCTATTTCGTATATGGGAAGGGGCTTTTGCAAAAGGCGGGCGCCTGGCTCACAGGCCGCTTTTGCAAGACCCTCTGGAGGTTGTAAATGGAAAACCTGGATGCATTGGTCTCTCAGGCGCTGGAGGCCGTGCGGCACAGCGGGGACGTCGCTGCGCTGGAGCAGCTGCGCGTCCACTATCTGGGCAAGAAAGGCGAAATCACTTCGCTGATGAAGCAGCTCGGGAGCCTGTCCGCCGAAGAGCGGCCACAGGCGGGCGCACGCATCAACACCGCCAAGGAGCAGGTGCAGGACGCGCTCAACGCGCGCAAGGCGCTGCTGGAGCGGGCCGCGCTCGACGAGAAGCTGGCGGCCGAGCGCATCGACGTGACCCTGCCGGGCCGTGGCCAGACCTCCGGCGGCCTGCACCCGGTCACGCGCACGCTGGAGCGCGTCGAGCAGATTTTCACCAACATCGGCTACCAGGTTGCCGAGGGCCCCGAGGTCGAGGACGACTACCACAACTTCGAGGCGCTCAACATTCCGGGCCATCACCCCGCGCGGGCGATGCACGACACCTTCTATTTCAACGCGAACATGCTGCTGCGCACCCACACCTCTCCGGTGCAGGTGCGCACGATGGAATCGCAGCAGCCGCCGATCCGCATTGTTTGCCCAGGACGGGTCTATCGCTGCGATTCCGACGTCACCCACTCGCCCATGTTCCACCAGATCGAGGGGTTGCTCGTCGACGAGGGCGTCAACTTCGCCGACCTGAAGGGGACCATCGAGGAGTTTCTCCGCGTGTTCTTCGAGAAGGAACTCGGCGTGCGCTTCCGGCCCTCGTTCTTCCCGTTCACCGAGCCGTCGGCGGAAGTCGACATGCAATGCGTGATGTGCAACGGCAAGGGCTGCCGTGTCTGCAAGCAGACCGGCTGGCTCGAGGTGATGGGCTGCGGCATGGTGCACCCCAACGTGCTGCGCATGTCCGGCATCGATCCGGAACGCTACCAGGGCTTCGCCTTCGGCATGGGAGCCGAGCGACTGGCCATGCTCAGATATGGAGTCAACGATTTGCGCCTGTTCTTCGACAACGACCTGCGGTTTCTCGCGCAATTCCGCTAAGGCCACGTACAGATTTTCTAGGAGAACAGCATGAAATTCAGCGAACAATGGCTTCGTAGCCTGGTCGAGCCGGGCGTTTCCCGCGAGGAGCTGGTGGCGCGCCTGTCGATGGTCGGGCTGGAAGTGGACGCGGTCACGCCGGTTGCCGGCCGTTTCGACGATGTGGTGGTGGCCGAAGTGAGCGCGGTCGAGCAGCACCCGGATGCCGACAAGCTGCGTGTCTGCCAGGTCAGCGACGGCGCGCAGACCGTGCAGGTGGTCTGCGGCGCGCCCAACGTACGGCCCGGCCTGCGGGTACCGTTCGCGCGCATCGGCGCCGAGCTGCCGGGCGGGCTGAAGATCAAGAAGGCCAAGCTGCGTGGCGTCGAGTCGCAGGGCATGCTGTGCTCGGCGGCGGAGCTGGAGCTCAGCGAAGATCACAGCGGCCTCATGGAGCTCGCCAGCGATGCGCCGGTCGCCAGTCGGTGCGCGACTACCTCGGGCTCGACGACGTCAGCATCGAAATCGGCCTTACCCCGAACCGGGGCGATTGCCTCTCGCTGCGCGGGCTGGCCCGCGAAGTGGGGGCGATCTATCAGGTACCCGTTCGGGAGCCGGCGATCGAGCCGGTCGTGCCTAGCATCGACACCTCTCGACCGGTGGAAATCCTGGCGCCCCAGGCCTGCCCGCGCTACCTCGGGCGTGTCATCAGCGGCATCGATCTGTCCCGCCCGACGCCGGGCTGGATGGTCGAGCGGTTGCGTCGCTCCGGCATCCGCTCGATCGATGCGGTCGTCGACATCACCAACTACGTGATGCTCGAACTCGGCCAGCCGATGCACGCCTTCGATCTCGAGCAGATCCGCGGCGGCATCCGGGTGCGCCTCGCCGGGCAGGACGAGCGCCTGACCTTGCTCGACGGGCAGGACGTCACGCTGGGCGAGAAGACGCTGGTCATCGCCGACCACGAGCGCCCGCTGGCCATCGCCGGCGTCATGGGGGGCGAGCACAGCGGTATTTCCGACAGCACGACCTCCCTGTTCCTGGAGAGCGCCTACTTCGATCCGATCGCGCTCGCCGGGACCGCCCGCTCCTACGGGCTGCACACCGACGCTTCGCACCGCTACGAGCGCGGCGTCGATCCACAGCTGGCGCGACAGGCGATCGAGCGGGCCACCGAGCTGGTGCTGGCCATCGTCGGCGGCAGCGCCGGCCCGGTGGTCGAGGCGGCGGACGAGGCGATGCTGCCGAAGCCGGCCGACATCGAACTCAGACGTGCGCGGATCGAACAGGTCCTCGGGCTCAGCCTGGAGGATGTCCAGGTCGAGCGGATTCTCCAGGGGCTTGGTTTCGGGCTGGTCGCGCAGGAGGCGGGCTGGCGCGTCTCCGTGCCCTCGCACCGTTTCGACGTTTCGATCGAAATCGACCTGATCGAAGAGCTGGGGCGGCTGTACGGTTACAACCAGCTGCCGGTGCGCTACCCGCAGGCCCGGCTCGCCCCACATGCTGCTTCCGAGGCGGAGGCGGGTGTTTCGGCGATGCGTCGGCTGCTGGTCGCGCGTGGCTACCAGGAAGTGATCACCTACAGCTTCATCGACCCGAAGGCATTCGAGCTGTTCTCGCCGGGTGTCGAGCCGCTGCTGCTGGCCAACCCCATCTCCGCCGACATGTCCGCCATGCGCGCGTCGCTATGGCCGGGACTGACCAAGGTCTCCAGCACAACCTCAACCGGCAGCAGAGCCGGGTGCGCATCTTCGAGACCGGCCTGCGCTTCGTCGGGCAACTGGACGGCTTCGCCAGGAGAAGGTGATCGCCGGGGCGGTGACCGGTTCGCGGCTGGTCGAGGCCTGGAGCAACCCGCGCCAGGACGTCGACTTCTACGACGTGAAGGCGGACATCGAGGCGCTGCTGGATCTGCCCGGCGGGCTGGAAGGCGCATACGACTTCGAACCCGCCGAGCATCCGGCCCTGCACCCGGGCCAGACCGCCAGGATCGTGCGCGCCGGCAAGACGGTGGGCTTCCTCGGAACGCTTCACCCCTCGCTGGCGTCCAGCCTCGGGTTGGCGCAGGCGGTACTGCTGTTCGAGCTCGACCTGGCGGTCATCGCGGAAGGCGCACTGCCGAAGTTCAGCGAGCTGTCCCGCTTCCCCGAAGTGCGACGGGACTTCGCCGTGGTGGTCGGCCGCGACGTGCCGGCTGCGGAAATTTTGGGTGCCGTCCGGGAGGCCGCAGGGCCCTTGTTGCAAGACCTCAAGTTGTTTGATGTCTATCACGGTAAAGGCATTGATCCGCTTGGTAAAAGCCTGGCCTTCGGCTTGACCTGGCAGCACCCATCCCGCACTCTAAACGACGAAGAGGTGAACGGTTTTGCTCAGTCCGTGCTCGCCTCGCTGGAAGAAAGGTTCGATGCCACGTTAAGGAAATAGCGTATGGGGGCACTGACGAAAGCTGAGATGGCGGAACGTCTTTACGAAGAGCTGGGCCTGAACAAGCGTGAGGCCAAGGAGCTCGTGGAGCTGTTCTTCGAAGAAATCCGCCAGGCGCTCGAACATAACGAGCAGGTCAAGTTGTCCGGCTTCGGCAACTTCGATCTCAGGGACAAGCGTCAGCGCCCCGGTCGCAACCCCAAGACGGGCGAGGAAATCCCGATCACTGCCAGACGAGTCGTGACGTTCCGGCCGGGTCAGAAACTCAAGGCAAGGGTCGAGGCCTATGCTGGAACCAAGCCATAACGACGAACTCCCCGTCATCCCCGGGAAGCGGTACTTCACGATCGGCGAAGTTAGCGAACTCTGTGCGGTGAAACCGCACGTGCTGCGCTACTGGGAGCAGGAATTCCCACAGCTCAACCCGGTCAAGCGGCGGGGCAACCGCCGCTACTATCAGCGCCAGGACGTGCTGATGATCCGCCAGATCCGCTCGCTGCTCTACGACCAGGCTTCACCATCGGCGGCGCCCGCCAACGCCTCTCCGGCGACGAAGCACGCGAAGACACCACCCAGTACCGCCAACTGATCCGCCAGATGATCGTCGAACTCGAGCAGCTGCTGCAGGTGCTCGGAAAGTAACCAACGGGAAATTGTTTTACTTATCAGGCGATTAGTGTATAGTGCGCTCCGCCTACCCAGTAGGCATCAGTCGGGGCGTAGCGCAGCCTGGTAGCGCACTTGCATGGGGTGCAAGGGGTCGAGTGTTCGAATCACTCCGTCCCGACCAAAAAATCCCTAGAAAATCCAGTCACTTAGCGGTGGCTGGATTTTTTATGGGCGCTTCACACGTAGAAGCGTAGGGACTTTTGCGGGACTTTTTTTTCATCCTGCCATTCTCCTCAAAATTGTCAGGGCCGGCCCACGCGAGTCGGTAGCCGAAATCCTGTTGGCTTCATCGATCAGTTTGCCCAGCTCGGCGGCTGAATAGTGACTGGTGATGCTGCCGTTCTTGTGGCCCAGCAGAGCCTTCCTGTCTTCCTCCGTCACACCCGCTGCCCGAAGTCTTCGACCGAAGGTGTGCTTCAGATCGTGAACGCGGATCGAAGCAAACCCAGGTGGAGCAGGGCGCATGAAGCGCTCCTGGAATTTCTTCGCAGCTCTGACCCTGGCCTTCTTCCATGCCGAGTCGTTCATCCGGTGAACCGGAGTGGCCTTGCCGTTTCGATCGGGTTGTCCGTAAGGAAATACCCAGACCGGATCAAGCCCGCGCTGCCCCTCGATCACCGACTTGGCTACGCTGTTGAGCACCACGAGTCGCTCGTCGCCGTTCTTGACCCCGGAGCTCTCATGTCGGCCACCAAAATCCGCCGGTATGAGAAATACGCTGGTGTTGAGCTCAGGAATCGGTATCTCCCAATCCCAGCGAAGCTTCACGACCTCCTGTTCGCGTGAGCCACTGTTGACCTTGTACAGGGCCATGCGGCGCAAATGATCGGGCAGTTCGGCGAAGAGAATCGACTGCTCGTCCCAGGACATAGGGTAGGGGAGTCGCCTCGTCTTCTTTTCTTCCAGCTTGGTGATCATCGGCACAACGTCGAGCCAGGGACGCTTCTGCTCATCACGCCATTTTCGGACGCACAGGTTCAGGATGCGTATGACGCGCTCCAGGGCGATGTTCACCGTGCGGTGTGAAACGCCAGGCTTCAATTTGCCATCGCGGGTTCTGGTGCTCTCGAGTCGATCCCTTATGTAGGGAGCCAGGGTCTCGTCGTCGACATGAGTCAGAGGCTGGTCGCAATATACGGGTCCAACTGCTCCAGATAGATGGCTGTGAGGCCTATCGACGGCTGATCCTTGTACTCAACCAGGTAACGCGTAGCGGCCTCCCGCCAGGTTCTGATCGTGCGGACACCATAGATCCTCTGTTCCCGGAGCTTTTCCAGCTTGTGTATCAGGTACTGCTCTGCCTCCTTCCTATCGCTTGATCCAGTGCTTTCCTGAATTCGCTGACCTCTGAAGACCTTGTCGATGTGCCAGATCCCGTTCCTTTGGTAGAGGCCGCTAATGGTTTTTCGCGCCATGGCTTTTCTCCTTGGCGCTCGCTGCGGGAGTGATCATGTCCCTTGGCACCTTCCTTTTCAATGATGGCCCGGTCGATGTAGGCGTCTGCCCAGGCATCCAGCTCTTCGCGATCAAAGCCGATGCCTTGCACGCCAATGCGGAATTCCCGCACGTAAGGCCGGACGGTTTTGTTGAACTCTGTGCGGCACATGCCGAGGTAGGCGGGGGCCGCACTGGCTCGCAGGATTCGGGGTGGGCAGGTGATCAAGCGTGCGGCTATCTGCTCAGATGATGCGGGCATGACTATCGCCTCCTTATCGACCCTGATCCGTTCTGCAGATGCTGTCCCCTGCTGGCCGGGCGAACAACGTGGTAGAGGGAGCTACGGAGGGTTTGGTACAACAACCGTTTTGGTTCGGTTTGACCTGATGGATCGTTGCGTATGGCCCGCCGTTGGCTGGTCGGCGATATCAGGCTTGAGGATTGATACGTGTCTTCCGAAGAGGTAGCCCAGCAACCTGGTTCCAGCCCTGGTGGCCCAGTCAGTCGTGAGGAGATGTACGCAGAGGTGTGGCGGCGCCCCATGACCAAAATCGCGGATCACCACCGTGTTTCTTCCAGCTTCTTGGCGCGCGTGTGTGCCCGCATGAATGTCCCGCGGCCGCCGCGCGGGCACTGGGTAAAGCTGGAGAATGGAATACCGAGTCCTCAGCCACCGCTGCCTGAGGCTGGGCCTGGTGATCTTCAGGTCTGGCGCAGGGAGATGCTCTTGGTGCTGTTTCTCAACCGGCTCCGAAGGCACCGATGCCGCGTAAAATCAGGCCTGAACAGCTCCGCATATCACGATCAAGGCAGCACCCTGTTGTTGTGGGGGCGTATGAAGTCTTTGAGCAGGGCCGCGTCATCGACCAGGGCTTCCTCAAGCCCGGGAAGCAGCGCCTGGTGGATGTCGTGGTGACCAAGCCGCAACTGGAGCCTGCCCTGAAGCTGGCGAATCAGCTGTTTCTCAAGCTGGAGGCTGCCGGTCATCGCGTGATGTTTGCCCCGAGTGACCGCACCTATGCCCGTGCCTCGTTTGATGAGCATGAGCACCCACCCAAGAAATCAAAGCACCGGTATCCGGCGTTGTGGTCACCCTCCAAGCCCACAGTGGTTTTCGTCGGGACGGTTGCCATCGGGCTGACGTTGTTTGAGATGACTGAGGAATTGGAGGCTCGGAATATCGATGGTGAGTACATCCCTACCTCTAAGATCTCGTCGCAGCAATTGCGCCGCTTGAACTCTGCTTGGAACTGGACGACCCGAATGGACTTTGCGACCGGCCGTCTATGCATAAGGGCTTTCTCTCCCTACCCAGGTGCGGATTGGTCTCAAAGTTGGAAAGAGGTCAAGCAAAGCCCGCTGCGTGGCCAGTTGGATGACATCGTTCAGCAGCTCACAGACGCCGCGCCTGTAATTGCTCAATTGGTAGAAGAGGCCGAGGAGCAGGCCAGGATTCGGCAGCAGGAGTGGAGGGAGCAGTTGCGCCGGCTCGAGGAGAGAGAACGGATTCGACGTCAAAACGAGGCAAGGGAGCAGGCGAGAGCTGATTTGCTGAGTGCCATCAAACAGTGGGATGACATAAAACGGATCCAGGCCTTTTTCAGTGATGCTGAGAGCTCCGCATCGAATCTGCCCGAAGCCGAGCGGTGTGTTGCTATGGACAAGCTCGCCCAAGCGCGGGAGCTTGTTGGCGAGCTGGATCCGCTTCAGGCGTTGCTGGAATGGAAGGGGTCGCGGGAGCGTTGAAACTGATTCTGTCTGGGTTTACGAAACTCGGAAAATGCTCACTGATGGTGAGCATTTTTTATATTTCTTAAACCTGTTGCCTGCTCTGAATGCATTGGTTTTTTCAGCTCGCCTAAACGATAAAAAGATGCGGCTATTGACGTGTTTCTCGAGCCGCGTGTTGCTCGCTAAGAACCTGCTGGGCAGTCTGTTCTATGTAGTCGAAGACTTCAGTGGGTACCGTGTACTGGTATTGCTTACGACGGTGCTTCGAAACAAAGCCATCATTGGTTAGGCACATCATCACCAGATTCGCCAAGTCGCTGCCGCGGATGTCGAATCGTTCATCCACAGCCCTGTAGACGGCGTCGTAGCGCTCCAGAAAAGCGGCTTCTTCGCGGAGTTCGACCTCCAGGGCGTGCTGAGCCATTTCCATGGTGAAGATGACGCAGGTAGTTGCGTCCCAGTAGCGGTAGATCGCTGCATTTCCCCGGAAGTCGAAAGCCAACTTGCCAAAGTCGATCCACTGCACATCCCAGAAATCCCGGGCTGGGCGGGAGAATCCCTGCAGGGCCTCCAGATACAGGCGCTCCTCACGTTTCATTGCCACCGACACTGGCAGTAGCAGGCCGTTCTCCAAGGCGCCTGCGCGGCAAAGTGCCTGGTGGATCAGGAATCGGGATAGGCGTCCGTTTCCATCCATAAAGGGGTGGAGAAATACGAAACCAAAGGAAATGATTCCAGCTGCTACCAGCGGGTCGATCTGGGTGGGGGCCTCATTCGCAAACTGCATGAGGTGCTCCATCAGTTCGCGGCACAGCTCTGGTGGTGGAGGAACGTAAGTCACCCCGGCAGCCCCTTGAAGGGCTCCTGCGAGGTGGTTTTGTTCATGCCTGAATGCCGCAGCTAGATCATAAGGGTTCGATACCGTGGCGTTCTGCAGCGCCACCAGATACTCCTCAGTCAGCGGTTGGCGTTCGTGTGCCTGGCGTAGCAGGTGAATGAATCGCCGAGACTTGTCCTCGTTCGGCGCTTCGCGTTCTATAGCGAACGAATCCTTGGTCTCATGCAAATAGGCCCAGTTGATCGCCCGATCCATCATGACCGGAGGCAGGGACTCCATGAAGGCTTTCGCCCTGCCAAGTATGTCGTGCTCCTGAAGTTCGATCAGCCTGGCGGTTCTTTCCACGGTGGCGCAGTAACCCACGTCGCCAAGGCCGTTGAATTCCACCCGCCACCGGGAGTTTCTGGTTCCCGGGCAGGTCACGTAGCGCTTGGGATCGAAGAGCGGCACGAAAGCCCCCCGAACCGGAGCATGCTGAGGAACCTCCTCGCCGGTGAATGCTTCTCTCAGATAGCACGCCTTGCGAATGTAGATGCCGTTGGGCGCCTCCTGCAGGGCATTCTCCAGGGCTGCGACTGGTATCTTGGGGAGAGCCTGAGCCAGAATGGCAAGATTGACCCCCTCATGCTTCAGCGCGAAGAGGACATGGCCCAGCAAGTCACCAGCAGCCGGTGCGATGGCAGATGGTACAGCCAAGGTCTGGCCTATCTTCTTCAAGCGAGTGACAGGCTGCACAATCGCTGGCAGATGCAAGGGGAATGCGGACAGTTGCATGGCTTCGCGTAGCCAAGCGTAACCGACTAGGTGCATGTCAAAAATTCCTTTAGCTTGGCTCTGGCCCCCAGATTTTCTTGAGTGAGACAAGAAAATCTTCATTTTTACAATTCTACTGATTTTTTCTTAATTTGGTCGGGCCGATTTCGTCCGAGTGCCTTTGGGGGCGAAGGACCGCGCTCACGTTTGTTATCAGGGCTTAACGGGCGGCCAGCAGGGTAAACCGATTCGGTTGTCAGCTCGTTTTACCAAGTCTCCTGAACACCCTATCCCTCGCCATGAACGCCTCCAGCATGTACGGAACGAGCGTCAGGGCGTCGACCTCTCACCGTAGGTCTGTGAGCGCAGCGCCGCGTAGCGCTCGAGGTCAGCCTTCAGGCTGGTCGGGCAGGTGAAGGTCAGCTTCACGTTCAGGCTACGGAACTAAGCAATCGCAGCAAATCGTTCGATGTGCGGCTGTTCGCGATGCCTGGCTTGCCAAAGGTCGTAGTCGGCTTGTACTCCGAGCCAGGTGCGAGCTTTGCCGATGCCGGCCAACTCTAGGCGAACAGCCAAATCCGGACTGACCGGCGCATGGCCGTGCAAGATGCGAGACAGGGATTCCCGCGCAAAACCAAGGCGGCGGGCAAGTTCGGCAATGCTGATGCCCAGTTCGGGGAGCACGTCCTCAAGCAGGGTTTCACCAGGATGCGGTGGGTTGAACATGGTCATGGATAACCCCCTCCTGTTCAGTGGTAGTCAAGGTAGTCGACGAGCTCGATGTCGCTACCCACGAATCGAAAGATCACTCGCCAGTTTCCATTGACGGTGAGTGACCAGAACTCTTCCAGTTCCCCTTTGAGGGGATGTAGCCGCCAACCGGGGATGTCGAGGTCGGCGGGTTCATTGGCTCTATCCATAAAACTCAGCATCCGGCTCAGGCGTTTTGCGTGGTCAGCTCGGATGCCTTTGGTTGAGCCAGATTCAAAGAAAATGCGTAGACCTTTGTGCCGGAAGCTTACGATCATGGTGATAAGTGTGATGTATCAGGTCACGGTTTTCAACCGAGTGTGGGTTTTCTGCCGTTGTCATCACGGCAGCTGGGGGGATGCAGGCTTATCAATTACCGGTGCAAGATTGTCTATTTGTTCTCCTGAAAACCCGATCCCTCGCCATGAAGGCTTCCAGCATGTGCGGGATGAGCGTCAGGGTGTCGATCTCTTCGCCATAGTTATGCGAATGCAGCGCCGCGTAGCGCTCGAGGTCGGCCTTCAGGCTGGCGGGGCAGGTGAAAGTCAGCTTCAGGTTCTCGGTTTTCGGCAGTGGGCCGAGACGCAGTTTGGTCGTGCTCATTGCGGGGTTCTCTGTTGAGTGGAGAAAGGCTGATAGGGACGCAGCACCAGGTCGCGGTTGACGATCACGCGCAGGGGCAGGCCAGGGCGCTGGGTCAGCGTGGGCTGGATATCGAGGTTGCGGCGGGTGACCTCCTGGCCGACCTGGTTCACCGTGTCCTGCAGGCTGTCGCGGCCGGCGATGATGACGCGGTCGCCATCGGTGCGACTGGTCGGTGCCGCCAGCTCGGCACCGATGCCCAGCAGGCTAGTCATGGCCGCGCCAGCACGATCCGATCCCAATGCCAGTCGACGCCATCCTCGAGACCGGCATAGCCGGCGGCATCGGTACCGACCAGATTGTCGAGTTGGAAGGACGAGGTGTCCGGCAGGATCACTCGCTGCCACACCACCTGCACGCGGCTTTGCCCGTAGCTCACCTGGCTGTTGTAGCGGCCCAGCAGGCGGGCACCTTGAGGGATCAGCACATGCTGACCGGTGGCACTGTCGTAGACCGGCTCGGTCACTGTGGCGATTACGTCGCCGGGCAGATCCGACTTGATACCGGTTACCAGTGCCGCCGCGATGACGGTGCCGGCCATCACCTGGTAGGGCGAATCAGGCATCTGCAGCAAGCCGGAATTACGGATTTGTGCGTTTACGGATTTACTGAGAAACGCCTCATTACGTTCCTGCTGGGTCGGCGTTCCTGCTGTTGCGGCTACCGCGCCTGACGAGGCCATACCCAGGATCATGGGATCTTGTTGGGCGTCCCGAGTGGGTGCGACATTCGATTTCCTTGCGCTGCCGGTCTGGAAAAACACCGAGGACAGCGCTGCTTCCTCGGCCTCCTTGAGCCGGGCAAGACGCACCGCTTCAGCAGCGTCCGGACCCTGCCCGCTGCCCTGCGCCTGCTGTTCGGCCCTGAGGATTGGCCCGCCCAGATCGCCGGGCAGCGGTGGGCCCAGTTGCGGTATCTCGGGGCAGGTGGAGGCGGCAACTGCGAGTAGTCTGCTGGCAATGCTCCAGCCCTCGGAGCGCGCAACGCGGTCGACGTTGTATAGCTCGTTCGGCTCGGCACCCTGGCGGCGCTGCGGCTGCAGCGACCACAGCATGGCGCCGAGCACCGCGGCCGATAGGCCGCCGACCACTACGGCCAGCATGCGCGGATTGAGGCGAGTAACCGGGCGCGGCTTGGCGCGCAGCTCCAGCGATGCCGGCGCCTCCTTGGGCGGTAGCGAGGTTCCTGCGGTTTGGTCGTTGTTCTTGGCCGTCATGCTCAGGGCCTCCGTGCCACGCCGTCGGTGCGCTCGATCCGCACCTCGTCACCTTTGTCGGCGCCCAGGCGCAACTCGGCCGCACCGAACAGACGGTCGACGATGTAGTAGGGCGAGCGGAAGCGGTAGTTGACCAGTTGTCCGTCTCCTTCCGAGCCAATCACGAACAGCGGAGGCAACTCGCCCTGGGCGATGCCAGCGGGAAACTGGATATACACCTTGCGGCCGTCGTCGAAGGCGCGCAGCGGCTTCCAGGGTGGATTGCTTCCGCTGATCGCATAGCGAAAACGCAGCTGCTCCAGCGCCAGGCCGGCGTCCACCGGCGCCGCGGCCTGGGCGTTACTAGCGTGGCGTTGCAGGGCGAGCATGCGATCCTTCGGATAGTCCCAGGACACCGAAGCCATCCAGGCGTGTTCGGTTGAACTCAGCTCGACCAGGTAGGTGCGGCGCGTGGTGGTGATCACCAGGTTGGTCTTCAGATCGGCCCGTGTCGGTTTGATCAGCACGCTGGTGCGCAGCTCATCGCCGCTGCCGCTGGTGGTATCGCCGACGATCCAGCGCACGGTGTCGCCAGCGGCCACGGTGACCAGTTCCTCGCCAGGCTGCAGGTTGAGCGCTGTGACCCGGCCAGGACTGGCATACACCTGATACAGCGCGCCATCGGAATAGGGCCACACCTGAATGGCGTTGATATAGCCCTCGCGGCTCGGCGCTACCCGAGCATCGCGATTGGCGCGCGAGACCCGCACGCGCTCATCGGCCGGCTCCTTGGCTGGCCTGTTAGGGTGAGTTTCCGGCAGTGGCTTGAGCTGGGCAGGCAAAGCCAGGGGTTTGGGCATTTCCACCACTTCGATGGGCCTGGGCGGCTCCGGCAGACGCTGCGCTTCTACCGGTTCATCCAGCGCGATCACTGGCGGCTGCTGGCTGGCACAGCCGGCCAGCACGCTCAGCAGCAAAGGGCAGAGGCAGAGGCTCAGGGAGGTTTTCATGGTTTCTTGGCTCCTTCCGTAGTGTCCAGCTCACGGCTCCAGGACAGGCCGTTGACGTAGATGCCGAGCGGGTTGCGGCGCAGTTTCTCCTCAGTGCGCGGAGGCTGTAGCACTAGCGAGATGACTGCCGTCCAGCGCTCCAGACCGGCGGCCGAACCATTCACGAAACGGCGTTCGATCCAGCGCACCTGGAACGAGCTGTCGCTGGCACGCACCACGCTGGTGACTTCGACTGATACCGATTCCTTGCCGACCCGAGTGAAGGGATCGTTGGCGCGGGCATAATCGTTGAGGGTGGCCGCGCCGCGGTCGGTGGTGGAGTGATAGGCCTCCAGCCAGTTCTGCCGGACGACCACCGGATCGATCGACAGCGAGCGCACCTGCTCGATAAAGCGCGCGAGATGGTGCGCGATCTGCGCATCCTGAGGCTGGTAGGGGCTGGCGGCTTCGCCGACGGCGCGCACCTGGCCGAGGTTGTCGACCTCCACCACATAGGGCGTCACCGTCGACTGCGCCGAACGCCAGACCAGACCGCCGGCCATCAGCAGCGCCAGGCCCAGGCAACCGAAGGCCATCAGCCGCCAGTTGCGTGCCTGCGCCAGGCTGCTACCCATGCGCAGGTCCCAGGCCTGTGCCGCTGCCTGGTAGGGGGTGACCGGTTGAGGGGTGTCGCTGTAGCGCACCCGTGGACGTCTGAATCGCATCCTCGTCCTCCTTTACGAATTCGATGGGTCGCGGATCTGCGGCCCGGGTGATGAACCGCCGCCATCGCCACCACGAAGGGTGTGAGCGACCGTACTGGTGGCCTGTGAGAGTTGTTGCCTGCGCTGCAGGCGCCTGGCCCAGTCGGGCTGTTTGGCTGGAGCAGTAGCAGGATCGGACGCGGCGGCGGGGGCTCCACCTGCTGCAGCGCCGGAAGAGGCTCCTGCCAGAGAGCGAGCGCTGCCCATTGCTACGCGCGCTGCACCGGGCGCCATGCGTGCACCGGCCAATACCGCGCCGCCGACACCTGTGGCTACTGCAGCAGCACCAACTGCCATGCCCGCCGCGCCGAGCGCGGTACCGGCAGCTGCACCAGCACCCAGTTGCGGTGCGCCGGAGACCAACCCGCTGGCAATGCCCGGCCCGAAGATGCCCAGACCGAGCAAGGCCAGCGAGGCGAGCATGACCACTAGCGCATGGTCGATGGAGGGCTCGTCCGGTACGGCCTGGAACTCGGCGAACAGCCCGCTGCCAATGCCGACGATCACCGCCAGCACAAGCACCTTGATACCGGACGCCACCACGTTGCCCAGCACCTTCTCGGCGAGAAAGGCGGTCTTGTTCCACAGCGCAAAGGGCACCAGCACGAAGCCGGCAAGGGTGGTCAGCTTGAACTCGATCAAGGTCACGAACAGCTGAATGGCCAGAAAGAAGAAGCTGACGATCACCACCAGCCAGGCGAGAAACAGCACAAAAATGCTATGCAGATTGCTGAAGACTTCGGGAAAACCGCTGAGGCTGCTGATCTGCTCAAGCAGCGGCCCCCCGGTATCAACCCCAATTGCGGCCAATCGTCCCGGCTGCAGAAACTCGGCATGACTCAACGCAGAACCTGAGGCCAGCAGACCCAACCTGGCGAATGAGTTGAAGACGATCTTCGCCAGCACGTTGAAGTTGCCGATGATGAAGGCGAAGGCGCCGACATAGAGGGTCTTGCGGATCAGCTTGGCGCTGACGTCCTCTCCACCCATGGCCCAGAACAGACCGGCCAGGGTCATGTCGATCACCACCAGCGTCATGGTGAGAAAGGCCACCTCGCCGCCGAGCAGACCGAAGCCGGTGTCGATATACAGCCCGAACACCTCGAGGAAACGGTCGATCACGCTGACGTTGTTCATGGCACGTCCTCGTCGAAACTTGCTGGTATGGCGGGTAGGTCGGCAGGACGAAGAAACTCGCTGGGATGGGCGCCGCCCGAGTAGAAGCGTTCAGGCGCATCCTCTTGCCGAGCCATGACGCCGTTGTCAGCCTGTCCGCAGGCGGCCAGCACCAGCAGCGGTAGCAGTGTCAGGAGTCTCATGAAGCCGCCTCCCTAGCGATAGAACTGCACGGGGTAGGGGGTGTAGGGCGTGCCGTTGCCCATAAATCGGCGCCGCCGTTCGCGTGCTTCCTCGGCCGCAGCAGACTGACGGGCAAGCTCCAGGGCGACGGCGCGGTTCTGGGTGATCTGCAGTTGCTGCGCCTGAATCGACTGCTTGGCCTGCAGGGCCAGTAACTGGTTGGTGGCCTGAGCAGCCTGCAAGGCGCCACCCGCGGACTGGCTCTGCTGGACCAGCGCCGCCAAGGCGCTTTCATCCTCGGCCAGGTTCTGCGTCACCTGTGCCTGCACGCGCAGCGCCGTATGCAGCCCGTCGAGGCCCTGCTGCCAGCGCTCCCGCGCCTCTTCTGCCAGGCGCTGGCTGCTGACGTCGCCGGTGTACTCGTTCGGGTAGAGTCGGCTGAACTCCTGATCCAGGCGCTGCACTTCGTAGGCCAGCCCTTGCGCCTCGGCGAGCAGCCGCTCGGTATTGTCCAGGCTCGTGCGCAACTGGCTGACCACGTTGTAGTCCAGTCGCTGCAGATGACGGGCCTGGTTCAGCAGCATCTGGGTCTCGTTCTGCAACTGGCGAACCTGATTGTTCGCCATCTCCAGGGTGCGTACTGCGGTCAAGGTGTTCTGCACCAGGTTGGTTGGATCGATTACGGTGAAGGCGTTAACTGGCTTGACGGCCAACAGACCCAGTAACAGCAGCGCTGCGCAGGGGAAACGGTGGACAGGGGATCTCATGGCAGACACTCCTTGCGTGACGAGGGATAAGCGGTGAGTAGATCGGCAGCCCAGTCCAGGCCACGGTGACGCAACCAGACAGGGGCGAAATCGGCAGCGCCGGACGCCTGCAGGATCCGGTCGATCTCACGCTGCTCAGCCGGGCTGGCCGAGGCGGCGAAGGACAGCGCCACCGGCCCCAGATCGAGGTCGAATAGGCGGTTGCCCAGGCGCGACTGGTAGTAGTAATCACGCTTGGGCGTGGCCTGGGCGACGATCTCGATCTGCCGGTCATTGAGGCCGAAGCTTTGGTAGATGCCTCGGATCTGCGGCTCGCCCGCCTGCGGGTTGGGCAGAAAGATGCGGCTGGCGCAGCTCTCGATGATTGCCACAGCGATGCTGGAGTCCTTGATGTCGGCCAGCGACTGGGTGGCGAAGATGACGCTGACGTTCTTCTTGCGCAGGGTTTTGAGCCACTGGCGGATGCGCGCAGCGAACAGCGGATCGTCGAGAAACAGCCAGGCCTCGTCGAGGATCAGCAGGGTCGGCGCGCCGTCGAAGCGCTCCTCGAAACGGGCGAACAGGTAGCTCAGCACGGCGGCTACCGCCGCCTTGCTGTGCATCAGTTCCTCCATCTCGAAGCACTGCACGTCGGCGCTGCCCAGCCGATCCTGATCGGCATCCAGCAATGCGCCATGAGCGCCGCCTAGCACATAGGGTTGCAGCGCCTGGCGCAGAGCGTTGTCCTGCAGCAGCACCGAAAAACCGGTCAATGTGCGCTGCGCTTCGGGCGCGCCGGCCAGACTGTCCAGCGCCGTCCACAGCGCAGCCTTCTGCTCGGGGCCGATAGCCACGCCCTCCTGCAGCAGGCGAGCCTCCAGCCACTCGGCGGCCCAGGCTCGGTATCCCGGCCTGCAGCAGGCGAGCCTCCAGCCACTCGGCGGCCCAGGCTCGGTATCCCGGCTGATCGATGCGCGCCAGAGGCTGGAAGGCCAGCTCGCCATCGCCGCCGAGGTCGTAGTGCTCGCCACCCAGGCCCAACACCGTTGCGCGCAGCGAGCGCCCCATATCGAACAGAAACAGGCGCGAGCCCGGGTAGCGTCGAAATTGCAATGCCAGGGTCGCCAGCAGCACCGACTTGCCCATGCCGGTAGGGCCAGCCACCAGGGTGTGGCCGACATCGCCGACGTGGGTGACCAGGCAAAACGGTGTCGCGCCATCGGTGCGGGTGATCACCAACGGCGGGCCATCCAGGTGGTCGTTGCGTGCCGGGCCGGCCCAGACTGCCGAGACCGGCACCAGATGCCCGAGGTTGAGCGTGGAGATCAGCGGCTGGCGGACATTGGCGTAGGCGTTGCCGGGGATCGACGACAACCAGGCCTCCACCGCGTTGAGGCTCTCTGCGATGGTGACAAAACCGCGGCCTCGGATCACCCGCTCGACACGGCGCAGCTTCTCGTCGGCGACCTGGGCGTCTGCATCGCTCACCGTCACGGTGGCGGTCACATAGCCAAACGCGACCTGGTCGGCGCCGAGTTCCTGCAACGCCGCGTCGGCGTCGCTGGCCTTGTTCGCGGCGTCGCTGTCGAGCAGCGGGCTTTCCTGCTGGAAGATCGCTTCGCGCAGCAGCGCCAGGACGCCCTTGCGCTTGGCAAACCACTGCCGGCGTAGACGCACCAGTTCCTTCTCGGCCTCGTCCTTGTCCAGGCAGATGAAGCGGGTCGACCAGCGATAGGCGAAGCCCAGGCGGTTGAGATCGTCCAGCACGCCCGGCCAGGTCGCGGTGGGGAACCCACCTACCGACAGCACGCGCAGATGCTGCTCGCCGAGACGCGGCGCCAGGCCCGTGGTCAGGTGGCTGTCGGCCAGCAGGGCATCGAGGTGGAAGGGCTCCTCGGGTACAGCCACTCTCTGGCGGTGGACAGATATCGTGCCATGCAGGTAAGTCAGCGTCTGGCTGTCATCGAGCCAGGCGAGCTCCGGCATCACCCCGTCCAGCAGGTCGAAGAAACGATCCGTCTCGGCGACAAAGGCAGCCAGCCGTTCGCGCCAGTCGACGCCGCGCTGAGCGCGGTGCTCGTAGAGCAGGCCGGCGGCGCGCGAGCGCGACTCCTCGGGCGGCAGGTAGAGTAGCGTCAGGTGATAACTGCTCTCGAAGTGGCTTCCGTGCGCCTCGAAGGCGGCGCGACGCTCCTCGTCTACCAGCCAGGACAAGGGTTCGGGAAAGTCGCTGTCAGGGTAGTTGCTGCCGCCAGGCGCTCGGCTTCGACAAACAGCGCCCAGCCCGAGCCAAGGCGACGCAGGGCATTGTTCAGGCGCGCCGAGGTTGCCACCAGTTCGCCCTGGGTGGCGCTGTCCAGATCCGGCCCACGAAAGCGCAAGCTGCGTTGGAACGAACCGTCCTTGTTCAGCACGACGCCGGGTGCGACCAGCCCGGCCCAGGGCAGCCAGTCGGCGAGTTGGGCGGGGCGAAGTTGGTATTCGGTGAGATTCAGCATGGCGGCCTCCTCACACATCCAGCAGCGACGGCTGCTTGATATGCCGGGCAAACACCTGCAGGAACTGCGGATCCAGACGGGCACCCCATACCGCCAGCGAGTGGCCGACCAACCACAGCGCGAGGCCTGGCAGCCATAGTTGCAGGCCCAAACCGACCACAGCCGCCAGGGTGCCGTTGAGGATCGCCACGTTGCGTGGCGCGCCTCCGAGCAGGATCGGCTCGGCCAGCGAACGGTGCAGCGGCACCTCGAAACCGGGGATAAGTTCGCGCTCGCCGTTCATGCGATCACTGCCCCGCCGGCAAAGCTGAAGAAGCTGAGGAAGAACGAGGACGCGGCGAAGGCAATCGACAGGCCGAAGACGATTTGGATCAGCTTGCGAAAGCCGCCGCTGGTGTCGCCGAAGGCCAGCGTCAGGCCGGTGGTAATGATGATGATCACTGCGATGATGCGCGCCACCGGACCCTGTACCGAGTCAAGGATCGATTGCAGCGGTCCTTCCCAGGGCATGCCGGAGCCGGCTGCGAGCACAGGCAGGGAGGAGCCCAGGCAGAGGGCACCGAGCATCAAGGCGCCGATGAGGCGACGACGATTAGCAACGCGGGGATGGCAAGCTGTCATGACTGTTTTCCTGAGTAAGCGAAGGAATGAATGCGGGGGCGATGGACGTGAGTTGATAGCCGCGCTCGTCATGGCCGGTGACGCGGGCGATCTGCTGGACATAGCGCGTGCGGCCACGCCCGGCGAGAAACACCACCAGGTTGACCGCCTCGGCGATCAACGCCCTCGGCGCGGTCAGGGCGACTTCCAGAATCAGTTGCTCCAGGCGCAGCAGTGCGCCCAGTGCAGAGCCGGCATGAATAGTGGCGATACCGCCGGGATGGCCGGTGCCCCAGACCTTGACCAGGTCCAGCGCTTCGCCGCCGCGAACCTCGCCGACTACCACGCGATCGGGGCGCAAACGCAGCGTGCTGCGCACCAGATCAGCCATGGAGACCACGCCGGGCTTGGTGCGTAGGGCAACGTGATCGAGGGCCGGACACTGCAACTCGACCGTGTCCTCCAGCACCAGCACCCGGTCACCACTGCCGGCCACCTCGGCCAGCAACGCGTTGGCAGGGTGGTCTTGCCGCTGCTGGTGCCGCCGGCCACGAGGATGTTCTGCCGGTCACGCACGGCCGCGCGCAGGTGCTCTGCCTGGGTAGTGCTGAGAATGCCGTCGGCCACGTACTGCTGCAGCGGAATGACGCCGGCTGCGCGTTTGCGTAGAGCGAAGGTCGGCCCGGACACCACGGGCGGCAGTACACCTTCAAAGCGCTCGCCAGTTCCTGGCAACTCGGCGCTCAGTAGCGGCTTGTTGCGGTGTACCTCCTGACCGACATGCGCTGCCACCAGACGGATGATCCGTTCACCGTCGGCAGCCGCCAGCGCGCCCAGATGGGCGCGGCCGGCGGACAGGCGATCCATCCAAAGCACGCCGTCGGGGTTGAGCATCACCTCGACCACGTCCGGGTCATCCAGGCAGCAGCGATCTGCGGGCCATCGCCGTGCGCAGCATGCGCGTGCGCCGCTCCAGGGACGTTGCCGCAACGCTCAGCACTGGGGAGGAGGCAACAGTCATGGACGCTCTCCCGCACCCAGGGCCTCTGCCTGAACCTCTTCCTGCATGTCCCTGACCAGGCTGCGCCCGCGCTGCAGGTGACGCCCCAGTTGCTCGACGAACTGGCTGAAGCGCAGCTTGCCCTGCGCGCGCGCCGCGTCCTGATGCGCCTCGGGCACCGGTGTGCTGACCGTGAGGTAGTAGCGCACGTAGAGCGCCACGGTCTCGATCAGGATGTGCTGGTCGCGCTCCAGACGCTCGAACTGGCGCGACAGCCGGTCCAGGCGCTTGGCCATGGCCACCTCGCGCTGCTCGCCGGATTCGGGTGACAGCCAGGAAGCCAGTGCCGCAGCGATGATCGAGGATTTCGAGACGCCCTTGGCGATCGCCAGTTCGTTCAGGCGCTTGGCGTGCTCGGGTTGGATAAACAGGTTGAGGCGGGCTCGGCTCATAGGGCAATTCCATCGTCAGGGTCGAGGGCGGCCAGCCGCGCACGCGCTGCAGGCGTGGGTCCGGCTGGGGGGGAAGGGCGTGGGAATGTCGTCCTCGTCGAGCAGCAGCAGGTCGCTGGCCAGCTCGTCGTGATCCGGCAACTGGGCGACTTCCGCCAACTCGGGCTGAATGTTCGAGCCGCTGTCGTCGACGGTCTCGTCATCGGTCAGGCCAGCCGGCGAAGCGCCGATTGCGGCAGGCACGGCCAGGCCGCTCCAGTCGTCGGTGCTTAGCGCCGGTGCGTCTGCGTACCTGCCTGGCTGCAAGCACGGCGCCGGCAGAACCCGGCTCTGGAAGTTGGCATCGGTGAAGTAGCGCAGCTTCTTCGCACGAATCGGCGCCAGGCCCGAGAGCATCACCACGGCCTCGTCGCTGGGCAGTTGCATGACTTCGCCCGGGGTCAGCAGCGGGCGGGCGGTTTCCTGGCGAGACACCATCAGATGGCCCAGCCAGGGCGCCAGACGGTGGCCGGCGTAGTTGCGCTGCGCGCGCAGTTCGGTGGCAGTACCGAGGGTTTCGGAGATGCGTTTGGCGGTGCGCTCGTCGTTGGTGGCGAAGGTCACTCGCACATGGCAGTTGTCGAGGATCGAGTGGTTCTGGCCGTAGGCCTTGTCGATCTGGTTCAGCGACTGCGAGATCAGGAAGGCGCGCAGCCCATAGCCGGCCATAAACGCCAGGGCCGTCTCGAAGAAGTCCAATCGCCCGAGTGCCGGAAACTCATCGAGCATCAGCAGCAGCTTGTGCCGGCGCTCGATGCCGTCGGAGCCGTCGAGGGACTCGGTCAGGCGCCGGCCGACCTGATTGAGGATCAGGCGGATCAGTGGCTTGGTGCGGCTGATATCCGAGGGAGGCACCACCAGGTACAACGACACCGGATGCTCGGCCGAGATCAGATCGGCGATGCGCCAGTCGCAGCGCGAGGTGACTTCGGCCACCGTCGGGTCCCGGTACAGGCCGAGGAAGGACATCGCCGTGGACAGCACGCCCGAGCGCTCGTTGTCGCTCTTGTTCAGCACCTCCCGTGCTGCCGAGGCCGCCACCGGATGGGGCGCATCGCCCAGGTGCGGCGTGGTCATCATCCGGTGCAAGGTCAGCTCGAAGGTGCAGGCCGGATCGGAGAGGAAGTTGGCAACGCCGCGCAGGGTCTTGTCCTGGCCGGCGTAGAGCACGTGCAGGATGGCGCCCACCAGCAGCGCATGGCTGGTCTTCTCCCAGTGATTACGCCGCTCCAGCGCGCCTTCAGGATCGACCAGGATGTCTGCGATGTTCTGTACGTCGCGCACCTCGTGGGAGCCTCTACGCACTTCCAGCAGCGGGTTGTAGGCGGCCGAGGCCAGGTCGGTGGGGTTGAACAGCAGGCAGTGGGAGAAACGCGAACGCCATCCCGCCGTCAGGCTCCAGTTCTCGCCCTTGATGTCGTGGATGACCGCCGAAGCGGGCCAGGAGAGCAGGTGGGTACCACTAGGCCGACGCCCTTGCCCGAACGCGTCGGTGCGAAGGTCAACACATGCTCGGGGCCTTCGTGACGCAGGTATTGGTCGTCGAACTGGCCGAGGAACACACCCGCAGGCTGGGTCAGGCCAGCCCTGCGCACCTCATCCGCATCGGCCCAGCGCGCCGAGCCATAGGTGGTGACCCGGCGTGCCTGCGCGCGCGCCAGATCGCCATGCCGATGGCCACCACCAATGCCAGCAGGCTGCTGCAGGCGGCGATGCTGCCGCCGGCGTTGAAGATCTCAGGCGCATAAGCATCGAAGACGAACCACCACTCGAACAAACGCCAAGGGTGATAGACCGGTATGCCCAGCAACTCGAACCAGGGTGCTCCCAGGCGGGCCTGGTAGCCGAGCGCAGCAGCCGTCCACTGCGTGGCACTCCAAACCCCGGAAAGGGTAAGGGCCAACACCACCAGCACCTGGCCGTAAAGCACCGTTGTCGCATGCATCCCTGAACCCAACCTCCGAGACAAAACGCACGGCACGCCGATGTGCCGCGGGCCAGAGGTTCGGTACTGGAGGAGTAGGGGTCAAAGACCGTTTCGGCGAGGACTAAGAAACGATGGGACAACACAGCAGGCTGTGGTGGGTGCCGGACAAGATCAACGGGGTATGGTGTAGATGGCGGGCTGGCGGCCTTTAGACAGGAATCGGCCAGGAGCAGTCTTTGGCTGCCTACAGACGAAGGACGACTCACCGTCTACGCGAAGACACCGCCATGCGCCGAACACGAGATTACCGACAAGGCGAGAGCGCTCTGCCCAACGATGGAGGCACTTGCAACCTAGTGGCACAAACACGGCAAGAGCACACCAGCGAATCCTCGGCCATGAGGGCACAAACCCAATGACCAATGAGCTTTTGGGGAGTATAGGCTTACTGCTGGTTGAAGGGCTCGTTCCTGATGCATATAGTTGAGATGTGGTCTGAGCTGGTTCAGATCCCCAACAGTAGACGTAACGATGAACTGCCCTGAATCCAACCACCTAGTCATTGAGGCGCATGAAAGTGCCTCTCCGGCTACGTCCTGGGGCAAAAAGGAGGTCGCCCGTGAGATTGCGCTGCTTGAGGCGCATATCTATCAGGACAAAATCGCTCGTTTGACCCAAGAAGCCCTTGAATCGTCGGAAGGCGACCTAAGGGGCACCGCAAGCATCGCAATTCGCGGTATCAGCAAAGAGCTGTTACAGGCCTACGATGATTACGCGCGAGTTGTAATTAGCTCCCGCACTACCAGCTTTACGGAAGCAATAGGTGCGATTCTCGACTCTCTGCGAGCTGTCGCGGGTCATCTATCAGGAAGCAAATATTATCTGAGCTCAGCGGAAACGATTCGGTTGTTAAAGACGGAGCTCTGCAAACTAATGAGCCTCGATAAAATAGCTGAGACCGCTTGCAATCGAACCCCACTGTTTGCCTACGGGCCGGAGCTCAGCGAGTTCCGCCACAGACTCCGTTAATACCCTCCTTTTCAGAAAGATTTTTCTCAACTTCTTTTCAGGAGGGGTCAGTCATGACTACCCGCATTATTTCGGCTGACAACGAGTCCGCTGGCACCATACGCTGCGCGCATGTCTGGGATCACCACGCAACACATATCGAGCTGTCAAACACCCACGACCACGACCCGAGCAACCATATCGTGGTATGCGCTGAATGCGCATTTCTTGCCGGGCTGCTGCCGTGCAAAGCATGCACGGTCGATAAGATCCTGGTTCGTTCCGGAGCGGCCACCACTAAAATGACTCCTGTCTATGCTCCGAGTGAGCTAATGGAGGGATTTTGCGCCAAGCATGTTAGGCTCCGCCTTCAACCGGCCATGATAAGAGGTGTCTCGTCGCGGCAAGCAGATGCCAGCTAATTAGAAGCGTACGGAGCAATGATAGCTGCCCTCTTGGGCGGCTATTACCTCCACGCTACCTTTACATTCGACCCGTTGGCAGTGGAGACACTGCTTCCACACTTTTGTACCGGCTAGCTCTGTAAATACACGGCTGTTAATGGCTGGAAGCGGCCTGTCTCAAATGACCGCTTCCGGTAGCCAAGACCAGAAGCGATCTCAGGGAAGCACCGCTGAGATGTTATTGGAAGTGATCATTTTGACTCTTCTATACGAACTACGAGGCTCATTGGGCCCTGAAAATTTGTCGGATATCCCAAACTGGACTGCCTACACGTAGGGCGTCAAAAGCTTTTTTCAGCTCGCTGGATTCAAGCCGAGCAAAATCACCTGCAGCTGACTTATCGGGAGCACACCATTCAGGAGTCGGTGCCAGTGAATGATGCCGGCGACAAACGAATGGCCTAGCTAAATAGATACTGCAGGAGTTTTCCTTAAGGAAAGGACACGCTTGCCCATGGAAGTTTTCATTAGGCAGCATCTGCTTCAATCGTTTGTGCTTTGTGCGTGCCTCTATGTACTGGACTTCAACCTCAGAAACATTGACCCCGTAGTGGCAGCAGGATGAGCAACCTTTCTTGCAGGGCGTTGAAGGCGCTATGTGTGCACCTATCTCACCAAGAAGCTCGTAGACGGCCTCCAGCTTCTTCAAGGGCGATAGTTTCACCTGGCTGAGGCGATCTGCGATTGCGGACTCTTTCTTGAGGAGCTTTGCTGGAAACCCCATGATTAGGCGCTCACAGGCCGCGCGGGAAAATTCCTGATCTTCTTTGAGCCCCATATTCTTTTCCCGACTAGCTGTTCTGCCTGATCGTACTGACCATTTGCCCAGGCTATAAGTACATATACTTTTCTGGGCGATGGAGAGGCGTACTTTAGGTACGTCTCAATGTCTTCTTTGAGCATGCAACTGGAAGCGATCGGCTGCACGTGCAAAATTCTTCAGGCGCCCCTCGGGGGTCGTCACAGGCATAGCTCGACCCACAAAGGGTTTTCTCTTAACATTTATGACCGACTTTATGGCCGGCAATAGATAATAGGTGAGGCTCCTGCTTCTTTTGTTGCATGCACGAAAGATGAAAGAATCCAAAACATCTGGGTTATATTGCCAGGCACTCGCACTCCTCTGTGCAATTTACCAAACTCGCTCTCAATAAGTGCCTTTGATAGAAACGAGCAGCAGATTATGCAGCGCTTGTTGAATCGATAATCCTGTCTAAGTTCAGTAAGGTAGATTTTAAAATCGCCTGGAATTTTCTTCCTTATCCGCGGCATTGTGCCGTCGCGGTAGTTTGTTAGAATCTTTTCGTCGTACTTTCGAATGAATGTGCGCAAATCTAGGTCCATGTTTCCGATATTTTTTATCGCTTGACCTACAACATCATGCAGATTGCTAGCAGACTTACTGACATCTCCGTGCTTGGAGTGAATAAAGCTTACTGAGTGCTCTTTTTTGTTGAAGGCGATGTGATCTGCCCATTCATCACCTAGATCGTCACAGAAAACGTAGTCATTCTTGCTGAAATGCTTTTCGATAATTCCGAAAACGGAATTTGCGTCAAATTTTTTCCTGGCGGGTTTGTAATCACCCTTTTCAGAGATCGCTAGCGCTAGATCGTCAATCGCCACAAACGATTTGAGAAGGCTCGGTATTTCATTTAGGCCCGCCCCATCCTTAAAGCACTGCCCCATAAAGTACATATATTGCGGATTGGCAAAACTAATAGTAATCAGGTCATTCTTGTTTATAAATGCCTGTAGGGTGCGCTCTTTCCCATTTTCCTCAAGCTTGATCTTTCGTAAAGCTGGGGAGCTCAAGGAAATTGAATTTTTATTTTTCTTAAGGCTGGCAGACCTGCTCGTGCCATTTAGTTCAAAGCCCGGTGCTGGGTTAACTTCGTATACCTTTTCAAGTTGATGAATTAATGCGCTAACTTGCTTTCCTGTAAGCTTGAAAGATCGACCTCTTTTTGTCGTATAGATTAACGGCACATCCTTCTCTAGCAAATTATCAACGATGAAAGATGACTCAATTAATGTGGCAGTAGGTTGCGTGGCATCCCATACAATATCTAGCTCAACCATCTGTGCGAATGCTTCTAAGAATTCTTTTTCACCAGAAGGATTTTTGATCTGCTCAATTTGCAGGCGAACCCACTTCACGACGTCGTTAAGTGATTTTCGCTCGGAGGACTCCACTACTCGGCCACTTTGTGCGAGATGGTTTTAACTTGCCCATTGAGCTTAAGTTTGAAAAAGTAGGGAATTGACCTTCCCGCAGCGTGTAAGGAAAGCAGACCTTTCAGATCTGCTGCCTCGTAAGCCTTACTGCGCATTGCTCGTTCCGAAACAGTCATGTTCCGCATCGCGATTTTTTGAAACTCAGCTTCTTCATCGCTGAATGAAGCCGTTAACTCTGAACTCTTGATGGGGGTGAGGTATCTTTCTAGAACCTCGGTAACGCTTGCGCAGGACTTCTTCAGTACCGCCACATAGCCGTCAATCTGGATGATCAAAATGAGCGCATGGATTAAGTCTGATAGAGGCTCGCCCCAGAAGTGGACTGGTCTCGCGGTTGGGAATACTCTCAGACTGAACCGAAATTGACTGCCGTCCTCAAGCTCACGTACTGCGTCTATCTGGTCGATAAGAAACACAGAACCAAGCGTTTTGTTATCAGAAGCCGCATCCAAAATATTACGAATGGCTTCGTTTGTCAGCGCCACATCTTCACGATAAAACTGAGCATTCTGGGTCAGGGTTAACCGCTCGGGCATGTGAGACTCCGTCCATGGCATTTTTGCGAAAGTAGCATGGTGCCATAATCGATACTAGAGCGAGTCACAAACGCTGAGCGGGACAAAGTGAATAGGCCCAACTTCCCTAGAGCCCTCTTGCCCTCATACCTAGGTCCTCCATGAGAGGGCGTCGCGTAGCCAACCACTAACGGCGCTTCTGGCCGAAAACTGCCGGCCGCTACGGAGAATGGCCTTGGTTTAACATTCGTACCGCCTTCAGAGCCACAGCCGTGTAGCTTTCCAGCATTACTACCTGTGGAAGAGTTATGGTCAGTGCGGAAACCCTGAATTTCCTATCTATGCCCGCTCGCGTATGAGCATCTGGATGCCTGCTCAAAATACGGATCAGAACGGTGATCTGGTGGTTAGGCTTTGAACGGTTCTGTTCCCGGTTTTTGAGGGTCGCAGGCTTGGCTTGAATGGCCTGGACAAACACATCCTGGGACATCTGCAGCTTTTCGTGCAGTGCGACGATTTCCGCACCTCTCGCGGGTTCGATAGGCTTGTATTCGACCCTGTGGTTACGCAGCGAGCTTGCCTTCACGTGCTGCGGCCAGATCGTCGAACCCCTCGATCAGCTCAGAAAAAATATCGCGTTTGGTCATGGCTTTCTTGGTTCTCAAGGAGCGCTTTCACTGCCTGCGCTGGTCGTTGCTCAGGTCATCGAGTTCGTCTTTGCCATACAGGTTGAAGACCCATGGTTGCGGACTGCGGTGCTGCCGCTCAGACGTTCTTCTGAGGGGGCTGCGAGACGATCAAGCGATCTCCTTCTGTGATGCGTGATCTGCCAGCGGCTCCTGGCTTTCCGCGGGGCTTACCCGCTCGATAAACCGTGCCAGTTGCTCGGCCGGCTCGCCTTCGCGCCGTATCAGGTAAGTGGTCAACATGGTTGTGCAGCCGGCCAGCGGCCGGGCCACGACGTCCGGGTTGTTGAGTTCGTTGATGCGCGCCAGGCTGGAAAAGCCGAGCCCGTATCCTGCCGACACCAGCGCCATCATCAGATCCAGGGTGGGAACGCGGTCAGCGATGGTCAGTCGCGTATCGACGGCGCCCAGCACCCGCTGCAGCTGTTGCCAGAAACCTTCGCAAACTTGTGGATCGCAAAGGACCAACGGGTAGCGTACGACCTCTTCAAGCGGCACACACCGGTAGCGCAGCAGCGGGTGGCGGGCAGGCACCGCCACAACCAGTGCATCGAACCAGACCGGCTCGGCCACCAGCCCATCGCCAACCTCGTCGGACTGTGCGAGCCCGATGTCGAACAGGTCGTCATTCAGGCCCCTGACCTGCTCGCTGAAGGTGACCTCCGACAGGCAGATCTCGACCTCCGGCTCCTCTTCGCGGCACTGGGCGAGCAGGGCGGCCAGACGTGCCTGGGGTATGCCGTCGGATAGCGCCACGCGGATGCGCCCGCGGTAGCCGGCCGCCGCGCTCTTGACGCTGGCCTTGGCCTGGTCGACCACGGTGAGCACCCGGCGGGCTTCTTCCAGGAGCACCTTGCCGGCCCAGGTCAGGCGCGTGCGCCGTGTGGTGCGCTCGAACAGTTGCACGCCCAGGCGGTACTCCAGTTCCTTGATGATCCGCGAGAGAGGCGACTGTTCGATATGCAGGCGCGCGGCGGCGCGGGCAAAATGCAGTTCTTCTGCGACGGCGATGAAACAGCGAAGGTGGCGCAGTTCCACGGCCTTTCCTCCGTCAGTTGTAAGTTTCGGTTTGCACGTCGCCGTTCCAGCTTGGCTGGCGACGCAGGTTGATGATCTGCAGCAGGGCGCCTAGCGCAGCGACACTGCCGGCACTGGCGGCCAGGGTCCAGGTGGGCAGTTGCAACACCAGCACGAATCCGCCGGCCGCGGCGCCGATGGCGCTGCCCAGGTAGAGCGCCGACTCGTTCAGAGCGATGGCCAGGTTGCCGTCACCTTGAGCCTGGCGGGCCAGGATCAGTTCGTTATTCTGCGGCACCTGCAGCGCCCAGCCGACCGCGCCCCACAGGGCGATGGGCAGCATCACCAGCCAGGTGCTGAGGGCCGCCGCCAGCGGCAGCACGAACAGCGACACGGCGAGGATCAGCATGATGGCAAAGGTCAGCACCGGGCCCTTGATGCGATCCACCAGCGGGCCGATCAGGAAGCTGCCCAGCACGCCGCCGATACCCCAGACCCACAGGTAGGGAGTGACCGAGCGCACCGCGCCGTAGGCTGGGTCAGCCAGCAGCGGGGCGATGAAGGTGTACATGCCCAGGCTGGCAATGGCGGCCAGCAGCGACACCAGCAGGATGACCAGCACATGGCCGTCGCGAGGATCGCCAGCTTCTGCCCCAGCGTGGTGGCGGTGGCTGCCGGCAGAGAAGGGAGCTTCAGCAGCAGGCCGAAGAAGGCCACCAAGCCGAGAAGGGTGACCAGCCACAGGGCGGCCTGCCAGCCGAGCTGTTCGGCGATCAGCAGGCTGAGCGGCACGCCCAGCACGACGCCACTGGCCATGCCACCCATGATGATGGCGATGGCCTTGCCGCGGCGCTCTGGGGTGGATACCGTGGCCGAGGCGCCGATGCCCATGGCCAGGTAGACGCCGGCGCCGATACCGGCGATCGCGCGCCAGACCATCAGCGCGGTGAAGCTCTCGGCCAGCGCGCTGGCGGCGTTGGCGATAACGAACAGACCCAGAGCCAGCAGCAGACCGGCGCGCTGACGATGCGCCGGGGTCAAGGCCACGAAGATCGGTGAACCCAGGCCATAAGCCAGAGTGAAGGCGGTGACCAACTGTGCAGCCACCGCGACGGAGACCGCGAACGAGGCCTCGATCATCGGGATCAACCCGGCGGTGACGTAGGAGGCCATGCCGAGGGCGAAGGCCCCCAGCGCTATGAGGTAGATGGGTGATTGGTTGGGTGTGTGCATGCTCGGACTCGCTTGCGTTGCAAGAACGCGTGGGTGGTACAGCGTAGTGATGCGGCCCCGCACCGGGGCCACATCCGGTTGGGGGCTAGAGTTCGAGGCTGACGTCGTACTCGTTCAGCCAGGTGTTGAGGCCGACCGCTAGCTCCATGCCCATGCGCTCATACATGGGCGAGACACTGCCGAGCGGCTTGGCCAGGGTCTGCTGGATACGGCTGCTGTCGAGCAGGGGCGTCACCGGCGCGTTGCGATCCGCCTGGATGGCGGCCAGGGCATCACGCAGCGCCTGCTCGTAGGCCGGATCCTGAGTCGAGGGGTAGGGGCTCTTGACCCGCTCGCTGATCGACTCCGGCAGCAGGTCGCGAGTCGCCGCGCGCAGAATGCTTTTCTCCCGCCCGTCAAAGGCCTTCATCGCCCAGGGGATGTTGAAGGCGTACTCGACCAGGCGGTGGTCGCAGAAGGCACCCGCACCTCGAGGCCGACGGCCATGCTCATGCGGTCCTTGCGGTCGAGCAGGGTCTGCACGAAGCGGGTCAGATTGACGTAGCTCATCTGCCGCATGCGCTGGTCGACCGCGCTTTCGCCTGGCAGTACCGGCGCTTCGGCGATGGCCTGGGTGTAGCTGTCGCGCAGGAAGTTGTGCATGTCGAGCTGGGCCAGCAGTCCTCGGTCGAACAGGGTCTTGCCGTCGAAGTACTTGCCGGTGACCGATGTCAGCCAGGGGAAGGTGTCGGCTTGGATCGCCTCTGGATCGTGGAACCAGCGGTAGCCACCGAATACCTCGTCCGCGCTCTCGCCGGACAGCGCCACCGTCGAGTGTTTGCGCACTTCCTGGAACAGCCGGTAGAGCGACGGCCACATGTCGCCCCAGAAGGCAGGTGGCAGGTCGAGGGCGCGGACGATCTGCGCACGCAAAACTGGATCGGCCAGCTCGCGGCTGTCGAGGACGATCTCCTGGTGACTGGAGCTGATCTTCTCCACCAGGTCGCGCACGAAGGGCGCATCGGGCGTACCGCGCACGGCGTCGCCGGTGAAGCCGCTGCCGTGGTCGACGAAGTCGACGGAGAAGGAGCGGATGTTCTCCTTGCCGGCGGCCAGCAGCTTCTTCGAGGCCAGCGCGGTAATGATCGAGGAGTCCAGGCCGCCGGAGAGCAGACTGCACAGCGGCACGTCGGCGACGATCTGGCGGTCGACGATGTCCTCCAGCAGGTCGCGGGTATGGCGAATGGTCTCGTCCAGCGAGTGGGCGTGCTCGCGTGCTTCCAACTTCCAGTAGTGGCGGCGGCCCAGGCCCTGGCGTTGATGCGCACGATCTCGCCGGGCATCACCTCGCGCATGCCATCGAACACGGCATGGCCCGGCGTCTTCACCATCTCCAGGATCTCGCGCAGGCCGTCTGCACGCACTTTGCGCGGCACCAGTGGGTTAACCAGTAGTGCCTTGGGTTCGGAGCCGAACACCACGCCGTCAGAGGTGGGGAAGTAGTACAGCGGCTTGACGCCCATGCGGTCGCGGATCAGCAGCAGCTCCTGTGAGCGCAGATCCCAGATGGCAAAGGCATACATGCCGTTGAGTTGCTCGACGAAGGCCTCACCCCATTCGACATAGGCACGCAGCACCACCTCGGTGTCGCTGCGGGTCTCGAAACGGTGGCCAAGTCGTTGCAGTTCGGTGCGCAGCTCGCGGAAGTTGTAGACCTCGCCGCTGTATGTGATCGCGGCGACCTCGCGCGGGCCACCGTGCATCGCCGTCATCGGTTGGCGGCCGCCCTCCAGGTCGATGATCGACAGGCGCCGATGGCCGAGGCCGACCGGCCCGTCGATCCACAGTCCGTCGGCATCCGGCCCGCGCAGGGTCATGGTGTCGGTCATGCGCTGCAGGGTGTCGCGTTGCGTTTCCAGGTTCTGGCTGTAGGACAGCCATCCAGCGATTCCACACATAGTTATTCTCCTTGTGATTGGGTTACCCGAGGCTTTCCAGGTCGCTGTCCTCGGCCAGCAGCACGCGCGTCTCGCCATGGATGTAGCGCGCCGGTGCTGGGGTTTGGGCATGGGTGTCGAGGTCGTTGAGCAGGCGCTGCAGCGCCACGGCGGTGTCGAGGCCGGCGAAGGGCTGGCGGGGTGGCTCCTTGAGCGCCACGGCGCGCACTACCTGTCGGCACAGCCGCGAGAGCTTGTGCAGGGTGTCCAGCCCTGGCTCGTCGGGGGCGGTGGCGAACGCGTGCAGCAACTCCTCGGCGCCGTTGGCGCTGCGCGTCCAGATCCGCAACTGGTCGTGATCCCAGCGCGGCGTATCGAATACCAGGCGCGCATGGATCAGCCGGGCATCGCGATCGACGAAACTGAAGTCCACGGTGCGCTGGCGCACGATGTTGACGAAGCTGGCGTAACCGGTGACTCGCGCCTCGCCAAGGCTGGCGGTGAGCTGCACGGTGTCGAGCACTTCAGGGCCAGAGATGGAAAAGTCCGAGCGCACGCCGAGCACCCGATTGAGCTGGATCTGGCCGGCGCGCGGGCAGATCCAGCCCGCCAGATCCAGGGCATGGATTACCTCGCTGGTCACGCCGCAGGTGGGGCGATAGTCGTTGATGCGGTCCTTGCCCCAGTGGAAGTTGGCCCGGACCAGCTGCCAGTCATGGCGCTCGACCCAATCGCGCAACTGCTGGGTCGCGTCCGAGTAGCGCTCCACCAGATCCAGGGCAAAGCCGCCGAGATGTTCCAGTGCGCCGAGCAACTCGTCCATGTCGTCACCTGGCGTGACCAGCGGCTTCTCGCAGAGCACGAAGCCCCGATAACCGGACAGCTGCTTGAGCACGGGCGCATGGCTGTGGTCGTTGACGCTGACCACCACGATATCCGGCGCGAAGGCTTCCAGTGCGCGGGTGACGCTGTCGAAGTAGGGCAGCTCGTTCGCCTTCTGCCGGCGCCCGACATAGGCCAGCGACAGCGGCAGGCCGGAACTCATGGCGATATGCTCGAAGGCGCGGCGGTAGCGGTTGCCTGCATAGCCCAGGCCGATGATCAGGATGTTCATGCCGAGGCCTCCTGACGGATCAGCAGGCGCTCGTCGCTGACGGCGAAGCCAGGGTCTGGTACAGCGAGCCGGCCGCCTCGGTGCTTTGCAGTGCCACGCAGCCGACGTTGTGGTTGGCGAACCAGCGCATTAGGTGCTGCATAAGTTGCCGGGCGATGCCGCGGCCTCGCCACTGTGGTTCAACCACCACCGATTGCACCCAGCCGGACAGGCCGTTGAGACAGCCAGGAGCAGGGGCGCGTTGGTCGATGATGGCGGTCGCACAGCCCAGCACTTGGCCGGACTCCTTGTGCTCGGCGGCCAGGATCTGCACGCAGTTACTGTCGTTCAAGCGGCTGCTCAGCCAGGTGCGGTAGGCCGTTCGCCAGCGTGCCGCGTCTTCCGGCGTCTTGCTCGAGTAGCTGGCTGCGGTGCCATCCAGCAGGTACGCGCGCAGCTCCACCAGGCTGGCCAGGTCGGCCTGGGTCGCGGGGCGCACGATGAGGAAGGACTGTTCCATCTCAGGCCACCTCCGCAGCAAAAACCTTGGATGCCAACGGGATGCTGAAGTGGTCGAATGTCTCGCGCAGCGACACCGCCAGGTGCTCGATCTGCTCGTCGCTGTGATTCGGCGTAGCGTTGACGCGGAAGCGCTCGGTCCCTACCGGCACGGATGGATAGTTGATCGGCTGCAGGTACACACCATGGTTATGCAGCAGGCGTTCGGCCGACGCCTTGCAGCGCTTGGCTTCACCTACCAGCACCGGCAGTACATGGGTTTGTGAGCAGGGCATCACCGGCACGTCATGGTGCTTGAGGCGCTCGCGCAGCTTGGCGGTTTGGGTATGCAACTGATCACGCTCGAGGCTGCTGGCCTTGAGATGCTCGACACTGGCCAGGCAGCCGGCAGTGATCGCCGGCGGCAGCGAGGTGGTGAAGATGAAGCCCACGGCGAAGGAGCGCACGGCATCCACGATCACCTGGGTCGAGGCGATATAGCCCCCGATCACGCCGATGGCCTTGGCCATGGTGCCCTGGATGATGTCCACCTGATCGGCTACGCCCAGCTCGGCGGCGATACCGGCACCACGTGGGCCATACATTCCTACTGCGTGTACCTCATCGAGATAGGTGAGGGCGTTGTAGCGCTTGGCGACCGCGACAATCTCGGCGATGGGAGCGATATCGCCGTCCATTGAGTAGACCGACTCGAACACTACGATCTTCGGTTGGCCATGCGGGTAGCTGGCGAGGATCTGCTCCAGATGCTCAACGTCGTTATGGCGGAAGATCTTGCGCTCGTTGGGCGTCGAGCGGATGCCGTTGACGATTGAGGCGTGGTTCAGTTCGTCACTGATTACCACGCAATCGGGAATACGCCGCAGCAGGCACTGCAGGGTGGCGTCGTTGGAGCCAAAACCCGTGGGGAAGACCAGCGCCGCTTCCTTGCCGTGCCAGTCAGCCAGGCTAGCTTCCAGGCTGGAATACACCTCGTGCGAACCGCCGATATTGCGCGATCCGCCGGAGCCCGCACCGTAGGCTTCCAGTGCGTTATGCATTTGCTCGCGGACTGCAGGATGTTGCGACATCCCGAGATAGTCGTTACTGCACCAGACCACCACCGGTTCTTGCTCACGGCCATCCAGCTTGGCCAGCGGGTACTGGCCGCAGATGCGGCTGAGGGTGGTGAAGGTGCGGTACTGGTTGGAGAGCTTCAGTGCCTCCAGTTGTTCCCGAAGAAGTGCTTGGTACATCCGTTTATCTCCTTACCGAGTTGATGACACGTCTCTGTGTGGATCCTCATCAAGCAAGAGCCCTGGCACGGGCATTTGCGGCCAGGTCGGGGTATTCTTCTCGGGATTTATAGGGGTTACAATTTGACTGTTTATCCTAGTACTGGAGGTGACCGGATGAGCGCGCCTCGCACAGCCGAACGCACTCGGGTAGAGCTGGCCGAATTCCTGCGTAGCCGCCGCGAACGTATTTCGCCGGAGGAGGTGGGGTTGCCCGCTGGTACTCGGCGGCGCACGCCGGGGCTGCGCCGCGAGGAGGTCGCAGCCCTGGCCGGAGTAGGGTTGTCCTGGTACACCTGGCTGGAACAAGGACGGGACATCAGCGTGTCCGCGACCTTCCTCGACAACCTCTCGCGCACGCTCAAGCTGGATGCCACCGAGCGTCGCCACCTGTTTCTGCTCGCTCACCAGCGCCTGCCGCCAGAGCCGGGGAAGACCTGGTGCACGGTGCCGGCGCTGGTTCACCGCCTGATGGCCGACCTGCCGTCACGTCCGGCCTACGTGCTCAACCTGCGCTGGGATGTGCTGGCCTGGAACGCCGCAGCGGATCGGGTGTTCGGGTTTTCCGTCGTACCGGCGGACCGCCGCAACCTGCTGTGGATGCTGTTCACCAACCCGGCCATGTGCGAGCTGTTCAATCCCTGGGAGGAGCAGGCACTGCAGATACTTTCCAGTTTCCGCCGCGACTTCGTGCGGGCGACCCAGGATCCGGATATTGCCGCGTTGGTGAAGGACCTAGAGAAGGCCTCCCCGGACTTCAGGGAATGGTGGCGGCAGCAAGATATCCACGGCCCCTGCCAGGGGATCCGTCACCTGAAAATCGATTTGGTCGGCCAGGTGGTGTTCGAACACACCACGCTGACCATCGACGAGGATCGCCACCTGCGGCTGGTCTATTACGCGGCCAAGGAAGGCATGCCGCAGAGCCGAGACTTCGAGCAGTGGCTGCAGCAGCGCCCGCGCTGGTATAAGCCCCGGTGCCTGTTGCTCAACCAATCGACGGCCCGCGCTGGCGACTCAGTTGCCAGGACACGCTGTTGCCCTGGAGCAGCGCCGATACGCTCTGCCCTAGCCTCTGCTCAATCACCGGCTTCCAGGGCACCAGGCTGAAGCCGATGCCATCGTCGAGCAGTGCATAACGGCCGCTGGCCAACTGCACGCTGCGCCGGTAGATCCCGCTGACTCGCTGGCCCTCGACCGCCGGGCGGTACTGCATACCCGTCTGCGTCGAGATATCGCGCGCCGTCGCGGTCAGCTCCCGCCCTCGCAGGGTGGCCAACAGGTTGCGTGCGAGCAGCACGCGTTGGCCCTGGCGTTCGGCCAGGCCCTGTTTCACCAGGAAGTCCACGCGCTGTCGCAACGCTTCGCGCACCTCCTTGCCAAAACCTTGGTCGACCAGTTCGCGGTTGCCGCTGATCAACTGCTGGTCCAGCCAGGTGGCGCCGACGGCGCGCACCTGCTGCCCGAGGGGCAACGGCGTGCGCAGCTCGACGGCGACGTCGCCTAGGCGGTGGGCGTCATGCTGCCGGCCTTGCTCGGCAGATCGGCCGGTACCCGCCAGACGCCCTCGGCCAGCCGTTCGACGATACCCGACCGGCGCAAGGCTTCGAGGCGCCGCACATGGCGCTCGACCAGTGCCTCGGGATCCTGTCCTGCGACTGCCTGTGATCGTGCCAGGGCCGTATGATGATCGGTGCGATAAATACCGCCCGCAGCCAACGCGGCAATCGACCTGTCCACAGTGCGCGGTTCTCTCAGGCTGCGCGTTTCCACCACGCCGCCGATGGGGTAGTCGGCGAGCTCTGTGCGGGCAGGCATGGCCAGGTAGTGAGCCTTGCCGTCGACGCCATCGACCACCAGGTAGCCGCGGTCGTGCAGTTCGTCGGCCAGCCCTCTGGCGACGATCCGGCCGACTACCGGGCCATCCTTGCCCGGCTGGAATACAGTCAACTCGCGCTGCGCGCCTCCCATGGCCCGCTGCATCGTGCGCACGATATCGCCGCGCTCGCCCATGGCGCGCAGGGTCGCCTCGCGTCGTTCCGCAGGAGCCATTGTCCGGGGCGAACTTCATCGGCCAGTTCAAACTTCTGTAGTTGCTGCAGGCGACCGATCAGCAACTGCCTACGTGGATGGTTGGCGAGCCCCTTCAGGCTGAGCACGCCAGTCTGGCGTTCGCGCAACATGGTGCGATCCAGACTGGTGAAACGCTCCTGCTGCACCTCTCGCTGCAGACTCTGCTGGATCTCCAGTTCGGTACGCGGGCCGAGCCATTCGGTGGCCAGCTCCGAGGCGCGGTTGCGCATGCCCTCGGCGATGTAGTCGCGGGCGATCACCAGATCCTTGCCGGTGTCGTCCTTGCCGCGCAGGACGATATGGGTGTGCGGGTTGTCGGTGTTCCAGTGATCGACCGCCACCCAGTCGAGGCGGGTGCCGAGGTCGGCCTCCATCTGGCTCATCAGGTGGCGGGTATAGGTGCGAAGGTCGTCGAGTTGCTCGGCATCCTCGGGCGAGACGATGAAACGAAACTGGTGGCGGTCGTCCTGGCCGCGTTCCTCGAACGCATTCAGGTCGGCCTGATCGGTCAACGGCCCATAGGCCTGGCCCGGGTCGCCTTCGCGACTGACGCGTCGCGCTCGATATAGCGCAGGTGGCTGAGCGTCGAGCGCTTGCCAGCCTGGCGCAGGTTTACCAGGCGCGTCTTGATGGTGACCGGCGGGCGTTGGGCGGCAGTTGCTGCGCGCTGAAACGGGCGGCGACATGCCCGCGGCCGAGCCGGGCGCCGGGCTGGTGGCCCGCCTTGCGCAGCTTGCCGGTGCCGGCCTTGTTGGCGTGGCGCAGCACCTGGTTGACGAAGGGTTGTCCGCGTTGCTGCGGCTTGCCCGGCTGCGGGCGAAAGCGCAACTCGTCGTCAGGACGGCTTCCCTTGCTCATGTTTGGACTCCTCCAAGTTGATCGTGGTACGGCGTATCAGGCACGCTTCCCGGCCAACACAACTGCGGGGCGAACACGATTCCGGCACCTGGCGACGCAGGCGCCGTGTCACCGCCAACCCCCGTGCAGACTGCTTTCCGGGCCAACGAAGTGCCGCCCCCTTTTATCTTGCCCTCCGCTTTTTTCGTGCCTTTGCGCTGCTGGGCTGGGTAATCAGGAGAGGCGGTACGGCGACTTCCAAGGCTTCTGGCCGGCAGGCGAGGGCAGTTGTATCTACAGCCAGGCGGCCCGCGACCGCACACAGGGAGCGCATGCAGTCGGCATGCGGATCGACACGCAGAAGACCCGCTCATCGACGCGACCCCGGTCGCAGGGGCTGTGCCCGCCCGATCACCGTGTCGGCAGACACCGGGCCGAAGTAGCGGCTGTCGAACGACTCGGGGCTGGTAGTGCTGAGTAGGAACAGTTCACCGTCAACCAGGCGTCGGCAGGCCTGCCAGCTTGGCAGGGCACGACCTTGTTGATCCCACCTCATGTGCCTGGCAACAAGTTCACCGTCGATGCGCACCTGATCGCCAAACATGCACACCAGCTGCGGCGCCATCGCCGCCACGGTCTTCAGCAACGGCACGTTCGCTGGCAGGTAGCCACGCTGCGCCGCTAGGGACATTGCCTCTGGTGGCAGCTGAACCAGCACCAAGTCTCCAGGCGCCAATGTGTTAGCCGGCGAAATGCGGTACCAACCAACGGGCACGCTGTCGGAGGCGTTGTAGATGAGCCGTGGTGACGAGGCCGCAATCGCTGTCCAACCCAGGGCCATCAGCTGCCGGCGAGCAGCGCCAGTGGCCACCGTGCGCTGCGAGCCCCCAGCGTCATGACGTAGCCTCCGGAAACTGCCGCTCCAGCACTTCGCGCAGCATCTCTGCCATCGTCACGCCGCGGTCGAAGGCCGCCAGCTTGATGCGCGTGCGCAGTGCCGGCGTCACGTCCAGCGTTAGTCGGGCGCTATAGCGCTCGACCTTACCGTTGTTGATTCCTGCGCCCTGGCGTATCCAGGTTTCGGCCTGCGGATCGGTCAGTGGGCGTGCACCGATACCAATGCGCTTGCCGCTCATGGCGACCACCTCAACAGCTCGTCGACTAGGCTGGTCACTTCGCGCGCTGCGGCGCTGTCCGGCGCTAGTTCACGTGCCAGGCGACCGGCTGCCACGCTCTCGGCGAAGACGATGCGCTGGCGTACCTCGGCCTGCATCGCCGGTAGCGGTTGGTCGGCCAAAGCGCCGCGCGCTTCCCGGCCGATCACCGTGGTGCTGACGCGGCGGTTGATGGCAAATGCCGCGCGCAGCATCGGCCTGAACACCTGCGCCTCGCGGATCAGGTTGACCATCTCCGCGCTGGCCCACAGGTCGTAGGGGCTGGGCTGTACCGGGATCAATACGCGATCCGCCGCCAGCAACGCCGAGCGGGCGAGGGCGGCGATGCGCGGCGGCCCATCGATGATCACGTGATCGGCGCGACGAGCCAGCTCTGGGGCTTCCTGGTGCAGCGTCTCGCGCGCCAGGCCGACAGCGCTGAACAGCCTGGGCAAGCCCTGCTGGCTGCGCCGCTGCGTCCAGTCCAGGGCAGAGCCCTGCGGGTCTGCATCGAGCAGGATGACATTCTGTCCGCGCAGAGCCAGTTCACCGGCGATATGGGTGGCTAGGGTGGTCTTGCCCACCCCGCCTTTCTGGTTGAGCAGAGCGACGATCATGGCCGGATCTCCACGGCCAAACTGCGCCGATCAGCACCTGTCCACACACAGGCGCTGCCCCAATAACAAGTTAGAGCTTTTAAGTTAGTTAAGTTAAGGGGGGCTGAAAGCCCCGTCAGTCGTGGCCTGTAGAGGAGTTCGTGCGCCTGATGGCACGAGGGTGATGCGCCTGATAGCACGAGTCCGGTTGCGCCTGATAGCACGACTGCATTCACAGCTTTTCCGCAAGTTATCCCCGTGCCGTTTACGGCACGCGCCGGAAGGCGAGCAGCTCGGTCGATGGAGACAGGTGAACGACCTCCAGGCGATACCCCGGAAGTGGCTGCCGGGCGACCAGAGCACGCACATCCAAAGCAAAGTCCGAATAGCGCGCCGAGCTGCCGGATTTGCGGTACAGGTGGCGAAAGTCGAACTGCCAGCCGCTCTCCTGCTTGCCGCCGTGCTTGCGCACCAGGCGGTACAGCCAGCGCTCGATGCCGCCGGTAAGACGGAAGTAGGCCGGGTCGATGGTCAACACCAGGGCTTGATCCAGCACCCCGCTGTAGAACCAATCCGGCAAAATCAGCTCGATGCCCAGTGGCCGGCCATCCGCCGCGGCCAGCTCCTTCCATTCGTTGATCCAGGAGAATCGATGCAGGCGTCGGCCGGTGTTCTCGCGGATGGAGGTGGCCACGCTTGTCGACTGCAGCCGGTCCAGGGCAGATTTCAGGCGCTGGTAATCGCGCAGTGAGGTGCCACGACCGATGAAGCGCAGAATCTGGTAGGGCGTTGCACGCATCAGCCGCGAAGTGGGGATGCCCGCATCGCGCGCCTCGACAAGCTGGCTGGCCGCCCAGATCAGGATGTCGGCATCCCAGATGGTGGCGATGCCATGCTCCAAAGTGCCCTCCACACGCACTGTCACCTCGCCCGAGCGAAAGTCGATGGGCACGGTGCGTCGCGACTTGGCCAGCGAGAAGAACGGATGCGCCATCAGGTCCTGGGCGTCGCGTGGCGCCATGTCCCCCGGCAGGGCACGGAACAGATCCAGTTGCTTGTTCTGCGGAGGAAAATCGAGTTGCTGATGATTCATGCGCAAAGGTTTCACTGATCATCACGCTGCGCTCCCGGGTGGCGGTCGAGGTACTCGGGATCGAAGGTGGTTTCGAAGCTGCGCTCGCCGGCCCAGGCCTCGAGATCGCTAAGCGCATACATCACCCGCCGGCCGAACTTGTGAAAGCGTGGCCCGCCGCCGATCACCCGCTGCTTCTCCAGCGTGCGCGGAGACAGCCGCAGGAAGGCCGCGGCTTCGTTGTTGGTGAGGTAGCAGGTGGCAGAGCAGACCCGTGGTGTTTGCGCCTCGCCATCGCCCTCCACAGGCCGCATTGCATGCGTCATCGGCCCGGCCTTGCGGTGCAGCGGGGCATCGAGATCGATGCGACACGAGTGACGGGAAAGCTTGGTTGAGTGCGACATGGTGTGTCCTCCGTTGACGTGGGAGGTGCACCGTGCGGCAGGCGTCGCGTTCGATCATGCCGGGTTGGGTCTGGGCGAATGCGCAGGCAGGAGGGGCGAGGATTGATGCCAGGAAGGTCTGGACGCTGACCGGGTACGCTAGCTACGTGCGTCACCGGCCACGGTGCCCAAGCACGCCAAGCTACGCACGCGCAACACTACGGATTTACGGGTCTACGGCTTTCTGTAATACCGGATAACCTCATCGGCGGATTTCCGTAAATCCGTAAAAGCGTAAATCCGCCTCCCCACAAATCCGTAAATCCGTGGATACGGATCGAAGGATTTGGGCAGAAACGTAAGACCGTAACGGTCCCAATCAACTGGAGGTACAACGTGGTTGTTCCAGCTGATCGCCCGAGGTGCCCGCCGGAACATCAGCCTTCCGGGTGGGGCGCGCGGGTGACCGTTAGGGCAGGGGCGCAAAAAACAAGGCACCGGATCGCCCCGGTGCCTTCCGATGCCTAGCGATTCCAGAACACGTGAACCTGCTCGAAACCGGTTTCAAGGGTAAACAGGTCACCGCTGTACTCCATGTCGCGGGCCATGGCGCGATAGTCGATGTACATGGCCAGGTGCTGCGGAATGCCGGTAGTTTCCTCGGTCAGCTCCTGGGCGTAGTCGGCCAGCGAGCTGTAGCAGCCGCAGTAATCTTCCTCAGCCGCTTTGCGCGCTTGCTCCAGGTCGTTGAAGTGAGCGAGCAGGGCGCCGCCGAACTCGGGGTGCTCCTCGATGAAGCACGCAACCTCATGGGCGCTTTCGAGGCCCTCGTACTCGCCGAGGCGGTAGCCGTCGAAGCCCTCGAAATCGTGGATGGCGTATTCCTCTGCATCCGTGACCGACGAGGCCTCCAGCATGGCGCTGACTTGCGCCTGGATGTCCTCCAGTTCCAGGGTGGCGTCGATCCAGACACCATGCAGATGACCGGCGTTGTAGGCGGCCAGGTCGGCAACGTAGATCCTGATTTCTTTGCTCATGGCTTTCGCTCCTTCATCTTCAGGGTTCTGCGCTTGCGCTGCGCATGAACCCCTGCCGACTAGGGCGACTAAGGCGGTCGTGAAAAAATCAGGAAAAATCGCGGAGGCTCCACCCAGCGCAGCGGCCGGGTGGAAACCGTCTATTTTTCTTGATTTTGAGGGGGCAAGAACCCCTGCTTTTAAACAGGGAGAACTTCACCACGAGTGGTGACAGCAACCAGAACAGAGACTTGACGCAGAAGGCGTCCAGTCTCTGATAGCTGTTAGCTTGAGGTCATCGGTGTCGCTTGCTCCAACACGTGGGCAGTGCGCAACAAGTCATTTCTGCTGGCACAGCGATTACCGGCTTGAGCGAGTTTATGAGCTAGAGCGGCCAACGCCTCTGGATGCTCTACCAAGATCTCAACCTGCTCCAACGGAGTCATGCCGCGCAGGTTTCGCTTCCATGCAAGCTCAGGGGCTAGTTGTAAAAGACGTTCGGTCGCATACAGATTCGCGGTCCAGGCTGAAGTATGAAGCGGAGACTGGCCGTCAAAAGTGGTCTTGTCCAGCCCGCATGGATGATCGAGCAGGGCATCGACGCAACTGTTCACGCCGGATTTGATCGCAGAGTTCAGAGCGGTCATGCCCTGCACATCTTGCATATCAGGGTCGGCACCTGCCTCCAGCATTAGCGTGACCATCTCAGTATCCCCAACTTCCGCCATCAGCATGAGCGGGGTTTGCTTCTTGAAGTCTGCAATATTCAGCTGTTTCGGTGCCTTCAGTGCCAACATGCCAATGGCTTGATGCCAGTGTTTAAGCATGATCTCAAGACGCTCCATTCGCCTTGTAATTCGTTTGGTGTCATATATCGAAGGTGGGGAAGTCCGCGAAGAAAATTGCTGTGCCCCTTTATCCAATGCATCAACAGTGAATCGCCGGTCACCGACGGAAGTGGCGCGTTGAGTTTGCTGCGATTGCGCTGTATCCAGTCAAGCAGTCCCGGCTGGTCACCGGCCATCAGAAGCCTGATGGACTCTTGCACTTTTTCACGAGCCAGAGGCTCCAACTGCTCAATACCCGGGTAGGGTTTGTACAGCGTGCTCCAGAAATAATCGCTGGCCCAGCGTGCCGTATCCTCGATGCTGGGAATCTCACTACTCTCGACCATTCCTCCGGCCAACATCTCTCGATAATATTTTTCGTGGTTTTCCGGTACGAGCCTCTGATTAGCCACCGCTATGGCAAGACAGTCCCGTGCCACTTCACCACGCAATGGCCCACAGTTGCGCTCCAGTCCAGCGTCTAAAGCCTCCCGAAACAGCTTGCCAGCACCCTCGAAGTCATTGCTGGCCAACAGATGCTTGGCCTTGTACTGCAAGATTGCGGCCTTCCACAGAACGTAACCATCGCTCGCCTCGGCTTCGTCGAGCAATGCTTGGACCCGCTTGCTGCAGTCTTTCGGGCGTTGTTGATGGTCGCCGTTCAGATAAGCATTGAGCTCGAACAGAATCGCCTGGACAGTCTGTGCCGGTGTGAGGGCCAGTTCACGCAGGCGCTGAATCGCGGCCGCTTTGGCGCGTGTGCTGAGTTCGGAGTGATTGACCACTTGGCTGACTACCCAGTAGCGATGTTCACTTTGCAAGGCTCGCCACGAGGAAGAACGCTTCATGCGAGCTATCAGATGCAACTCTGTATTCAGTTCGTCTGCAATGGCAGCAGCACGTTCCGCATTGCGCATGATGATAGGTCGTGCGGATTCCGTATCGAGCCCCAAGTGATCCTCAAGCTTTGCGCCTGCCTGTACTTCGGAGAAGTAGCGCGTCAGCAGGTGTGCCAGCTCCATATTGGCAGTTTCTCGACGTGACGGCAGGATGGAAAGGTATAACCCACGTCTATCTGTGGCGGGCAGATGCTCCTCGAACCAAGCATTCTCTGCCGCCTCGCCCTTATCCCCGCAGTTACGCCAAGCGTCGATAGTCATGTTGTAGACAAACTTGTAGATAGCGAGTGGCTGCAGCAGTTTGTTCTGCTTAGGGTCAGTGCATTGCGAGTTAACGCCAGGGCACAGAAATTTGAGCAAACGCTCATAACCATCCTGCACCATTCGGGCAAAGAGCAGGCGTTGACGGACCGTGTGTAGCGACGGAATAGCATAACGATCAGCCAGACATTCGATGAAAGCAGCCTTTGCATCTTCATCAGCAGCACCATCCAGAATGGCCTCAAGGCGGCCCGGTTGGGTCATCGGAATTTCGAGGCGGAGTTGGTCTGCTGTAAGTTGTTTGCGTGTTACGAATGCCTGCGCGTCGGCGAACTGCTCGGCAGGCGAGCGACTGTTGTCGAGGGTGAACGCTCCCTTGAAGTCCAACACCGCTTTGTCCGAAAAATACTTGCGGAAGGAGTCGGGGCGGATATTGGTATCCTTTCGCCAGTTGTACAGGGAGCGCCGTAGGCCATCATGTCCGCCTCTTGTGATCTCACTGCGCTGATCGGCAAGCTCTTCTAGAGGCATCCCCAGTAAATCCAGTAGCCAATCCACTACCTGGGCTACGGGTAGATAGAGGCTCTGTTTTCCGCTCACCCCGCGGGGTTCGGGTAGATACCAGAAGCGCCCGCTAGGCATGCCCGTGTCCAATGGTTTGCCCAGATTCCAAAATGCGGCGCGGCGAGCCAGTCCAGGCATATAGAAGTACCCCAGCAGCATCCACAGGATCTGGCGCTCATCGGCGGCAAAGGTCCAGGTATTAAGCTCTAGATATTTGTAGGCGTTCCCGAACTCGGTAAGGTTGTCGAGGACATCGAGGCGAGCCCGAGGATCCATATCCAGAGCAGCGAAGATAGCGTGCAGAACTTCTTCGCCCATGGCCTTGTGGGCTGCAAGGCTGTCTTGCCCGTTCGCAAACTTGTTCTTTTTGGTGGTCGGATAGCTTGAGCAGCCGAGGCTCTGATGAATCTCCAGTAGAATAGCTTCGGCCAGTGGTAGGGTGCTCATGGCGCCTGTCCTTGGTGTTGTTGACGGTGCGTTAATCCTTGCAAAGCGTTGCAACCTTACCACTGAAAAATCGTGTACCCCCCCCTTACGCAGGAACGATGAGGAGGGGGGTACGCCGTTCTGCATACCGGGTAATCAGGTGCACTGAGATCCTGCGCGGACCCCAACAGACGGAGTCCGCTTCATGCAACCACCCACCCAGCTTGTCCTAAACTGGCATCTCACCGAAGCATGCAATTACCGTTGCCAATACTGCTATGCAGCATGGAAAGAATCTGCGTGCCCACGAGAGCTGATACACGATCCAGGGCAAACCACAGCGTTGCTTAGAGAACTGTATCGATTCTTCCACCCGACCAACCACGCCAATCCGCTGGCTAGGCGAATGTCCTGGAGCTCAGTCCGTCTCAATCTGGCTGGCGGAGAGCCCTTGCTACATGCCAAGAAGCTCCCTGACATTGTTAGTCAGGCCCGTGCGCTTGGCTTCGAAGTCTCGATGATCAGCAATGGGGCAAGTCTGACCCGAGAGTTACTGGATCTTTTGGCACCCCAGCTAACCTGGCTTGGTATCAGCATCGATTCGAGTAGTTCTGAGACCAACCGTGCAATCGGCCGAGTCGACCGTCGTGGCAAGCCTCTCAACCTAAACAATTTGACCAGCGCCCTCGACAGTGTTCGTCAGTTCAATCCTGGCCTGAGACTCAAGCTCAATACTGTGGTCAATCAGGCCAATCATGCTGAAGACATGAGCGATCTTTTGGGTCGTTTTGCTCCGCAGAAGTGGAAAGTCCTGCGCATGCTGCCCGTGCTCAACCAGCACTTGAGCATCAGCGAAGAGCAGTTCGCCGCCTTCGTCCTACGTCATCGCGCCTTCGCGGATATCTTATGTCCGGAAGACAACCAGGACATGGCCGAATCCTATCTGATGGTTGATCCACATGGGCGCTTCTTCCAGAACAGCCCGCTGATTGTGGGGAGCGGCTACACCTACAGTAGGCCGATCCTGGAGGTAGGCGCGGATGCTGCCCTTTCTCAAATGACCTTTGACATCGAGCGTTTCCTTGCGCGCTACACCCTGCAGGCAGGAGAGGGCGCATGAAGTACTGTTCGAACAAAGAAATCGATGCGCTTATCCGTCAACTGGTTCGTCAAGGATGGCGTTTCCATCGTGGAGGTAAGCATGGACGGCTTACTCATCCTGGTGGCCGACCGACAGTGACCGTAGCGAAGTCACCTAGCGACTTCCGGAGTTTGGAAAATTTTCGCCGTGACTTACGCAAAGCTACTGGTTGATGCTGGAAGCCAGTGGGCTGCTGGTTCACAATCTGATCGCTTGTCCAGCACGGTATTTCTACTTTGCAACTGAAGACGCGCAAGTTCGCCAAATGATCTAGACCCGAGGTAGACCACTCGGTCTGTAATTGTCGTGCTGGCAGCAGTCGTGAGGCTATTGGCTCAACAGGGATCACAAAAGGAGCAGGGATGGGAGTTTTCACTCCGGCTGGAGAAACGCGTGTAGCTGTTCTGGTGGATTGCGACAACGTATCGCCCGAGATTCTGGAACACGCCTTGCGTGTGGTCGCCCAGTTCGGACGTGTCGTCCTGAGACGGGGGTATGGCAATCACGGCACCTTGGCCAACAAATGGCAGGAGGCTCTGGTTCGACTGGCCTTCACGCCATGCCTGCAGTACCAGTATGCAGCCGGCAAGAATACCTCCGACATCGCCCTGGCTCTGGATGCCATGGAGGCGCTCTTCGATCAGCGCGCGGATACGTTCTGCCTGGTAACCAGCGACTCCGATTTCGCCTACCTGTGCCGCAAGCTCAGAGAGCGCGGCGCTACCGTCTGCATCGTCGGTGAACCCAAGACCCCCGACGCACTGCGTAACGCCAGTGACCAGTTCTTCGAGTGGCGTCGCGAGGAGCATTTCCAGGAACCTGTTGCGGAGCATGCCGAGAAGCCTGCGGCCAAGGCTGAGTCGAGCGGCAAGCAGGAAACCGCCAAGCCCGAACCCAGCAAGCCTGTCGTCAAACGGCGACCAAGGTTCGTGGTCGATGCCGTATCTCTGCTTGCAGGTGGAACCAGCGAAGGCAAGGTCACCCTGAGCGCCCTCGGGCAGTACCTCAAGCGTACCGATCCGGCATTCTCGCCAAACGCCTACGGCCACTCTGGTCTACTCGACATGATCAGAACCTACGACCTGCTGCATCTGATCCAAGAGAACGGCGGTCACTGGACCGTGGGGCTGGCGGCCAAGGAAGAGGAACCGGCGGAACACGCTGCGCAAGCCTGAAAGGGCGCAGCAAAAAGGGGGGCTCAGCCCCCTTGGTTCATAGCAACCCAAGCTCGGCGAAAGATGCGGTGCGTTGGCCAGCCACGATGACGTGATCCAGCGAGCGGACATCGACCAGCGCCAAGGCTTCTTTCAAACGCTGTGTGAGCACCTTGTCAGCCTGGCTTGGCTCTGGATTTCCGCTTGGATGATTGTGCGCGAAGATCACTGCAGCTGCATTCAGGCGCAGTGCCTCCTTGACCACCTCGCGTGGATACACAGACGCACTGTCGATGGTGCCGCGGAACATCTCGACGTACTGGATCAGGCGATGCTTGGCATCGAGAAACAGCACTGAGAAAACCTCGTGTTCAAAGCCACCCAGCTTCGCGATCAAATAGTCCTTGACCAGCTCCGAAGACGTGAAGGCTGCTCCTCGCTGAACCTTCTGATCGATCACCTTGCGAGCAGCATCCAGGATCTGTTCTGCAGTGGCAGGCAGATCGCGACCTTGCTCGTCGCGAATCATCAGGGAAGTGTCAAAGACGAGAGAAAGCTGCGACATGATCATGCTCCAGTTGCTCGGGCGGAATTGCCCGGAACCGGTCCAGCACGGCGCAGCGCAGCAGTCAGGGGGCGATAGCCGGCCCGGCCGCAAATGCGCGAAGCGCATGCAGCCCTTGACGGCGAGAACGCCGTGATACGGTGAGAGGAAACAGCAAGACCGCCATTCCACCGATCTCACAGGCGCCACCAGCAAGCGCAGCGCGCAGGCTCTAATCACAACAGCTATTGAGCTGTTGAAAGCATTTGGCCATTATCCAGATGTGCCGATGTATCGGCTGATTGGCACATCTACGTGCCCGCTATTCGGGCTTGCCCAGAAGCCGCTCCGCTCAGGGAAGAAAATGTATGGAATGGCCTCTCTCCATCGCCCTCATCGTCGCAGTATTGCTGTGTGCGAAGCTTGTCCAAGGATCCAGGGCGGCTCGTAAAGCCCATATCGCCGAGCAGGCGTTAAGGGATTCGAGAATCCATGAGCAAGAGCAGATGATGGCTCAGCAGGCGTCTCAGATCAGGCTGCTACAGCTAGAGATATCTCTGCTCACCGAAGCGCGTGACGCCCTGCAAAAGCGGATCGAATCGCTCAGTAAATACACCCATATCGAAGATGTCGAAGCCGCAGCTAACGCCATCATGATTGATGCGCAGCACCTGCTGGAGCGAGCCAAGTCAGACGCTACTAGTTTGCGCCTAGAAGCCGAGCAGGCGGCCAGGAGCACAGTTGAACAGGCGAATCTCAAGTCCAGAAATACGCAGGAACAGGCAGAGCGTCGGATCGAAACGGCCGGACAAGAGGCAGAGCGGATTATCACAACTGCCCACCTGAGAGCGGAGGAAATCGCCGGTGATGCTTATGCCGCAATGAACCGCGCCAAGGACTTTGCCAATACCGCTCAAGCGATGAAAAACCTCATTGAGGGCTATGGCGACGCCTACATCGTACCCACCTACAACCTGCTCGATGACCTGGCTGAAGAGTTCAGTTTTACTGAGGCAGGGCAGAAGCTCAAAGACGCTCGCGACACCTGCCGCATGATGGTCAAGAGCGGACTGGCGGCCACCTGTGGCTACGTAGAGGCTAACCGCAAGGAAACAGCCATTCGCTTTGTCGTAGATGCTTTCAACGGCAAAGTCGATTCCATTCTTTCTCGTAGCAAGAGCGATAACCACGGCAAGCTGGAGCAGGAAATCCGCGACGCTTTCTCGCTGGTCAACCATAACGGTGCAGCCTTCCGCAATGCTCGTATAACCGACAGCTACTTGGCAGCGCGTCTGGAAGAGTTGAAGTGGGCGGTAACCGCCAAAGCCTTGAAGGGCGAGGAGAGGGAAGAGCAACGCCGGCTACGTGAGCAGATCCGGGAGGAGGAGAAAGCTCGCCGGGAATACGAGCGCGCCATCAAGGATGCGGCCAAGGAAGAAGATACGCTGCGCAAAGCTATGGAAAAGGTACAGAAGCAGGTTGAGGCTGCCAATGAGGTTCAGCGTGCCGAGTTCGAGGCCAAGTTGATGGAGCTTGAAGCGAAGCTGCGCGAAGCCGAGGAAAAGAACCAGCGAGCTCTCTCCATGGCCCAGCAGACCCGCTCCGGGCATGTGTATGTAATTTCCAATATCGGTTCGTTTGGCGAGGAAATATTCAAGATCGGCATGACGCGTCGCCTCGAGCCTCAGGATCGTATCCGCGAGCTGGGTGATGCCAGTGTGCCGTTTGAGTTCGATGTACATGCCATGATCTTCAGTGACGATGCCCCCGCGCTAGAGAAAAGCCTGCACCGGCACTTCCTGCGGCAGCAGGTGAACAAGGTCAACCCGCGCAAGGAGTTCTTCCGTATCGGGCTGGAAGACATTCGGCAAGAGTTGGAAAACCTCGGAGTGGAGACCCACTGGACGATGACTGCCAGAGCTCATGAATACCGGGAGAGCCTGCGCATTGAGCAGCAGATTCTGGAGAATCCGGAAATCGAGCGTGAATGGACAAGGTACCAGCTGGAAGTCGAAGCTGTGGTCGAAGAAGAAGAGCTTGTCAGTTAATGCGCGTGGATAGGGGGACTACAATGAACATCGATATCACGGCTATTGAGCGCTACTTCAGGCTCTTTACGTTGCCGGTTTTCTCATGCTCATAGGCATCATGGGAGTGATGCTGTTCTCTGGTACCGCCCCCGCTAGTGATCTTACTTCCGCCTTACTGGCGAATGTTGGGAGGGTACTTTTTCCCGCCAGTGCGGCGCTGACCCTTGTCGCCTCCATCTGGACTGCCTGGAACTGCTGGCAGCTCTTTCGCTGGGAACGCGGCGACCTTCAGGGCGGCTGTAACCGCTGCGGTGGGGTTATGTCCCATAAAGACGGACGCTATGGCACGTACAGCGTGTGCAAGATGTGCGGCGGCAAGCGTGAAGGATGGCATTGAGCATCGAATGAAACTGAGGTGGCAGTACAGTCGACCCGCAACGCAGATCCTGATTTCTTCGCCTATGGCTTTCGCACCTTTTCAGGGCCCTGCGCTTGCGCTGCGCATGACCTTCTCCTGACTAGAGCCACTAAGGCGGTCGTGAAAAAAACAGGAGAAATCTCGGAGGCTCCGCCCTGCAGTGGCCGGGTGGAAACCTTCTGTTTTTTGATTTTGAGGGTCTAGTCCCCCTACTAGCATTGAGGTGTCAGCATTTGGGGAGATGGCCCTTGGGTTAGAGACGCCTAGCCAGAACAACTTAAACCGTGACGTCCTAGCTTATATGAGCAGAATTATTAAATCGCGGAACGACTAGAGTTAAAGATATAATCTATGCAATGTTGTAATCAGAGAATGGATAAAAGTGTATGTCTGAGATAGAGGTAGCGCCAGAACAAGGGCAGATTGTCAGACTACGCCACAAAATTTGGGCAGTAACTGCCGTAAATAAAACAAAAGCACACGCAAAGCAGGTCATACATAGGGTCTCTCTGGACTGCCTGAGCGATGACGCGCTTGGGGAGAACATCCAGGTAATTTGGGAGCGGGAAATTGCGCCCGCTTTTGTCGAATCGACCTCACTGCCTAGCATTTCAACCTCAGACGATCCCAGCCTCTTCGATGCTTTTATCCGCTCTCTACAGTGGGGATCGAGTTCCCTAGCTATTGGCGATATGCTGCAAGCGCCATTTCGTGGTGGCGTGCAGATGGAGGAGTACCAGCTAGCCCCCGTTATCCGGGCGACCAATATGCCTAGGGTTCGTCTCTTGCTGGCTGACGATGTAGGTTTGGGTAAGACCATTGAAGCAGGCTTGGTTGCCCAAGAACTTATTCATAGCCACAGGGCCCGTCGGGTGCTGATCGTTTGCCCGGCGCACTTGAAAATAAAATGGATCGACGAGATGGCCGAGAAATTCGGCCTCGAATTCAAGGTGATTGACCGAGATTCGGTGCTTAAAATGCGGAAGGAGTACGGACCCAGCATTAACCCTTGGGCCAGCTTCCCCCGCCTTGTGACTTCAATTGATTACCTAAAAACTGAGCACCCTCGTCGCCTATTTGATGAGTTTACTCGGAGACGACTTGAAGAAAGCCCTAACAACCGACCATGGGATTTGTTGATCCTCGACGAGGCCCATAACGCAGCGCCGTCGGGTAAAAACAGTATGTTCGTGACTCAGAGCGCACTTCGTTGCTTCGCTCAATTTCCGAACAATTCGAACACAAGATGTTCCTCACAGCCACCCCCCACAATGGCTATCGTGAGAGTTTTACTGGCCTATTGGAAATTCTGGACAATCTTCGGTTTTCTCGCGGCACTGATCTTGATAAAGCGCAACTCTCCGCCGTTACTATTCGACGTCTAAAACAGGACATATTCAATCCAGATGGGTCACCACGCTTTCCAAAACGGGTGATCCTACCTCGCGATGAAAAATCGGATCCTCAGCTTTATGTCACGCTGCCAAGCGAAGAGCAAAACCTTTTTAATCTTTTGAATGCTTACACCGAAAGCCGATTGACCTCAGTCGACAAGCGCTCCGAACGCCCCCTTCAGTTCATCCTGACGTTGTTGAAAAAGCGTGCATTGTCCTCTCCATTGGCTCTGCGCGAGAGTCTTATCGTTCATACTGAGAATGCTGGCGTTAAGGGCGAACTTGGTATTGGCGCATCATTGTTTAACAGCCTCGAGCAAAAAGAGGCTGAAGACTGGAGCGATGATGAAGATAAAGAGGACAACCTGGAGGCCGCCACAAGTGCAGCCTCAAAACTAATTACAGCGCTGACAGCGGAAGAGAAGAACATGCTGCAGCGCATGTTTGAAATTGTCGACAAGCAGGTATCGCATTTCTCTATTCAGGAAGATAGCAAAGCGGCAGCACTAATCGCGTGGATCAATACAAACCTCCGCAATGGCGATCAATGGAACGGTGAGCGCGTCATTATCTTTACCGAATACAAGCACACGTTAAATTACCTTGAGCGCCTGCTCGAAAAACATGGCTTTCTAGATGCCACCAGAACGATCATTGGAGGCATGAAAGACAGTGATCGACAAAAGATCAACGATGAATTTCAGGCACCGAATAGTGAAACCAATGTCCGCATATTGCTCGCCACGGATGCGGCCTCCGAGGGTGCGGACTTTCAAAAGCACTGTCGAAACCTGATTCACTACGAAATTCCCTGGAACCCGATTCGCCTTGAACAGCGTAATGGCCGTGTAGACCGTCACGGACAAAAGGCCAATGAGGTCCGTATTCATCACTTTGTGTTTAAAAACCAGGAGGACTCCGAGTTTTTAAAGCACATTGTCGATAAAGTCGAAACCATCAGAAATGATCTGGGTAGCGTTAGCGCCCTGATTGCCGACAACGTTCGAAAAAAGCGCTAGGACAGGCCGTGAACCTTGAGGCCATTGATGACGATGCTCGTAGAAGACTTGCTCACGAAGAAATGGCGCTAGAAGCGCGAGAGAATGAGAGTGTCGCGCAAATGGTCGAAGCTCTGAACCGAGCTCGGAGTGCACTTGATATCTCTGAAAGCAACCAGCTCGATCTGCTCCGTCAGGCGCTTAGCTTGGAAGGTTACAATGAAGCGATCAATGACCTAGGCGATGACGAATTTTCATTGACGCGAGTGCCGACGGCCTGGACCGAATGCAAAGCCTACGTCAGTATGGACTACCTGCAAAAGCGCCTTTCATTTAATCGTGATAAAGCGCGAGAAGATGATGCCGTGGGCATCGTTCACCTTGATCACCCACTCATGAGGCGAGCTATTTCTACCTTTCGCATCCAGATGTGGGGAGCGCAGTCTGCTCAAAACCGGTTAAATCGAGTGGCTATCACAGAATCCACTCAAGTGAGTGCACCTGCGATCATAGCCTGGGGTCGCTTGGTGCTGCTTGGGCCAGAACATAATCGACTCCACGAAGGATTAGTTCGCTGCCGCTTGCAGTTCAGGGCAACACCCTCATCGAGCAAGACATTGCTCGACCGGGTGACGCGACTCCTTTCACAGGCAACACAGAGGGTGTGAAGGCACTGGTTACACCGCTCCTTGATGACATTACGCAACAGCTTTCGATCACGGCCGAAGAAGAAGCCAAAGCATTGATTGCCACTCTGAATGAGCGCGGCGAGATTGCTCGCAGGCATGCCCAAGGCCTGACCACTGAGCGGATTGCCGCTATCCGCAACGCCATTAAAGATTGGCAAAAGCGATCTGCGGACATGCAGATGCAGTTTTCATTTGATGAAGAAGAACAAGATCAACGAGAGCAGGATTATCTTGCTCTTCAGCGCAGGCTCGAACAGCTTCAACAAGAACGCGAGACTGAGCCAAAGCGTCAACGAGATTTATATAAAGTTACAGACCAAAGAATGTATCCGGTTGCTCTGGAGGTAATTCTTCCTAGGGGTAGCAACTGATGGCCACCAATAAACGAGTTGCTAATCGCCAGCATCGTTGGCTTTCCAACGTCGAAATTACCGGCGTCGTATTGAGCGAGCCTGTCTTGGCTGACGCGGGAAACTTCCGCTCACTCGACAAGGCAGAGATTGCCGCATTCAGAAAGCAGCGAGAAATCTGGAATCTGCCCAAGGGTATGGTCGAGGGCAACGGCCAGCCAGCCTGGATCAACTTTATCCTTGAAGACTTTCTCGGTCTGAAAGACAAAGACTACTGGCAGGTCGGAGCAGCCATTCCTCCGGATAGGGCGGTTAACCTATACGAGCAACAAGAAACTCTGCGCCCAACACGCGTGTTACTCGATGAAGGTAATGCAGTGATGTTGGTGCTTGAAGTGCCACGCGAGCAATCTCTGGATAAACCTTGGCTGCAAGACAAAGGTCGCTGGAAGGCATCACCCACCACTAAATTCGAACGATTACTGCGCGAGACGGGTGTCGAGCTTGGCTTGCTTACCAATGGCGAAGCTTGGCGCCTAGTGGTGGCGTCCCCCTCAGAAACCACGTCATGGATGACCTGGACAGTTCAAACCTGGAACGACGACCCGATTACTTTAGCGGCATTCAAGGATCTATTGGGGGATTCTCGATTCTTTGCGGGGCCACGCAACCAGGTCATCCTTGAACTCATCAAGCAGAGCCGCCAGCGCCAGCTGGATGTGGCCGACCAGCTGGGTAATCAGGTGCGCGAAGCCCTGCAAATCCTGGTACATGAGCTGGATAGAACCGATGCCGAGCTAGGTGGCAGCTTTCTGCAGGGTTACAGCGAAGCGGAAGTATTCGAATCCAGCGTCGCCTTTATCATGCGTCTGCTGTTTACCCTCTATGCCGAAGAAAACGGTTTGCTGCCGCACGGTAACGTCACCTATGACCGGGCCTATGGCGTATTACACTTGCTCACCGAGCTAGAGGAAACCCGCCGCCTGGCACCAGAAAAGCTGAAGCATTCTTACGCAGCTTATGCACGGCTGCTGGCCAGTTCGCGCCTGTTACACGATGGCAGTGTGGACCCGGATCTCCGTATTGCCGCCCACGGGGGGCAACTCTTTGATCCAGATAGATACCCAATGCTGGATGGCCGCGCGAAGAATGGCAAATGGCCAACGGAGGTACCAGAGCCGCCCAAAGTCAGAGACGCGGTTATCCGCGATATTCTGCGCAGCTTGAAATACGCCAAAGCCGATGGTGTTCGCCAGCTGGTGAGCTATCGCACACTGGCGGTGGAACAAATTGGCCATATGTATGAAGGCCTGCTGGATCGCCGAGTTGCCAGAGCCCCTTCAGGCCAAACGCTGCTGCTACTACAAGGCGGTCCGAAGATAGCTGAACCGGAACCGGCGAATGCCAGCGAGTTTGCTGGCCTTACCGAGGATGCGCTTATCAAAGCCATTACCCAGCACACCAGTAAAACCTCAAGCACTGTTAAGAAAGTTCTTGAACGTACCGAAGAGCGGCAAACCTTATTAGACCTCGGCACGGATGATGCCGAACTGCTGGAGCAAGCGAAGCCGGTCGAGCGCTTTCTGCAGCCGTTAGGCATCGTGCGCCCCGGTGGCCTATATGTCACCCACGGACAAGACCGACGTTCCAGCGGCGCTCACTACACGCCACCGACACTGACAGAGCCGGTAGTACGCCGCACACTGGAACATCAAGTGTATGTGAATGTAGAAGGCAAGCCTGGTTTGTTGGTTGAGCCTAGGTTAATTAAACCGCCGCAGGAAATTCTGGCCCTTAAGGTCTGTGATCCGGCCATGGGCTCCGGCGCATTTCTAGTGCAGGCCACCCGCTATCTGGCTGAGCGCTTAGTGGACGCCTGGGAGCGCATGGCAATAGAACAGCCAGACAGTATTTTAACCATGCCCTTTGGTACAGCTTCGCAGGGAGAGGCCAGCGAAAACCTGATGCCAGAATCGCGGGAAGAGCGGATTGTGTTTGCCCGGCGCTACGTAGCAGAGCGCTGCATTTATGGTGTGGATATGAACCGCCTAGCCGTGGAGATGGGCAAGCTCTCTCTTTGGCTGACCACGCTCTCTACTGACCGCCCCTTTACGTTCGTCGACCATGCACTCAAAAATGGCAACTCACTAGTTGGATTGACGCCCGAGCAAATTCGTAACTTTACTTGGAAGCCGCTAAGCAACGACTTCGGCCCGCTATTTTCAAACCAGCCAGATCAAGAGTTAGAAGAAGCGGAGAAACATCGTGAGGCGATTCACAATATTGCCGATCACGACTTCGTCAGCAAGGAAAAGGAAAACCGCATCGCGGAAGCAGCCCTTGCCAGTATTCGCATTAAAGCAACTTGGCGATTGCTGCGTTTTTTGATGGTGCCAATACCAAACAGCGCGAAGCCAAACTGATTGAATATCGGTACTGGCTTGAACGTATGGGGAAGGATGAGAAAGCACCTGCCGAAATAGATAAAATTATTCGCGGGCTGGCTACCGGAGAGAAGCCCATTGTCCCGTTCTGCTGGGAAGTAGAGTTTCCTGAGGTGTTCCATCGTGAGAATGCTGGTTTTGATGCCTTTGTTGGAAATCCACCATTCTTAGGCGGAACCATGATAAGCACTTATTTAGGGGATGAGTTTAGGGATTATCTCAAAACACAGTTCTTAAACACCGGAAACAGGATGGATTTATCGGGCTATTTCTTCCGCCAAGCGTTTCGATTGCTTAGAAATACCGGCGCAATTGGATTTCTTGCAACAAAAACCATCTCGCAGGGAGATACTAGAAAAGGATCTCTAAAGCAGGTCATAAGAGAAGGAGGAAAAATATTCTATGCTGAGACGAAAAGAAAATGGCCTGGAACGGCTGCTGTAACGATTAGCATTGTGACTATTAGCCGGCGTGTTCATTTCGGAAAATTCATTCTTGATCATAAAGAAGTTTCAGAAATAACTGCATTTCTACTTGAGAAAGGTGGGAACGAAGACCCATTCAAAATATCGGGGAATTCTGGAATAACATATGAGGGCGTAAAACAATATGGAGAAGGCTTTATTTTTGGGGATGGGAAAGACGCCTATACTAGCCTAGAAAAAATGAAACGGATATTGAGCAAAGAGCCTAGCCTTAGCGACTATGTATTACCGTTTTATGGCGGCGAGGAAATTAACGACTCACCTAGCACGACGACAAGTCGCTACATTATCGATTTCGGAGAGATGGATCTTGATGAAGCCGAAAAATTAACTGAACTATTTGACATTATTGAGAAAAAAGTTAAGCCTGACCGCATAAAAAAGGATGCAAAAAAATACCCTCGCATGGTTAACGAATGGTGGAAGCATTGGAGCCCAAAACCAGAACTCAGAGAAAAACAAAGATTACTGGGCAGGGTTTTAGTTTGTTCGAGCATAAGCAAATACCTATGCTTTGTATTTGCTCCATCGAGTGCAATTTACTCTCATAACGTCACTGTTTTTGCTGAAGAGTCATTTGGCTTTTTCTCGCTGATACAGTCTTCTATTCATGAAGAGTGGGTCAGGTTTACTTCATCTACCCTAGAGGAAAGATTGGGCTATCGAAGCTCTGACTGCTTTGACACTTTTCCGTTCCCAGTGGATTGGAGGCACGACACCAATCTCAGTAGCGCAGGAGAGCAGTTTTACGAGAAACGAAAACTCTTCATGCTTGAAAACGAGGTTGGGCTAACTAAGTTTTACAACGCTTTCCATAGCCCAGAAGAAGATAGAAAGGAAATTCTTGAGTTGCGAGCGCTAAGAGAAGCCATGGATAAAGCTGTTTTGCAAAGCTATGGTTGGAATGGATTAAACATCGCCTATTCATTTCAGCAAGATTTCGAAGTCGAAGACGGTAAGTCTATACCTTGGCGTTTAAGCTGGAGTAGTGAAACAAGAGACGAAATCCTCGGACGACTTCTTGCCCTCAACAAAGAGCGACACCAGCAAGAAATACATTAAGTATCGTAAGGCACAAGGACATCCCTGTGCCTTAACAATTCAAAATGTTCGGCAATCCGCTCACAGGGTTGCCCCTGCGCCCGAACACCCATTTCCATATTGCGATCCAATGCATACATGGTGAGGTTGGCTGAGGTAACCAATGCATCGTGCCGGTCGGCGACCAGCACCTTGGCATGCAGTTTTAGGTGTTTATCGCCGACTGGGATTCTCCAGGTAAGCAGTTTCGGCAACGCGACACCTTTGGGCCACAAGCCGATTAGGGTGTCGCGGTTGTTTTTGCCGTAACCTTTTTCGCCCCCATCCAGCACCATAGTGACCTCGACGCCACGCGCAACGGCATGAGCCATCAACTCGATGATGTCGTTAATAATACCTTCGTAATCCTCCTTACCGGCCAACCAATAGCCCACCACCAAAAGCTCTGACTGTGCAGCCGAGATAATGTCCTGCACCACCTGGTGAGTAGCGCGCAGGTAAGAACCTTCAACTTTTGGGCCGGTCCAGACCACTTCGGTTTGCGTGGCTTCGCCTTCGGTCAACAGCACCGCCTCTTTCAGCGCTGCCAGCTGCAAAGCAAAGGTAGCGTTCGTGAGTACTGAAAGATCACTGGCCCAAATGGCGATTACACTTGAAAGTGCGCTTTGTACCGCACCGCGCCCGGCGGCAAGCTTGGCGATGGTGGCGGAGCCCGACTGTGCGGTTAACACTCCGTTGTCCACCCCTAAAAGCACTTCAGCAAAAGCACCAGCATTCATCAACTGGCGTACAGCCTGCGCCAAAACACAGGCAGATTTATCCCTGTTAGCCGACATGGCTACTTCCCTCCTACTTGAAGTAGGCCATATCATTGTATGCCATGGTTGGCACTAGGAAGTTGCGATCCAAAAAGCGGTTAAACGCCTCGCAAGAGGTTTCCGGGGCCAATACGCAGGCATGGCACGCAGCACCGTTAATGGTCGCGTGCACATCGGGCTGGTGGTCGGCACAGAGAGGATCTGACGAGCAGCGCTTGGCGTTTTCCAAGGCACTATTTATCAAATCCGGGAAACGCTCTTTGGCGCCGAGATCAACCAAACCACCCAAGCTACCCTCGGAATCTGCGCTGGCGGTGTATAACAAAATACCTGCCATTTTACGCTCTGGATCGGTGCTGCTGTAAATGCGCTCACGCACCGAGGACCCTGAATAACCGCAGTCCAAAGCAAGTTGACGCATCAGCACATGGGCGAGGCTGTGCAGTAGCACATAGCGGGCACCGGGGAAGTCATCAGCTTCCACACCACGCTCGGCAGCCCATTCTTTGTACTTTTGCTCAATGGCCGCAGCACGCCTTTGTACGGCAGGCTTAGCCTCCCATGCAGTCAAAGCGTTTTCTTTCAGCTCAAAGAAGACACCTTCACCACGTACCTCGACAGCCGGCAACCAGTCCTGTCGCTCCTTATAGATAGGTGCACGCGAGGCCCCCATACCGTCGTCATCCATGCCTGAAGCGTAATCGATGCGGGTAAAGCTGGTTAAAGCGCGGACTTCCAGAAGTTTTCGAGCAAGAACAACGCGTTCTACTTTCTCTGCTAGGAAATCGGGAACCTCGCCGGCCTCAAGAAAGAAGTCGGACTGATCGCCCTGATTGCTGCCTTCGATATCACGAAAAGCGTTCCACTCTGGCAAACGCAGGTCGATCTCATCGGTCTCTATTACGCCACGCTCTTTCAGCAGGGTCTTCCAAATATCCTCGGCTTTGAACTCTGCCAGCGCAGGGAACATTTCCATATCCAGGAGCATTTGCAGCTTCTCTGGAGAATCGATCTTTTCCACCTGGTGCTGTGGACACTTTTTCAATGCTTGGCCTATCGGGCTGGCCGCCTCTTTAATTGATAAGGCGCTACGCACTAAAGGAAACCATCCGTTGGTGGCGCCACGTTGAATCGCCCGCACCTGCCCTGCGTGTTTACACTCATGCGGGTCTTTATTCTTAATCCCCAGCCATGGACGCTTGCGGGAACATTCACCCAAAACAAGGCTGCGATTCTCACCAAAAGCTTCACTAACACTACGTTTTGCATCACAAGCACAGTAGATCCAAATATCCGATACCGAGCCGGTTGTACCGGAGTACACCAAACGCAGACGTTTTTTGCAGTTAGTGTCGGCATCTCGATGCACGTAGGCCCGCCAGGGGAATTCGTCAATATGACCACTCGCGCAAGCCACAACAAACGGTGCTGGGATAGTAGGCGCACGGAACTTGCCCCTGCCTTTGCAATTAGGTGCTTTGCACTCCATTTCCTGAGTTTTTTCGTTGTATCCAACCAATTCTTCACCAGGCTCAGAAAGCGTTGCACATTCGGGGTTAGTGCAGACTTGATAGCGAGGAAACAGAAATGTCGGAACAGTCCCCCGCTTGGTGAAATAGTTTCCACTAGCCGGCTCTGCGGAAAAAAGCGCTTTACCTTTAGCGCTCGCTGCAGCCGAGGCTCGTGAATAACCCGATCTTCATCTAGATGCCAACCATCAATGCCCGCAACGATGACAGAAAGTGTTTGCAGGTCAACAATCGCACCGGGGCCAAAGGTAGTGATTACCTGACTTGGACGAACGTCTCCAATTGCTCTTTTACTCGACATCCGTGTTACTCCTCGTCACTCAGATAAAACGCTGCGGTGGGCTCAACCTCTCGCAAAGACCCTGGGGTAGACCATTGGCCTTCGTTATCCGTACCCGATGTTTTCAGTAATACTCGGGCATTGTTTGGTGGCGGCTCACCACTTTTCAGCCAGGAGTAGCGCAGCAGATCATCCGCATAGTGTGCCCAGTCGTCGCGGCTGGACATCAGGCGGTCTTTAACGAGCTTGGCGTTCTTCTTACCCACTAGGTCGGCGGCACGAAGGGTGATGTCAGTGATCATTAAATCCGTACCAGGCAATGCGGGATCAAAATTCTGGGCCTGCACTTCGCGCGCCATATTCCGGCCGCCCAAGCGCTGCATCGCAGCAAAGGCGCCACGCAACCCACGATCCAGAGCGCGAGATGAAAAAGGCGTGACGCTTATAGCCTCCACATAACGATAAAGCGCTGCATGGTAGCCTCGGAAATGCTCGTAATGAGAGAGGTCACGCGCGCCTAGCCAGTTGTACATAGTGATGACTAAGCCAGGGTGTTTACGACCCACCCGGCTGGTCGCCTGAATATATTCAGCGGTGCTCTTGGGTTGGCCCGTCACGACCATCAGACCCAGACGATCAATGTCTACCCCCACCGATATCATATTGGTGGCTAGCAACACATCGACAGGGTATTGCTGGCCTTGCTTACGCGGGAACTTGTTATCCAAGCGCTTTAACAAGCCAGGGATACGCCAAGAGTCCAGGCGGCTAGTCAGCTCATCGGGATCATTGATGTAGCGTTGTGGGAACCCGCGCTGCTGGGACAAATAGCGCAGGCGCTTCTTAATATCGTCTTCCACTAGGCGACGCGCCCCACCCAATGCACGCAGGCTGTTGAAGTAGCCAACAACCGTTGCATAGGGGTCTGCGGCTTCATGGTCACGCGTAATTTCTGCTTCACCAGCTGCAAGCAATGCTGCGTAAACTCGCACCAATAATGTTTTGGTGCTGGAGCCTGGGGCGTTCAAACCTACATAGAGGCGCCCAGCGCTCTTGTCATCATCTTCTTTTATCTCCTGCTCTTTAGCAAAGAAGGAATCTTTGGATGACAAGCCGCTGGGCGGGAAAACTCTTGCTTCACGATTGTAGAGCTGGCGTATCTGATGATGAGCTCGGCGAATCGTTGCTGTGGAGGCAATTATTTTTGCCGGTATTGGAACTCCGGTTTCGCCTTCAACCCGGGTAAGAAAGTCTACCGCAGTCTCATACAGGCCGACCATGGTACCCAATGGACCTGAAATTAAGTGCAACTCGTCTTGAATAATCAATTCTGGCGGCACTAACCGGCGTACTGGCTGCGCGTCTTTGACGACACGTTGGTTTGGCTTTTCACCATGCCCTGGGGTCAGGTGACCATAGGTTGGGCTATATCTATCGCGTAACCCGAAAAGTGCCTGTGTCTCGCCCTTAAAGGGCATACGGGCAAATTTGTCCACGGTGGCAATAACCAGCGAGGGACACTCGCGATAGATTTCGTCATCAACAACGACAACCGGCAAGCCTTGATCATTTGACTTGCGCGCACAAAATTCGCACTTAGGATTGGGGCAACGAACAAGCGTTCTCAACCGCGTATTGTCAAAGTCGTAGGTCTGATTTTCTGGCTTGCCTTGTGGGGTGACCAACGAAGTGCCGCAGCGGGGGCACGACACCAGCTGAACCGGGCTTCCATCTCGTGGTTTTTTACCCTCGTCTAAATCTTCTAAGGCCTTGCCTGACTCCTTTGCGTCGTTAGGCGTAGTCGCCTTACCCACCCAAAGGCCTATTTTAAAGGGCTCCTGCCCCCACTTTTCAGGGTTGCTCTTGCGCACCAGCTCACATGCGCAGATCAGGGCTGTGGCACGCTGGAACTGCTGAACGGTTAGCAGGCGCAACGTATAGCGCATGATGATGGCTACGCCAGCACTGGAATCCAGACCGTTCACATCGCCACGCAAGCGTCGATATGCCAGGGTAAATGCAGCAAGGCCTAGGTAAGCCTCCGTCTTACCACCACCCGTTGGAAACCAAAGCAGGTCAACGAGTTTTCGGTCTGCAGCAACTTTTTCATCAGCTTTTGGCTTGTTCACCATGCTGGCGATATTGAGCAAGATAAAGCCCATTTGGAACGGGCGCCAAGTTCGATTGGCTGCGTTATCAATATCTTTGTCGAGGGGAGAACCGACGGTCTTTCCATCAGCGCTGTCTTTTGTTCGACCGGCCCAAATTGCGTGAATTCGCTGGTCCCACATGACATGGTTGGCGAATAAGAATGCCTCAAAAGCATTCTTCTCATCTCGGATAAGCGCCAGCCCTTCGCGCATTCTTCGGGCAGCATCTTCGCAGGAGTCTATAAGAACCTTAGACGTATCGGTATTTTCAGGCGTTGAGCTAAACGGCGCACTCTGAGCTTCCGCCTTTCTAGAGGCGACCCATTGTTCATAGGCAAGTACTAGCGGCTCAATAGCTTGAAATATATTATTGGGCGCCGCACATTTGCTTAGCTCCAACATATCCAAATTTAGGCCTGGAATCGCGCCACTTTGGGCTATTAGGCTTGGGACTTCGAAACTCGGAACAAAATCCGTAAACAATAGACTGGCGCGGTCACGGGTAACGCTCAAGCCATCCCATCCTGCTGCAACCCCATGCCCAGTAGCGAATTCCTTGGCATCTCTATAGAGCAGATTGGCTGCCGCAACTTCATGGTCTTTAGATATATCCTTGTCGAAATCCTTGGCGATGAAGGTCGGCCCCTTGTCAGCCCCAAACACCTGAAGCTTTGGCTGCATTAACCATTGTTGATCTTTTGCCTTGTCGAAATCGTCACCTTTAGGTCGACGATTGACCAAAAAAAGACTGATTGCCTTGGCCCCATCGATATGATGAACAACACCCTCTATAAAAACCTGGCTATCTCCATCCCCCCCTCCCCAGGTCGCCTAAAACCATCAGTGGTAATAATAACTGATGCCGGCGCATTGGCTTTTGATAATGGTATCGGACTAATTTTTCCGATCCTTTCAACAGGAATGCTTTCTACTAAAACAGACCGTTGATAACGCTTCCAATAGGTACCACCTACGGACTCATTTTTTCCAGACGGTAATCGCCCCAGACCGCACTGGCGTTAATTGTTTTAACTTCCTGCGAAACCAGAAAAGACAACCCCATAGATGAAGGGCTAAAGCCCACGATTAGGGGAGGTTGTAGCTCGTAGTCTCCACCTTCATCATCATCATTGCCCGCCGCTAATTCGTCTTTTTCATAATCCGGAATTTCTGATTTCAGGGGAGCCAAGCGACCAACGATATATCGAGTAGTCGGATACTCACTGATTGATTCATCGACAGTGACTGGCCCCATCAACTCCCTTTCGAGAGCCTCAAGAATTCGTGAGCGCGAATCTCGCTTGCTGCTATCAGGCATTGACTTGCTCCTTTTGTTCGCGTTTTTTGGCTCCCGGCCCTCTTCCTACACCCGGATGAGCGTTGTGAGCACCACTTAACACTAAGTACTTTTCTGGTACCGCTTTAGGCCGTTCTGGCGCAGGACAATCGATGCGTCTTTCGGGAATAAGCGTCAGTTCCCTGCAAACATTTTCACCATAGAACTGACGCTGGATTTCCAGCCCCAAAAGCTCTCCAATTGCAGGAGGAACTGCGTTACCAATTTGCATATGTGCCGCGCGCCGGTCACCTACAAATTGGTAGCTATCAGGAAAAGTTTGCAAACGAGCAAGTTCACGGACAGAAAGCAGCCGCCCCTTCCAGTGAAAAGGCCCTGTTGCCGGGCCTGGTTGCGCCTGAATAGTCCAACTTGGTTTATCTTTTGCAAGTTTTAGAAGAAATGACCAGAATCGAGTTCTCCAACCAAACAGTGGCAACCCGCCCATCTTTTCAGTGTGCCAAAGATAATTTTGACCTTCAGGGATTGTTGGCAGCAGGTCAGCCCATTTACCTGTAGGCTTAACCTCATCCGGCCAGATGTCGACATCTAAATCCCCAATCGCATCCCACGCGGTTAAATGTGGCAAGCCGTTGGCCCGCACCGCCTCTTTATCAAAATGCGTAGGTTCTGGCAGGTCAAACTTCCTACCATCTCTACTGGCAATAATGAAAACGCGTTCCCTCGACTGAGGCACGCCATAGTCAGCGGCATTAAGTGCAATTACGCACGGCTTGTAATTGGTACTTTTAGCCTATTAATTTTGCCCAGCCCAGAAATTAAAAGCTGTAAACCCTCGTCCTTCTCTGAATATGCAATGCCTTTGACGTTTTCAAGCAATATCACTTCCGGCTGCGCTTCACGGACGATATCTAAATAGGCTTTCAAAGTTTTTGCACGAGGATCTGTCAGGCGATCAGTATCACCTGTAACCCAGTACCCCGATTTTGAGAAAGGTTGGCATGGTGGACCACCTGCGAGCAGTGTTAGCTCTCTTGGCTTAAGCCCTGACTGCAGTAGTAACTCACTTGGCGTTAATGAATGAACGTCACCAGGGAAGGCAAGCTTCCATTCAGGGCGGTTCAACGTAAGAGTCTGCCTGGCAGTTGGATCTATTTCTACGCAAAGCTTGTTGGCGAACCCAGCAGCGTGCAGCCCGAGATCCAAACCTCCCGCGCCGCTAAATAGCGAAATCATTGTTTTAGCTTGCTTGCCACTCACGAAATTTTCTCACTTTCTTGGTATTCGAGTAGCTCACATACAGAAACGTATAGATACTCGCAGAGAGTGTTAATCGTATATAAATCAACTCTCACAAGGGTTTCGTGGTACATACTCGTCAAGGTGCCCCTGTTTATCCCAGTATCTCGTGAGATATCTGAAATTTCAGCTTCTGCTCACCCATTACCCTTGAGAGGTGGCACTTGATCATCGGGATTATCCAGTTTGTTCTACAGGAGAGCATTTTGAGTGCTTTTGATAGCATATCACGTCATTCTTCTGGTCAGAGAGCTGAACCTGATTGGCAACATGACTATTGAATTTCGGCGGGCAGAAATGGGGGCGGAAGCTACCTTTCCTGCAAGGTAGTCGTCGGAATACTGCCGCATGCGCGAGCTGGCAAAGCCGGCTCGCGCATCAAGTTTACAGATATAACGTTAGGGCTTTCACCTGCTCGCCGGCGCGATGATACGAGCACATGCGCTGGTGGATACGGCTCAGGAAGCCCACCTCAAATGCTCGTCTCTCAATAGCGCATGGCAGCAAATCGCGCTCGGCGATCATCACTGCCCAAAGCCATCCGCTGCGAGCATTATCGAGCCAAGTCTGGGCCAGCTTCACGCCTTGGTTGAAGGCCTCCCTGCAGTCGGCAGCCCAGGTTATCTATATGCCTGGGTTGCCGTCGTGAGGCGGAAGGTAGGTCATCACACCCTTGCTCATCTGACACCTCCTCGAACTTCCGAGAGGGCGCGGCGATAGAGCACGACCATCTCATCGAGCAGATCCAGAGCTGAATAAGCAGCGATGCGCACGCGTAGATCTGTTGGCTGAAACCCCTCAGGTTCAGCCAGCTGATCCAGCAGATTGCCGAGCATGACGCCGCGCAGTTCAGCGGCAGCTTCAGAGGGTAGGGGAGAGCGTTCGGATTCATGCAGCGGGCTTCGCTGCAGCGGAAAAGGTACAACGCAGGATTCGAACTCAGCCATGGCGCACCTCCGGATTAGAGGTGGACAGCAAGACCTGAAGCCAAAGGCGGAGCTCTCGGGTAAAAAAGGGGTAGCGCATTTTCCTTATGCTCCTCAGACGATTAAGGAGCCGCCTACCGCCGTTGCTACACGGTAATGGAGGCGGACCGTGCGGGGGTAGCAAACCGGCGTCCGAGGGAACCGGCCAGGCAAAAGCCTGCCCCACACGGTCCGCCATAGAAGTTAAGCAACCAAGCACGCTTAGCAATGGTTACTCAAACTATGGCGCTACCGCGCCTCGAACGAATCAGGTTGCTACACCCGGTCGCGGGACTTACCACGACGGACGCACTCTAGCCCGAGGGTTTCAGGATCGCAACCTACTGTGGCGTAGTTGTGAGGTGTCGACCCCTTCAATCTCGCCAGAAGAGGGGGGAGAAGCGCGTAGAGCGGGCAGCTTTCGAGCTAGGCTGCTCGCTGAGCGCAATGCGCAATAAACAGGGCACGGGCCATGGGCGGCCTTGGGGCAGTACCGTGACGGCAAGTCAGGCGCGTTTTGCTATCGAGTCCATGGGCAACACTGCTGCGATGCTTTTGGATCGGCTTTGACGGCGGTCTCCAGTCTTCAGAGCTTCATCCGGCCGGGCTTGGTAAGCTGTGGTTCTATTACTACATCGACACCGCGCAGCCGGATATAGCGGGGGGCGTCTTTCACGTCGGCGCGCTGCCGTTTCACCGTCTCGTAGATCACCGGCTTGCAGGCGGCCCGAGTGGTGGGGGCACTGACCCGTGCTCTCGAAAACTGCCGGAAGTCGCCCAGTCCGCTATTGGTTGTTTATGAGATGGTCAAACAGGCAGTCGTGGCCTAAAATCCGCTCATTTTCAAGGGATGGTTCAGAAATGGCAAAAAGCCCCTATCAGAAGATCGCCCTCCAGCGTGACCTTATCCCCGCTTCTATGGCGAGGAGTGGGGCTGAGATCGTCGAAATCACTACGGATGGCAAAGGGGACGAGATTTTCTCATTTACCTACAATGGAGCCAATCAAAAGCTTAAGCTTTTTCACCTAGGGAACGGCACGTTTACGATTGGCTACTTGTCGGGTTTTTGCAAAGAAACATTTAACTCCGTCGCAGCAAAATTAAAGGAAGAGTGTGGCGGGGAAGTTTCCCCGTTCAATTACAGCAAGGCTAGGCTAGCTCCACGGTTTGATAACATTCTTGCTTTCCTTCAGCATAATGGGGCTGTTATCGAAGAAGATAAGCAGCAAGATACTCATCGGCAACTAAGGCTGAGAGGGCCGCACAAGGATGCTTTGTCGATCAAAGTCTTCAAGAACGGAACTGTTCAGTTTCAGGGGAAAAAGCTGAATTTAGCGGCTTTGCTTTGTGATTATTTGGCTAATGTTCTTGATCTCGATGATGCTATCGCGAGTCGTATTGAGATTTATGCTATTCCCCTTACAGTTAAACAGGTTAAAGACGATTTCGAAGCCAAGGCGCCCGTCTCTAGTAATTCAGGTTATATCCGAGATTCTGTACGCGCCCAGCTGTCCTCTGCATTGGCTCTTACGAAAATTGACATGCCCATTGAGGATCATTCCTTCATGGCATACCCGGCGCTGCGCGGTCTGGAAGGCTTTATGAAAGACCTGTTAGTCCGTGCGGGATTTAACCCCAGGCCAAATTCTGATTTTGGGGATTACATCCAAAACGGGCAAATGGGGGCTGATCAGGCGGCTCATGCAGGGCCGAAAATCACCGCTGCAATGAACCGATGCTATCCTTTCTGGTCTGACCAGAGGCATAGGCTGTTTCACATGGATGCACCCTCAGATAGCTCTAGGATATTGAGTTCGACGGAGGGTGTTGATTTAGTTGATCGAGTTATCCTCTTAATTGAGGAAGCATGTATTTCTTTGGTGAAGGCATGATTAATTATCTGCTGGAAAACATTAAGATCTCAAGTTCTAATGTGCAGGCCCTCGTGCTGGCTTCTAATCCACATAGCCCTTTTGAGAGTCTTCCTGAAATAGAGAGAAGTCTTTCTCAAAGTAAAATAAAGGGAAAAATCCTTTTTGATATGCTTTTGGCGAATGGCTCTAAAAGAAATCGTTTTTTTATAGTCGACTTTGATGGCGTCCATATCCAGCTACAAACTTTAACTAGTGCTGATAACGACTATGAGGCTTTCTCCAGAAGGTCGGCCAAGGTTTTAAGTAAGAATCTTGGAAAATTGAACGACTCGCTGCTGAGTGGCGCGATGAGATACGCCCTGATGAAAGGTACACCGCTTTAAGTTTCCTGACAGCGCGTCCGATCTTTACGTTGATCGGCGTTCAGTCTCTCTAGCAGTTGTCTGCGGATACCGACTTTCGATTTTGAGTGTGAGTTCATTTGGTCGCGTTCACGCCAGAGTTGACACTCTTCACTGTAGATGCGCATCTTCTAAAGCAGGCGTTTCCCTCTTAGATATTACCTTGCTGAAGCTTCTTCCGCGCATTACCCCCGAACAATTTCGATTCGGCTGTGAGCTCTGCGGATGCCTGGTCAAGCGCTTGGCTTATCGGCTCCGCGATGGGGGTTGAGGCTTCTACGGCCTGGGAAGTCGCCGATATTAGATCGGCCCAAGCCCTGAATCAGTAAAACCACGCTTCGTGGTGCTCCTCCGTTATTACCGCTATACCTTTACGGTTCTTTAAGCACTTGAACACTTTGGACCAAGTGTCTAATCGCTCGAGTATTTCCCGCCGCTGCACCAGAGCAAAGTACCTCCGGCACTCCGTTCTGCCTCAGTCGATCATCAGTCCCAGGTGCGCCCGATGTGGAGGTAAGGCTCCGCGACGAATGCCCAGTCTAGGGCGACTCAAGGAGCATCATTTTTAGCGAGTGCATCCTGCTTAGGGCCAATCTGCTTAGGGACTTTTGCGGGGAATCGTTGAAAACCGTTAGATAGAGTAGAGCGGTGACTGCAGCGAGCGCTCAAAATTACCCTAGTAAAATCAATGCTTTATAAGGTCGACCTCCGGCATGGGGTGCAAGGGGTAGAGTGTTCGAATCACTCCGTCCCGACCAAAAAATCCCTAGAAGATCCAGTTACTTAACGGTGACTGGATTTTTTATGGGCGGGTGTTTTTCGCACTTACCTCATAAGCCCGTTTCTGGAGACCAGTTACAGGCGCTCGGGCAGGTGCTGGCTCGATCATCCGAACTGTGCGAACGGGCGCCGAGTGTGGTTACTCGATCCGGCAATCCGCTGAGCCGTTTTTTCAGAACCTTCGGCTAGTCGTTATCGGCGCGGTCTCGCTATGCCACATGCTGTGGCTGTCGTTGTACGACAAATCACTCGCGTTAGGCTGACTCCGCCCCATAGCTCCGGCCGTTGGTTGTTTATCCAGCCCGTGAAAGCGCGAACAATATGAGCTGTGGACGACTGCCCGGCCCCAGGCAAAGTTGCTTTCTCCCTGAGTCGACCGCCCGCTGGAAGACCTGACGTACACCCGCGATAACATCGAGGGACAGTTGGTCAGGCATCAATCACACGCTAGGTTTCTGACCCGTTTGGTACGGAATTGGACACACCCGTATACGGCCTGAGCTATAGCCGATAGCAAGCACCCTGTCGTCGTGACTCCAGGCCAGTGTGGCTACCCCTGAATCGTCGAGCAACCCTGCCAGAGGTGCGCCTTGCTCGAGATCGAACAGGAACACCAGACCGTCTTCCCCTCCAGTGGCGACTCGGCTATCGGCATGGCTGAACAGCACTGCGCTGATCGGTTTGGTGTGTACAGGCAACACGGCCGGCTCTTTGTTCTGTGGGCCCGTGCCAGAGCAGTCCCAGATGATCAGCGCCTGCCCGCCGCCCGTTGCGAAGAATCGACCGTTGGCGCTCCAACTGAAGTACTTGACCTTGGACGGATAACCGCTCATCTGGAAACCCTCACCACTGTGCAGATACCAGAGATGTATGGAATTGTCCTGGCACCTGCGGCGATAAATCGGTTGTCCGGACTGACGGCCAGGCTTATTAGCGAATCCTTCCAGGGGAAGAACCGCGTGGGCGAGGTGCGCTCCAGCGACCAGCGGTTGACCATCCCGTAGCAGCTGCTGATCAGGGTGCCATCAGGTAACCACTGCAATCCGGTTACGGTACTGCCCGTCGGATCGAAGCTGTGGGTGAGTGCACCCTGCCTATCCCACAACTGGATTTGCCTGCCGGCCGCAGACGCCAGTAGCCCTTCATCAGACCAGCAAAGAAACTCCACCCAGCTGCGACCGCAATCGAGTTCGTGCAGGGCCACTCCTGTGAGGGGATTCCATAAGCGGATGCCTCCTTGCTGACCGCCACTGGCGAGCAATGCCCCATCGGGCGACCAGGCCAGCGCACTGGTACCCAGTCCATGGACGCACTGACGCCAGAGCTGGCGTCCATCAAGGGTGTCGAAGACCGCCACTGAACCGTCGGCATAGGCCGCGGCCAGCTGTTTGTCGTCCGGCGACCAGCTCAAGCTGTTCAGATGCTCGTCGCCCTCGGTCTGCCACAGACTTTGCAGACGCTGTACCTGTACGGAATTGTTCATGCCAGGCAACCCTTCAGACCTGCTGTCAGCTCGTCACGGTCCAGGTTGCGGCCGATGAAGACGATTTCGGTCTGGCGCTTTTCATTGGGCTGCCAAGGACGATCCGGGCCACCATCCAGCAGCATGTGGACGGCCTGGAAGACGAACCGCCGGTTCTCCTTGGCGATATTCAGGATGCCTTTGGTGCGCAGGATGTCTTGACCCTTTGAGGCAAGCAGCGGTCCTAGCCAGCGGTTTACCTTCTCTTCCGATAGTGCGCCTTCAAGGGTGATGCCGACCGAGCTGATTTCGTCGTCATGGCTGTGGGCGGCCGCAAATGCTCGATGCCTGCTTGGCGCCAGTGAGGCACCGGCTTTTTCCAATCGCAAGCCAAATTCGTCGGGGTCATGCTCGGTAAACAGGGCGTAGGCGCCATCCGCCGGAATCAGCAGGTTGACTGTCCGGTCGCCCGTCTCCGGCACCTTGAGATCTACCACTCGGCGGTCCGGCACCCATTTCGCTCCGGCGGCTGCGCGCTTACCTTCGCGCCCAAAGGCAAGCTCGGCAATGCCGATAGCCTTTTCCAGTTCGGCGTCGGTATCGCCGCTCACTGGTATTAGCAGGGCACCGATGAGCGGATCCGGACCCTTACCGTACCGCAGTTCGACCGTGCCGGCTTGCAACTGCCAAACACCTGCCATTCAAAGGGGTATTCCTTCTGTAGAAAATCCGGCCGTTGTTCCAGCACGCGGTCGAGATCGAAGCCACCCAGATCCATGATGGTCGGGATCTCGATATCCGCATTGATGGTGCGGTGGATGCGAGCCAAGGCATTCATATTGCGAATGCGCGCTTCCAGCTCATCGAGTCGAGAAGGTTCGACCAGATCCGCCTTGTTCAACAGGATGACGTCGGCGAAGGCGATCTGTTCGCGGACCTCGTTGCTCTGCTCGAGGTGAAGCATGACATGGTGCGCATCAACGACCGTGACGATACCGTCCAGGCGCAGCGATTCGTGAATCTCATCGTCGACGAAAAAAGTCTGCGCAACCGGCCCAGGATCAGCCATGCCAGTAGTTTCGACGAGAATATGGTCGAACTTGTCCCGACGCCGCATCAGGTTGCCGAGGATGCGGATCAGGTCGCCGCGCACGGTGCAGCAGATGCACCCGTTGTTCATTTCGAAAACTTCTTCATCGGCGTTGATGACCAAGGCGTCATCGATTCCGATCTCACCGAATTCGTTCTCGATCACGGCGATACGCATGCCGTGCTGCTTGCTCAGGATATGGTTCAGCAGGGTCGTTTTGCCGGCGCCGAGGAAGCCTGTGAGTATTGTGACGGGTACCTTGTCAACTGATGGCATGACGCATCTCCAGATATCGTTACGATATAACGTTAGCCAGTGTAGCTCGTCGGCCTTTCCGATTCATCCAAGCGACAGGCCGCACGCACCATTGTCTCGAGGAGAAGGCGGATCGCTCGCAGGATGTTCGACTTGCTTAAGCCATTTTTCCGATGATGGTGCTCGTGCCGTTGTGAAACTGAAGGTCGTAATTCTTAAAGTTGCGGTAGTTGACAGTGTCAATGGAGAAATATGCATGCCTCTCCGGCCTGGCTTTTTTGCTGGCGTTGTAGAAGCGGGGCAGGGCTTGGGCAACCGCTGACGCGTCAGGCAAGCGGGTCTTCCTCGACCAACATCCAGTGCGTCCTCAACCTCATCTGCGACGCGTCCATTCCGCCGGGTTCTTTCGGATCTGCTGTTTGATGCGCAGCGTTTCACGGTACTCGTGGGCGAGGGTGCTCATCGTCCAGTGGGTCTCGACGCCGAGGGTTTCGAGCTCCTGGCGTATCTCGGCCAGCTCCAAGCGGAAGAACTCCTTGCGCGGGCTGACCTTGTTGTCTGCTGGTGCAGGAAATGCGGGCGCAACTGCTTGTCCAGTCCCGGTGCGTAGATCGCGGACATCCCCCGCAGCGCCTTCAGCGACCGTCCCGGTGCCAGAGCAGGTAGATGAAGTAGAGCCCGCCCAGCAGACCGGTGCCGATGCCGATCGGCAGGTCCTCGGGGGCCATCGCGGTGCGCGCGAAGGCATCGACCCAGACGACGAACAGCGCGCCCATCAGCCCGGCCACCGGAATCAGCCGGCGGTGATCGGCCCCCACCAGACGCCTGGCCACGTGGGGCACCATCAGCCCGACGAAGCCGATGGCACCGGTCAGTGAAACGAGCACGGCGGTCAGCGCCGAGGTGGAGACGAAGATCAGCAGGCGAAGCCGCGCAGGGCCGACTCCGAGGCTCACGGCGGTCTGCTCGCCGGCCATCAGCGCATTGAGCGGTCGCGCCCAGGCCACCAGCGCCATGCCGGCGGCGGCGACCGAAACCGCCGGCAGCCAGACCAGCTCCCCAACGCGCCGAACCCAGCCCGCCCAGCATCCAGAACATCACCGAGCTCGCTGCATGGTGATCACCGGTGAACAGTAGCAGGCTGGTCAGGGCCGACAGCACGAACGACACGGCTACGCCGGACAGCACCAGCCGCTCGCCATCGAAGCGCCGCCGCGCCGCGCCACCAGCAGCACCAGGCAGGTGCTGCCCAGGGCACCGAGGAAGGCGGCCAGCGGCAGGCTGGCCGAGCCGATGAACTCGCCGACGTAGAGCATCACCAGCACCGCCCCAAGGGCTGCGCCGGAGCTGACGCCGAGCAGGTGCGGATCCGCCAGCGGGTTGCGCGTGGCCGCCTGCAACGCCGAGCCGATCAGAGCCAGCCCGGCGCCGACGAACATCCCGAGCAGCACCCGTGGCGCACGGATCAGCCAGACGATGTGTTCCTGCCCCGCGCTCCAGTCGCCTATAGGCGCGAGCCCTGACTTGTAGGACAGGATGCCGAGCAGGCGGCCGGGCTCATCTGGGCGGCGCCCAGGCCGAGTGACAACAGGCCCGACAGCGCCAGGGCCGCCAGCAACAGCGCGACGAGCGCCGAGTAGCGAAGCGTGGTATCCGCCTGCCTCAACGGGCCTGCCCTTGCGTCAGCGGATGCAGCGCGTCGGCAAGGGTCTCGATGGCCTCGGCGTTGCGTACCGAGGGGGTGACCGCGACGTAGGGCAGCACGACGAACCGTTGTTGCCGGATCGCCTCGACATCGGCCAGCGCCGGCTGACGCAGCAGCAGATCGCGCTTTTGCTGCCACGACAGCGGACCGTAGTCGACGATCACGATCACCTCGGGGTTCCGCTCCACGATGCTTTCCCAGCCGACCTGGGTCCAGCTCGCCGCGATGTCCTCCATGACGTTGCTACCGCCCGCGGCCTCGATCAGCGCCTGGGGCATGCCCAGGCTGCCCGAGGTCGTCGGGCGGTCCTCGCCACTGTCGTAGAGAAACACCCGGGGTCTGGCGCCCCGGCCATCGATCCGCGCCTGGATGGCCGAAACCCGCTCGCGCATCCGTGTCACCAGGGCGTCGGCCCTTGGCTCGACCGAAAAGATCTGGCCGATGGCCTGGATGTCCCGGTACAGGTCGTCCAGGCTCGCGCGGGCGCGTCGGCCGATCTTCGAGCAGGATTCGCTCAGTTCGTAGACCGGGATGCCCAGCGGGGCCAGGGTGGTCGGGGTGACCGGCCCGCCGGCGCGCATGCCGTAGTTCCAGCCGGCAAAGAAGAAATCCGCACCGGCATCGAGCAGCGTTTCCAGCGAGGGATAGCGGCTGGCCAGCTCGGGTAGCCCCTGCAGGGCCTCATGCAACTCGGGGTCGAGGGTCTTCCAGCCGCTGATGCCGGTATAGCCTGCCATGCGATCGGTCAGCCCGAGCGCCACCAGCATGCCGGTCATGTTGATGTCATGGCTGACGGCTCGAGCGGGCGCGCGCTCGAAGGTCACATCGCGGTCGCAGCTGCGTACGGTCAGCGGATAGCTGGAGGCGAACGCCGGCAGCGACAGCGTGGCGAACACGCACAGCATGATCCTTTTGAGTTTCACGTTCAGGTTATCCAGGTCAGTCGCGGGTGGCCCGCATGAGGGTGTCGATCGACGATCACGTTCAGCCCGTAGAGTTGCTTAACCCGCTCGGCGGTGAGCACCTGGTCGGGCGTGCCCTGAGCGACGATGCGCCCGTCCTGGATGGCATATAGCCGGTCGCAGTAAGCCGCGGCCAGGTTGAGGTCATGGAAGCTGGCCAGGATGCTCAGCTGCAGGCCGCGCAACAGCCTCAGCAGCTCGATCTGGAAGTGCGGGTCCAGGTGGTTGGTCGGCTCGTCGAGGATCAGCAGGGTCGGCTCCTGAGCCAGTGCCCGGGCGACCAGAGCACGCTGCTTCTCGCCGCCCGACAGCTGCTCGAAGGCGCGGTGGCGCAACGCAGACATATCAACGCTGCGCAGGGCCTTCTGCACCAGGGCTTCATCCTGGGCATTCTCTCCCTGGAAAAGGCCCTTGTGCGGGATACGTCCCATCCGCACGACGTCCTCAACCGTCAGGCCGAACTCCTGAGGAAACTCCTGCAGGACTACCGCGACATGTTGGGCGGTCCATCTGTCCGAGCTGCTGGCCAAATCCCGTTGATCCAGTCGTACACGGCCTTTTGCTGGCTTGTTATAGCGGTAAGCGCAGCGCAGCACGCTGGTTTTGCCGCTGCCGTTAGGGCCGATGATGCCGACGAACTCCCTGGCACCGACATCGAGATTGACTGCATCGATTAGCCAGCCTTGCTGCTGCACGGCGTTCCGCGGGGCCCAGCTGACTTCCTGGAGTTGCAGGTTGGACATGGCAATGGTCTCTCCGGCGTGGCAGGCCACGCCCTTGCGATCAAAAGATGTAGTCGGCTGTCACGAAGAACGAGCGTGGCTGACCGAGGTACCACTGCTGGCCGTCGGTCCGTCCCGAGGTGGCGTAGTGGCGGTCGAAGAGGTTGTAGACTTCCAACCCGAGGCGTACATCCGGAAGTGCCTGCCAACCCAGGTTGGCGTCGACCACCGTGTATCCCGGTACGCGTTCGCTGTTGGCACTATCGGTGTAACGCGTATCGACATAGCGTGCGCCTATACCAGCATCCAAATCGGCACCTATCGCCTTGCTCAACCAGACATTGGCGCTGCGGCGCGGGACGTCGTACGGGCGGTTGCCACTGCGGTCGATCGACTGACCATTCACCACTTCGTTGAATTCATCGTATTCGGCTCGTACGAGCGCCGCGTTGGCCGACAGCCGCCAGCCGTCGGCAAGCGCCAGTTCCAGCGAGGCTTCGAGCCGTCGGACGATTGCTGGCCGACCTGCTGGGTGGGCGCGTCGGGCGAAACCTGGCTGAGCAGCCGCTTCTTGACGATATGGTAGGCCGCCAGCGTCCACTCACCCTGGCCCTCCCAGAACGCTTGCTTAAGGCCCAGTTCAATCTGCCGAGCGCGGGTCAGGTCGAACTGCTGCTGCGAAGGACTCAGGGTCAGCAGGTTGTTCACGCCTTCGGTGCTGGTCGCGTACTGGCCGTAAAAGGACAACGTGGGTGTGTACTCGAACACCAGCCCTGCACGCCAGTTGCCGCCGGTGAGGCTGCGGTCGCTGCGGCTGTCGTCCGTCAGGCTGTCACGATCGAGGTGAAACTGATCCCGACGTGCGCCGGTCACCAGCGACAGCCGTTCGGTAAGAGCGGTGTGGTTCTCCGCGAACAGGGAGAACTGGCGCGCCTGGCTCAGCTCACGCGGGCCGTAGGTATCGGTACTCTGAAAATGCCCGGCACCCGATGCACCGAGCGGGACGGTGTCGGTGAAACCATTGTCGAAGTTGTGGTGCCGCGCAAAGCGGATGCGGTTGTAGTCGATACCGACCACCGTACGGCTGTCCAGGCCGAACATCGGGTGCTGCAGGGTGAAACTCTGCCGATCGCCCAACTGCTCCTGAAGGTGCTTGATGCGCCAGTAATCACCACGCTCGATCAGGTCGCCCGGCTCCCAGGTGTAGGACTCCGTGTTACGCCAGTAGCGGTGCGTCTTGATGTAGTACAGCTGGTTGCTCGCGCTCAACGCGTCGGTGATCTGCCAGTCCGTTACCAGGCGAGTAAGCTGGTCGTTGTAATGAACATCTGCATCATGCACGTTGTAGTTGCGGTGGCGCTGGCTGTCGCGATATCGGCCGTCGACCAGCGGCGTTCCCCAGTAGCGCATTGGCTCCTGGTCCGCGTGGTCATGGGACAGCGTGAACCGAAGGTCGTCGGTGGCTTCCCAGCGCACTGCCCCGCTGATGGCGAGGCTTTGGGAGTCGCCCTGGTCGACCCAGCCGTTGCTGGCCTGCTTGTTGAGCGCGAACCGGTAGCTCAGGGTATCGCTCAGCGAACCACCGCTGTCGAACGCGACCTGCCGACGTCGTCGCTGCCATAACCCAGGCGCAGCTGGTTGCGAATCTCGCCCTCGCGGGGCTTCTTCGGCACCACGTCGACCACCGCGCCCGTCGCGCCCTCGCCGTACAGCACGGACGCAGGACCACGCAGCACATCGATGCGGTCCACGGTCCAGGTATCGAAGGGGAAGGTCACCGTGCCAGCGCCCACATACTGGCGGGTCCCGTCGTACAGCTGCATGGTGGAGGCATGGCCGGTGAAGCCCCGGGCAGACAATGCCGTGCCACCGTTGCCGGGCGAGCCGATGAGCGTGATCCCCGGGGTACGCGTTACAGCTTCCTGAACGCTGAGGTTATTCCGCGATCGTACCTCCTCACCGGTCAGGCTGGTTGTGCTGGCGGGAGTTTGCAGCGCAGTCAGGTCCAGGCGGGAACCCGCGTCGTAGGCGTATCCAGCTGGATATGGCTGGCATCGGCCTGCTCGCCGGTTACCACTGTCGTTGGGAGCGTAAGCGCCGAATCCGATGTCTGCTGCGCGAAGCTCGCGACAGGAACGGTGAAGAGGGGAAGGAGGCTGGCTGTGGCCAGGCGCTTCAGAGCAAAGAATCGGGACATGTCCATTCCACTAGAAAGAAGAAGAACCAAGGCCCGGAGGGAACAGGCATGAGGAATCACGGACGCCAAGCGTCCAAAAACCAGCCTGTGCCCGCCCACCTCGGGTTGCCAATCGAAACTTCAGGCCGGTCTCCGGGCTTGCGACGGTCATGAAGCCATTCACCTTTTCATGCCGGCGCCCAGTGGTCCCTCGTATGCTTTGCTCGTTTACGGTTGCCGGGTCAGCACCGGGCTGATCCTCGGGATGACGTACCGGCGTCCCGTTTAATCCCATGCCGCGGATAGACACGAGAGATGCTATGCATCCCAAAACAGAGCAACGGGGCGACAGCGAGCCTGACGTGCCGCACTGGCACTCCATAGATCGGCCTTGTGTGAGAAATGTTATAACATAACGAATCGATTCAACAGCAAATGTCGTATGCATCGCCACGGTGGATCGGTCCGGTGAGTCCCGGTCGGTCGATGCGTCGCTCATTGCGCACGGTGATCTCGCAGATCGGCTCGGGGGCTCAGCAGATCGCCTTCTCGGCCTCGCAGCTGGCCGTGGCCACGAACCAGACCCAGGCGGGCATCGACAGCCAGCGTGGCGAAACCGATAGCGTGGCGACGGCGATGAACCAGATGGCGGCCACCGTGCAGGAGGTGGCCCGGCACTCCGAGGAGACCGCCAGCGCCGCGCGCAATGCCGACCGGGAGGCCTCCAGCGCGCGGCAGTTGTCGCAGCAGGCGATCGTACAGATCGAGGCGCTGGCGGCGGAGATCGCCGTTTCGGCCGAGTCCATGGGCCGCCTGCAACAGGAAAGCAACCGCATCGGCGGCATCCTCGCGGTCATCAAGGACGTTGCCGAGCAGACCAACCTGCTGGCGCTCAACGCGGCCATCGAGCGGCGCGCGCCGGTGAGGCCGGGCGCGGCTTCGCGGTGGT